>Ga0308160_10005701_pt1 | contig 12917 bp, 10 predicted proteins | sample PhyFR1_FD_201036 | JGI IMG/M metagenome (GOLD analysis project Ga0308160, IMG submission 201036) | Phyllosphere microbial communities from UC Gill Tract Community Farm, Albany, California, United States - DLSLF.R1 | ecosystem: Host-associated > Plants > Phyllosphere > Unclassified | place: USA... | reverse complement strand
TGCAGTCCAGTGTGGTATTTCAGACAAGGAGTCATTGGATGCAACATTTCAAGCTGTCGTTCGTGGTCACGGCAATCCTGCTGGCGCTGGCCGCATGGTGGGGATACGACCACGGGGGCAGCGCCGGGCTGCTGCAGGCGCTGTGGATCGCCGCCGTGCTGGGTGTGCTCGAAGTCTCGCTCTCCTTCGACAACGCGGTGGTGAATGCCTCCGTGCTGCGCAACTGGAACGATTTCTGGCGCAAGCTGTTCCTGACGATCGGCATCCTGGTCGCCGTGTTCGGCATGCGCCTGCTGTTCCCGCTGCTGATCGTCTCGATCGCGACCGGACTCGGCCTGGTCGACGTCTGGCACATGGCGGTCAACAGCCCCGACGAGTATGCGCGCAACCTGACCTCCAAGCATGCCGAAGTGGCGGCCTTCGGCGGCGCCTTCCTGCTGCTGGTCTTCCTCAACTTCCTGTTCGATGAAGAAAAGGAACTTCACTGGCTGGGCTGGATCGAAGAAAAGATCGGCAAGTACGGCAGCGAAGGCCTGGCCATCCTGCTGACCCTGCTGGCCGTGTTCGGCTGCATGAGCCTGATGCCCGAAGAGCGCAAGCTGGCGGTGCTGATGGCCGGCGTCATCGGCGTGCTCGTGTATGTCGGCGTCAACTGGTTCAGCGGACTGCTCGAAGAGGAGGAATCCGATCCATCGGTGGGCAAGATCATCTCCCAGGGCAGCATCGGCGGCTTCCTGTATCTGGAAGTGCTGGACGCGTCGTTCAGCTTCGACGGCGTGATCGGCGCCTTCGCGATCACCAAGGACGTCGTCATCATCATGCTGGGCCTGGCCATCGGCGCCATGTTCGTGCGTTCGCTGACGGTCTTCCTGGTGCACAAGGGCACGCTGGAACAATTCGTCTTCCTCGAGCACGGCGCCCATTATGCGATCGGTATCCTGGCCCTGATCATGTTCGCCAGTGTCGAGTACCATATCCCCGAATGGTTCACCGGCTTGTCCGGTGTGGCCTTCATCCTGGTATCGCTGTGGTCGTCGGTGCGCTGGAAACGGCGCGAGGCACTGCAGGGCACCTGAGCCGCAACCCATAACACCTGAAAGGAATCGAGATGGCAATCAGTTTGCAAAAAGGCGGCAACGTCAACCTGTCCAAGGAAGATCCGAACCTGAAAAAGGTCATCATCGGCCTGGGCTGGGATCCGCGCGCGACCGACGGCGCCACCTTCGACCTCGACGGCAGCGCCTTTTTGCTGCGCGGCGACGGCAAGGTGCGCGGCGACGCCGACTTCATCTTCTATAACAACCTGACCTCGACCGACGGCTCGGTCAAGCACACCGGCGACAACCGCACCGGCCAGGGCGAAGGCGACGACGAGCGCCTGCAGATCGACCTGACCCGGGTGCCGGCCGACGTCGAGAAAGTCGTGTTCGCAGTCACCATCCACGAAGCCGACCAGCGCCGCCAGAGCTTCGGCCAGGTCAGCCGCGCCTTCATCCGCTGCCTGAACGCCGACGGCGAACGCGAGATCGCCCGCTACGACCTGTCCGAGGACAGCTCGACCGAGACCGCGATGATCTTCGGCGAACTCTACCGTTATGGCAGCGAGTGGAAATTCCGCGCCGTCGGCCAGGGCTACAACGGTGGCCTGGGGCCGCTGGCGCGCTCGTTCGGCGTCAACGTGTAAACCTCGCACGTTTCACCGTTTGAATCTTTTGACAAGGGCGCGCCCATCGGTAATGATGGGCGCGCCCTTGTTGTCCTTACAGCCATTCCCATCATCGAAATCGAACACGACCATGCCGATCACCCGCCCGCGCCGTCCTGGCCTCATCATCGCTTCCATCCTCGTGATCGCAGCTGCGCTGTGCGCGCTGTATGTCTGGACCGTGCTGAACTGGTCGTATTCGGAGGGCGAACGTGCCGGCTACCTGCAGAAGCTGTCGAAGAAGGGCTGGCTGTGCAAGACCTGGGAAGGCGAGATCCTGCTGTCGAGCATGCCGGGGGCCATCCCCGAGCGCTTCGCGTTCACGGTGCGTGACGACGCCGTGGTGCGCCAGCTGCAGTCGGCCATGGGCCAGCGCGTACAGCTCAGCTATTCGCAGCACGTCGGCATCCCGACCAGCTGCTTCGGCGAAACCTCGTATTTCGTCGACAAGGCAGTCGTCGGCGGCAGCAATCCGGTGGCACCGAGCGGTATGTAACCCGAACCTAACCCGAAGCGCCGGTGCCCGTTCACGCGTGCGCAACATGACAAGTTGGAAACATTGTGCCACCATGTGCTGCTTGTAGAAAAGAAAGGTGGCATATGAACGTACGGATGGCGGGCGCGACCGCGCTGGCAGCCTGCATGCTGGCCGGGGTGCCGGCTGTGATGCCGGCTGCGCACGCATCGACGATCGACGAGTTCAGCCTGACACGGCCCGAGGGCTTGCGCCACTACCTCGTGGTGCAGCCGGATAAACTGGCGCGCAGCAACCGCCCGCTCGTCATCCTGTTGCACGGCAACGGTTCCAGCGCCGAGATGATGATCGGCATGGATTCGATCGCCGGCTACCGCTCCGAAGACTGGATCCGCCTCGCCGAGCGCGAGCGCGTGATGCTGATCGCGCCCGACGGCAGCAAGGCCCGCAACGGCAAGCGCGCCTGGAACGATTGCCGCGCCGATGCTCCCACCAATACCACCACCGACGACGTCGGCTTCATCGCCGAGCTGATCGACACCGCTGTCGCCCGCCTCGGCGCCGACCCGGAGCGTATCTACGTGTTCGGCAGTTCCAACGGCGGCGCCATGGCCTACCGCCTGGCCATCGAACTGGCGCCGCGGCTGGCCGCGATCGGCGTGCAGAGCGCCCTGATGCCGGCCCAGAGCCGCTGCAAGGCACCGATCACGCCGGTGTCGGTATTCGTGTCGCACGGCACCGCCGACCCGGTCATGCCCTATGGCGGCGGCACGGTCGGCAACTGGGTGCTGCGCGAACGCGGCTCCGGCATCGGCGCCGAGGAATCGGTGGCGGTCTGGCGCCGCCTGGCCGGCTTTCCGGAAGCAGCGCAATCCTTCCGCATCCCGCACCTGCAGTCGGCCGACCCCACGTCCGCCGTGCGCTACGTCTGGGGCCACGACCCGGCGCGGGTACAGGTCGAATTCCTGCGCATCGACGGCGGCGGTCATGTGCCTGCCTCCAGGAACGACGACCTGCCGTGGTGGCTGCGCAAGCTGGTCGGCAACATGAACCGCGACGTCGACCTGGCCGAAGAAGCCTGGATCTTCTTCCGCGACAAGCGGGCATCGGTGAAACCATGAGCGCCGCCATCCATCCGCTGGAAGTCGAGTTCATCGCGATCCGGGCACAGGGGCCGGGCGGGCAGAACGTCAACAAGGTCTCCTGCGCGGTGCATGCGCGCTTCGACGTCAAGGCCTCGTCGCTGCCGGACGCCGTCAAGGAACGGCTGCTGGCCCTGCACGATGGCCGCATCACGCGCGACGGCGTGGTGGTGATCAAGGCGCAGGAGTCGCGCAGCCTGGAGCGCAACAAGGAAGATGCCTTGCGGCGGCTGCAGGAACTGGTCGATCAGGCGAGTTCCGTGGCGAAGGCGCGCAAGGCGACGCGGCCGACCCTGGGGTCGCAGCGCCGCCGGGTGGAGGGCAAAGTGCGGGCGGGGAAGATCAAGGCGTTGCGGGGCAGGGTCGCAGAATAATCAGCGACGCTCACGTCGGCCCCGTCACTTGAAACGTCGCCCCTGCGCAGGCAGGGGCCCAAGTTATATGCGCTGACGTAACGCTTGCAAACTTGGACCCCTGCCTGCGCAGGGGCGACGTTCTTGCGGCGCGGGCCATACGCTGATTGCTTGGCCCGCCACTGCTCAGCTATTGTTCCGCTGCCTAGCCACCGCATCCGCCAGCCGAGCCGCCGCCTGCGCCGCCGACGGCTGCGTCGAGAACCGGCCTATCACCTCGCGCGCCAGGTCTTCGGATTCGGCGCGCTGCTTGGCTTCGGCCTGGCGCGCCTCGATCTGGCTGCGCAGCGCGCCCAGTTCCGCGACCTGCTCTTCCTGGCGGCCGGCTTCCAGCTCGACCAGGCGGCGCTTGGCTTCCGCCATCTCGCGTGTCGCTTCGAGCGATTTGCGCTGCATGTCGGCGGCGTGCTGGGCGTGCTCCAGCAGGGCGCGCTGGGCGTCGCGCTTTTCCGCTGCCGCCTGGGCGGCGGCCTGCTCGGCCAGTTCGCGCGCGCGGGCCAGCGCCGCCCTCTCCTCTTCCGCCTTGGCGCGCGCCTCGGCGGCGGCCACTGCAGCGCGTTCGGATGCCATGCGCGCGGCGGCCGCTTCGCTGGCGCGGGCATCCGCCGCGGCCTGCTGGCGCTGCGCCGACAGTTTCTGCTCCAGCAGCGTCAGCGCCTCGCGGGCGGCGTCGGCCGCTTCGCGTTCGGCGCCGGCGACTTCCTCGGCCATGCGCTGCTGGCGCTCCTCGGCCGCGGCGCGCTCGGACTGGGCGCGCGCCACCTCGGCCGCGCGCGCCGCCTGGGCACGCACGCGGGCGGCGGCCTGGGCTTCTTCGTTGCGGGTCAGCTCGGCCAGGCGCTCGGCGTCGGCGCGGGCTTCCGCGGCGATGCGCTCGGCCTGGGCGCGTTCGGCCTCGGCCAGAGCCCCCTCGTGCGCGGCGCGCTCGGCAGCGTGGGCGGCGGCGGCGCGCTGGGCGTCGAGCGCGGCCTGGCGCATGTCCAGCGCGCGCTGTTCATCCTCGAACTGGGCGCGGGCCAGTGCCGCCTGTTCCTGGTCGGCGGCGATGCGCGCCTGGGCCGCGGCGGCCAGCATGCGTTCGGCTTCGATGCGGTCCTGGTGGGCGTCGTGCGCTTCCTGCTCCAGGCGCAGGCGCTCGCGCTCGGCGTCGAGCAGCGCCTGGGCGCTGGCTGCGCGCGCCTGGGCCGCCTCGGCGGCCTGGCGCTGCGTTTCCGCCAGCGCGCCGGCGGCGGCCAGCGCCGCTTCGTTGGCGGCGGTAGCGGTGGCCAGGGCTTCGTCTGCGGCGGCGGTGGCTGCCGCCAGTGCCTCGTCCGCGGCGGCTTGGGCGGCGGCCAGCGCCTGTTCGCCCGCCATGGTGGCAGCGGCCAGCGCCTGTTCCCCGGCCGCGGTGGCTGCGGCGACGGCCTGCTCGGCGCCGGCATTGGCGGCGGCCAGCGCCGCTTCCGCATCGGCATGCGCGGCGGCCAGCGCGGCTTCGCCGGCAGTATTGGCCGTGGCCAGGGCTTCCGCCTGCGCCAGGCTCTGCACCGTGGTCTGCTCGGCCAGGCGGCGCGCGCGTTCGTGCTCCTCGGCTTCGCGCAGCGCGGCTTCGCGCGCGTGCTCGTCGGCGATGGCGCGCAGGCGCGCCGATTCGGCGGCTTCGCGTTCGGCCGCCAGGCGCGCCTGCGACTGCTGGGCTTCGGTTTCCTCCGCGTGGGCGCGCTCCAGCGCCACCTCGCGCAGCTTGCGGTCGGCCTCGATGCGCGCCTCGGTGGCGGCCAGGATGCGGCTTTCGGCATCGCGCCGCGCCTGGGCGCCGTCCTCGGCCATCTGTTCCAGCCGCTCGCGGTGGATGGCGGCGTCGCGCAATTCCTTTTCGGTTTCCAGGCGCATGCGCAGCGACTGGGCGGCGGTGCGTTCGGAGGCGGCCTGGGCCAGCGCGATCGCCTCGCGCTCCTGTTCGATATGGGCCAGCGCGCGCGCTTCTTCCAGCGCGCGTGCCTCGGCGGCGGCACGCGCAAAACTCGAGGCCAGCGCCACCTGGTCGGCACGCTCGCGCGCCAGGGCCAGGTCGAGCGCTTCGGCTTCGGCGGCAGCCAGTTTCTCGGCGGTCTGGCGCGCGGCCTTTTCGGCGCGCTCGCGTTCGCGCGCCAGGATCGCCACCCGGGCATCGGCGCTGGCGCTGTACGACACTTCTTCGCGCGCTGCATGCACGGCGGCCATGCGTTCGGCCGCCTGCAGGCGCGCCTGTTCGGTGTGCTGGGCCAGTTCCTCGGCTTCGCGCACGGCGCGCAGGGCCAGCTCGGCGTCCGCCCTGGCCTGTTCCTCGGCCCGCTTGCGGGCTTCGTCGGCGGCGCGCAGGCGCGCTTCGGCCGCCAGGCGGATCTCGGTGTCGGACTGCACCCGCGCGCGCAGCTCGGCGGTTTCCTGGCGCATCGCGTCGAGGCGCTCGGCCGCGGCCCTGGCGGCGGCGCGCAGGGTCTCGATGCGGTCGCGGTTGGCTTCGATCGCCTCTTCCGATGCCTGGGCATTGGCCAGCGCCGCGGCGGCGGCCTGGGCGTCGATCGCGGCCCGTTCCTCGGCCAGGCTGCGGGCGCGCGCCTCGGCGTGGGCACGGTTCTCGGCCGCCACCGCCGCCTTGGCCTCGGCTTCCACGCGCGCGATGCCTTCCTGGATCGCGCGCTTTTCCAGCTGTTCGCGCTGGGGTTCGGCCGCCGCCGGCTCCGCTGCCGGCGCGGGTGCAGACGCCACCGCGGCCTGGACCGGCGCTGCCGGCGCCGCGGCGGGCGGCACCGGTGCAGCCGGTCTCAGGTCGATCGTGAAATCGGTGTCGTCCTGGGCGGTAGCGTCATGCGGTGGATCGTGGCGGTCGGTCATGGCGGGCTCGTGGTTGTGATTCTGGCCCCGGACTGGGCCTTGTTACGATTATGCAGGATGCGCACCGCTGCCGTCACGCGGAGCTGAACTGTAAACCCCTGCCAATTCGGCGTTTGGATCACACCGGCCACAGCGGCGGCTCGTCCATCAGCGCCACCTGCTCGCGCAGTTCCAGGATGCGGTCTTGCCAGTAACGTTGAGTATTAAACCACGGAAACGCCGCCGGGAAGGCCGGGTCGTCCCAGCGCATCGCCAGCCATGCCGAGTAATGGATCAGGCGCAGGGTGCGCAAGGCTTCCACCAGGTACAGCTGGCGCGGGTCGAATTCGCGGAAATCCTCGTAGCCGGCCAGCACGTCGCCGAGCTGGCGCACCATCTCGGCACGGTCGCCCGACAGCAGCATCCACAGGTCCTGCACGGCCGGCCCCATGCGGCTGTCGTCGAAGTCGACGAAGTGGGGACCGTCGCCGGTCCACAACACGTTGCCGGCATGGCAGTCGCCGTGCAGGCGGATGTGCTCGATGCTGCCGGCGCGCTCGAAGCAGCGGGCGACGCCATCCAGCGCCTGGTCGAGTACGCTGGTATAGGCGGTCAGCAGTTCCGGCGGGATGAAGCCGTGGCCGATCAGGAAGGCGCGCGGTTCGCGTCCGAAGGTGTCGAGATTCAGCGCCGGGCGCTGGGTGAAGCCGCGCGCCGCGCCGACCGCGTGGATGCGCCCGATGAAGCGCCCGATCCATTCCAGCGTGCTGGGGTCGGACAGCTCGGGGGCGCGCCCGCCGCGGCTCGGGAACACGGCGAAGCGGAAACCGCCGAACCGGTGCAGGGTGCGCCCTTCGAGCACGCGTGCCGGCACCACCGGCACTTCGGCGTCGGCCAGTTCCTGCACGAAGGCGTGGTCTTCGAGGATGGCGGCATCGCTCCAGCGTTCCGGGCGGTAGAACTTGACCACCACCGGCTGGCCCTCTTCGCGGCCGACGCGGTAGACGCGGTTTTCGTAACTGTTGAGTGCCAGCAGGCGGCCGTCGCCGCGCAGGCCGACGCTGTCGACGGCTTCCAGCACCATCTGCGGGTCGAGCCGGGAGAACGGATGGCCCCCATCGCGGCCGTCCGGCGGTTGATTATCAAGCTGAATATCCATGTTGACATTGTAAGGCGGGTGACGCCGCTGCGCATCGACAGGCACGATTTGACGAATTTAATCGAATGTGTGGCCAAAGAATGCGGCTTCTACGCACATAAACGCATGATTCAACCAAAATTAATGAAGAAAATGCCAATCATTGCAGTCATAACGTGCGTGGACGCACCGAACTGTCCAGTCCGTCTGCGGTTTCATGGCATGACTAACCCCACAAGGAGAACAACCATGAACAAAGCGCTCCCACTGACCGCGCTCGCCGCCGCCCTCGCCTGCAACTTCGCCGCCGCCCAGGATGCGGCCCAGCCGCCGAAGGCGGAACCTGCAATGCAAAAAGTGCTCGATGCCCAGGCATCGCTGAAACCGAAGCCGATCGAGACCCTGTCGCCCGAGCAGGCGCGCCTGCAGCCGACCCCGGCCGACGGCGTCAAGAAAGTGCTGACCGACATGAAGAAAAGCACCGCGCCGGAGCCGGGCGTGACCGTCAAGGACCTGAACATTCCGGCCAATGGCGGCGGCACGATCCCGCTGCACGTCTACGTACCGGACGGCGCCGGCGCGGGCCCGCTGCCGGTAATGATGTACTACCACGGCGGCGGCTTCGTGATCGCCGACACCAAGGTGTACGACGCCTCGCCGCGCGCGCTCGCCAAGATGGCCAAGGCGATCATCGTCTCGGTGGATTACCGCCGCGCCCCCGAGCATAAATTCCCGGCCGCGCCGGAAGACGCCTACGCCGCCTACACCTACACGCTGCAGCACGCCAAGGAATGGGGCGGCGACCCGATGCGGGTGGCGGTCGGCGGCGAATCGGCGGGCGGCAACCTGGCGACCGTGGTGTCGCTGATGGCACGCGACAAGAAGGCGCAGATGCCGGTGCACCAGCTGCTGGTCTACCCGGTGGTCGACAACGACATGAACCGTCCGTCGTACCAGCAGAACGCCAACGCCAAGCCGCTCAACAAGCCGATGATGGCCTGGTTCTTCAAGCACTACGGCGCCGATCCGAAGAGCCCGTACGCGCTGCCGCTGAAGAATGCGACGCTGACCGGCCTGCCGCCGGCGACCGTCATCGCCGCCGAGATCGACCCGCTGCGTGACGAAGGCAAGGCCTACGCCGACAAGCTGCAGGCGGCCGGCGTCAAGGTCGACTACAAGCTGTACAACGGCGTGACCCACGAATTCTTCGGCATGGGCGCGGTCGAGCCGAAGGCCAAGGATGCCGAGCAGTATGCAGCCGACGCCCTGAAGAAGGCGTTCGCAGCCAAGCACTAAACAGCATCAACCAGCAGCAGCGCCGCGGATGGGATGCGCTTTTTATGCCCATCCGCGGGCGCAGGCGTTACACTTGCGGATTCAACGCACCGACATCACGCAATAATGAACCTCGAACAACCCCTTTCCGAAAAAGAATTCGACGACCTCGACAACTTCCTGCTGTCCGACCGTTGCGCCGACGACGCCATGACGCTGGACACGCTGCACGGCTACCTGACCGCGATCGCCGTGGGTCCGGAAACCATCATGCCGGCCGAATGGCTGCCGCGCGTGTGGGGCGAAGACAAGACCGCGCCGCAATGGAAGAACCCGAAGGAAGAACAGCGCATCGTCAACCTGATCATGCGCTTCATGAACGAGATCCTGATCACCTTCGAAGTCTCACCCAAGGAATTCGAGCCGCTGTACGTCGAGCACGACTATGAAGGCGAGACCCTGATCGATCCCGAAGGCTGGTGCTGGGGCTTCTGGGAAGGCCTGGAACTGCGCGCCGACGCCTGGGCACCGGTCTGGGACTCGGAAGCCGGACCGCTGATGCGCCCGATCTACCTGCTGGGCGCCGACGAGATCGAGGAAGAAGAACTGGCCGAGGTCGACAACCCGCGCAAGGCACACAAGCTGGCGCTCGAGATCGAAGCCAACCTGCCGGGCATCTACCGCTTCTGGCTGCCGCGCCGCAAGGGCGCGGTCGAGACCGTGAAGCGCGACGAGCCGAAGGTCGGCCGCAACGACGACTGCCCTTGCGGCAGCGGCAAGAAGTTCAAGAAGTGCTGCGGGGCCGAGGGGTAACTTACTCTACCGTGATGGCCAGGTCGCGCCCCTCCAGCGCCACCTGCCCGCCGTAATCCGCGGCATAGATGCGCAAGATATAGTCGCCCGGCGCCAACGCATCCACCTGCCAGCTGCCGGGCAGCGCCACCCCGCCCTGCAAGGTATTGTTGACGGCATAGGCAAAGCGCGTCGCCTTGCTGCCGTACACCGTGATGCCGCTGCTGTCGGCATACACCAGCTTCACCGCCTCGTGCTCGCGCGGCAGGCGGTCGTACACCTGCGTGATGCGCGGCGCCTCGAAGCCGGCCACCGGACTGCCGTCCGCCTGCAGCAGCTGGTAACCCAGTTTATAGAGACCGAGCCGGCGCCGCGCCAGGTTGCCGTCCATCTGGTCATAGACGTCGGCCACGATCGCGACCTGGCCGAGCGCACGCGCCACCACCAGCCGGCGGCCCTTTTTCGCCGGCAGGCGCCGGCCGCCGGCGTCGTACAGGGCGATGCCCTGGATACGCGGCGCCACCGTATCGCGCAGGCCGGCGAAGGGCAGCGTCAGCGGATTGACCATCGCCCCGCCCGGGTGGTACTCCATGTGCACGTGCGCCATCGGATTGATGGTGCCGAGGGCGTCGCCGACTGCGAAGCGGGCGCCGCGCCGCACGCGCACCCGATCTGGCTTGCCGTCGGCGCCGCGCAGCAGCTGGAAGCGCGCGTCGAGCGCCTTGCCGCCGCTGTCGCGTCCGACGCGCATGTGAATATAGTTGAGCGGCCCCAGGCTCATGCCCTCTCCCAGCTCGCCGAACGCCCAGTTCGGGTAAGGATCGCTGACCGTCGCCGGCAGGATCGACAGCACACGCGTGCCGATGTCGGCGCGGATGTCGAGCCCGGCGTGGAAATGGTCGCGGCTCTCGCCACTGTAATTGCCGCGCACCTCGCCCATCACCCCAACGACTTCGTGCGGCTCTCCCTGCGGGCCCACCGGCCACGGCATGGCCGCCGCGGAGGCTGCCGGCGCCATGGCCGGCCGCAGTGGCGCGGCCGCCACGGCGCTGCCCGGCGCGGCGCCTGGCGGCGCCAGCGAAAACACCTGCAGCGCCTGTGCATCGGACACCACCAGCGCACCGTCGCGCCGCACGGCGATGCCGCGCGGGGCGTACAGGCGCACGCTGCCGTCGCTGGCGTAGCTCGCCTGCGGCGGGCGGTCGGCATCCGGCAGCGCGCGATACTGGCCGTCCGGGGCACGCTGGACGATACGTCCGCCGGCGCCGCCGATGTACAGGTAGCCGTCATGGGTCAGGGCCAGCGCCACCGGGCGCCGCAGCAGCGCGCGCTGGCCGTTGGCGCCCTGCTCGTCTTCAAGCGGCACCGCCAGCGTGCTCACGCTGCCATCCTTGTCGATGCGGCGGATGGCGTCGTTGCCGGTATCGGCGACGAACAGCACGCCGTCCTTGCTCACCGCGATCGCGGTCGGGGTATCGAAGGCGGCCGCGGCGCCGATGCCGTCCAGGCCGGCGGGTGTGCCGCTGCCGGCCACCGTGGTCACGCTGCCGTCGCGGCCGATACGGCGGATGCGGTCGTTGTAGGTGTCGGCCACCCAGACCGTGCCGTCGCGGCCGACCGCCACGCCGACCGGGCCGTCGAAGCGGGCGGCGCGGCCCACGCCATCGAGGTAGCCGGCTTCGCCGCCACCCGCCAGCGTGCTCACGCTGCCGTCGGGTGCCACCTTGCGGATCGCGTTGTTGCCGGTGTCGGCCACGACCAGGTTGCCGAGGCGGTCGATGGCCAGCGCCGACGGCGTGTCGAATGCGGCGGTGGCGGCCGGGCCGTCGGCAAAGCCGGCACGGCCCCCGGCGAAGGTGCTCACCACGCCGTCCGGGCCGATGCGGCGGATGCGATTGCCGTCGGCCACATACACGTTGCCGTGGGCGTCGCCCACAGCGCCGAAGGGGTCGCTGAAGCGGCTGGCCGCTGCGGCGCCGTCGGCGCTGCCCTCGATGCCGTCGCCGGCCAGCGTGGCCACGCACGCGGTCCATGCGGTTTGGGTCGGGGCTTCGGCGGAGAGCCAGACCGGGCGGCCGGGCGTGGGTGGCTGGCGGTAGTCGAAGACGAAGTACAGGCCGGCGACGGCGGCCAGGCCGGCGCCGAATACGAGCGCTGCGATCAGGGGTTTTCGGTTCACACTGGCTGCCTGCTTGTTGCTGAGGCTGCAAGTTTAACCGAAGGGCGCCGCCTCCTACGCAGCGTTCCCCAGACGGCTTTCATAGATGGCCGCCAGCAGGTCGGACTGGCTGACGATCCCCACGAACACCTCGTCCGCATCGACCACCGGGATGTGATGCAGCCCGCGGTTGCTCATCACCGGCACCAGTTCCGCGATCGGCGCGTCGAAGCGGACCGTCCTGGCCGGCGACTGCATGACCTCGACCACCGTTGCCGGGCGGTCGGCGCGGATGCCCAGCAGGTGGCCGAGCAGGCCGCGCAGGCGGGCGCGCAGGGTCTGGTAGTCGTCGATGCCGACGTGGCGCAGGAAATCGTCCTGGCCGATCATGCCGACCACATGGCGCTCGGCGTCCAGCACCGGCAGCGCATGCAGGTGATGGCGGCGCAGCATGTGCCAGGCGGCGTCCAGCGGCAGCGCCGGCACCACGGTCACCGCATCCTTCGACATGATGGCGGCGCAGGTGACGACGCCGAAGCGGCGCTCGAAGGCGCGCATCTCGGTCTCCAGCAGGATTTCCTCGAGGTCGTCGCGGCTGACGTCGAGCACCTGGCCGTAATGCGCCAGCGCCGCGTCCAGGTCTTCCCTGGTGAAGCCGAGGCGCGCGGTCGGCACCGGATCCTTCGTGGCGTGCACGTTGCGCAGCGCCGTGCCCTGCGGATGCGGGTAGCGGCGTCCGGTCAGGTTGTTGTAGACCAGCGCCACCAGCACGATCAGCGCCGAGTTCAGGCACACCGGCAGCAGCGCGAAGCCGAAGCCGGCCGCCTGCACCGCCGGACCGCCCAGCACCGCGGTCAGCGCCACCGCGCCGCTGGGCGGGTGCAGGCAGCGCAGGAAGAACATCACGAAGATCGCCAGCGCGCCGGCCAGCGGCGCCGCCAGCACCGGGTTGCCGACCGCCTTGTAGCAGGCGACCCCGATCAG
>Ga0308160_10005700_pt1 | contig 12917 bp, 9 predicted proteins | sample PhyFR1_FD_201036 | JGI IMG/M metagenome (GOLD analysis project Ga0308160, IMG submission 201036) | Phyllosphere microbial communities from UC Gill Tract Community Farm, Albany, California, United States - DLSLF.R1 | ecosystem: Host-associated > Plants > Phyllosphere > Unclassified | place: USA... | reverse complement strand
CGGCGTAGTAGAAATCTTCCATCAGGTACTGGCCGGACGGTTTCAGGTTGACCAGGCACGGCAGCCGCGATCCCAACTGGTCCCAATCGTCCAGGCTCAGCGGCACGCCCAGGCGCCCGGCGATGGCCAGCAGGTGGATCACTGCATTGGTGGAGCCGCCGATCGCCGCGTTGACCTTGATCGCGTTCGCGAACGCGGACCGGGTCAGCACCTGCGACATGCGCAGGTCTTCCTCGACCATCTGCACGATGCGCCGGCCGCTGAGTCGCGCCAACCGCGCGCGGCGCGAATCCACCGCCGGGATCGCCGCGTTTTCCGGCAGCGAGATGCCCAGCGCTTCGACCATGCTGGCCATGGTCGAGGCGGTGCCCATGGTCATGCAGCTGCCCTTGGAGCGCTGCATGCAGGCCTCGGCCTCGACGAACTCGTCCTGGCTCAGGGTGCCGGCGCGGACCATCTCCGACATCTGGATCACCCCGGTGCCCGAGCCCAGCGGCTGCCCGCGCCAGTTGCCGGACAGCGACGGGCCGCCGGACAGGCCGATGGTCGGCAGGTCCACGCTGGCCGCGCCCATCAGCAGCGACGGGGTGGTCTTGTCGCAGCCCATCAGCAGCACCACGCCGTCCAGCGGATTGGCGCGGATCGATTCCTCCACGTCCATGCTGGCCAGATTGCGGAACAGCATCGCGGTGGGCAGCATCTGCGTCTCGCCCAGCGACATCACCGGGAATTCCAGCGGGAAGCCGCCGGCCTCGTAGACGCCGCGTTTGACGTGCTCGGCCAGCTCGCGCAGGTGGCCGTTGCACGGGGTCAGTTCCGACCAGGTGTTGCAGATGCCGATCACCGGGCGCCCGTCGAACATGTCGTGCGGATGGCCGGCGCTCTTGAGCCAGCTGCGGTAGTAGAAACCCTGCTTGCCTTCGCGACCGAACCACGCCTGGCTGCGGCGGACCGGTTTGGTGGGTGAGCCCATGCTGGCGGAATCCTCGAGACCTGATCGGCCCGGATCGGTGCCTGCGCGGCGTCGCCCGGGGTGCTTTACGTCGGCGATGCTAGCGGGCATATTGATACATGAAAAATAACAAATATCTGACTATGGATATTTGTTTTCATATATCAAAATCTCATCCACCTAGAGCGAAACGGCATGGACAACACGGCAAGCGCGGCGTCTCCCGGCACCGGCAACGCAACCTACGGCAGCCTGCACGGGCGCCGGGTCTTCATCACCGGCGGCGGGTCGGGCATCGGCGCGGCGCTGGTCGAGGCCTTCGCCGGGCAGGGCGCGCAGGTCGCCTTCGTCGACGTGGCCGCCGAGGCCAGTGCGGCGTTGGCCGAGCGCCTGGCCGCGGCCGGCCTGGCCAGGCCGTGGTGGCGCCGTTGCGACGTCACCGACGTGGCCGCGCTGCAGGCGGCGCTGGGCGAGGCCGCCGCCGAGCTGGGCGATTTCCACGTGCTGCTCAACAACGTCGGCAGCGACGACCGGCATGCGCTGGACGCGGTGACCCCGGAGTACTGGGAGCGCTGCGTGGCGATCAACCAGCGCGCCGCGTTCTTCGCGATCCAGGCGGTGGTGCCGGGCATGAAGCGGCTTGGCGGCGGTTCGATCGTCAATCTCGGTTCCACCGGCTGGCAGACCAAGACCGGCGGCTATCCGGTCTACGCCACCGCCAAGTCGTCGGTGAACGGGCTGACCCGCGGCCTGGCGCGCGAACTGGGCGCGGCGCGGATCCGGGTCAACGTGCTGACCCCGGGCTGGGTGATGACCGAGCGCCAGGTCACGCTGTGGCTGGACGAGGCCGGCGAGCGCGAACTGGCGCGCAACCAGTGCCTGCCGGACAAGGTGATGCCGGAAGACATCGCGCGCATGGCGCTGTTCCTGGCCTCGGACGAGTCGCGCGCGATCACCGCGCAGGAATTCGTGGTGGATGCGGGCTGGACCTGAGCGGCGGATGCATTGTCGTCGGGTAGCAGGGGCTTCGGCTCCGACGGTGTCCGAAGGCGGAATGTTGGCCGCTGCGTTCGGTCGCGGCTGAAGCCGCTCCTACAGGGGCTTGCGGCACGCCTGCCGGGTGCACTGTAGGAGGGGGGGCTTCAGCCCGGGGGCTTCAGCCCCGACGCTTTGGCGGCGCGCATGCTTCGCGGCTTCGCTCTGTCGCGGCTGAAGCCGCTCCTACAGGACTTGCGGCGAGCCGGCTGGTTGCACTGTGGGAGGGGCTTCAGCCCCGATGGTGACCGAAGACGGAATGCTTGCCGCTGCGTTCGGTCGCGGCTGAAGCCGCTCCTACAGGGGGCTTGCGGTTGGCTGGCTGGGTGCACTGTAGGAGGGGCTTCAGCCCCGACCTCATCCTTCGGTTCGTGCATCCGCCAGCGCCGGCGCTTCCTCTGCCGGCGCGACGTAGCCATACACCGGCCCGGCCGCGGTCTGCAGCGCCTGCAGCATGATCCGCGCGCCCGGCGACAGCAGCCAGTCGGTGCGGGTGATGATGCCGAACGCGTCCATCCGGCACGACAGTTCCACCGGCACGATCGCCACGCTGCCGTGGTCGGCGAAATGCCGGGCCACGTCCATCGGCACCACCGCCAGGTAGTCGCTTTGGCGCAGCAGCTGCGGCAGCACCACCAGCGCCGAGGTCTCGACCACCCGCTTCGGCGGCTCCAGCCCGGCGTTCTGGAACATCAGCTCGAAGCGGTGGCGCAGCACGCTGCCGTCCGGCGGCACGATCCAGCCGGTCGCGGCCAGTTCGCGCAGCGCCGGTTGCGGCATTGCCAGGATCGGGTGGCCGGGACGGGCGATGGCGCACACCTCTTCCTCGGCCAGCGCCTGGTAGTGCAGGTTGCGCTTGTCGTGGCGCGCGAACAGCCGCGCCACCACGATGTCGAGCTTGTTCTGCGCCAGTTGCTCCAGCAGCACGTCGCTGCCGTCCACGCGCAGCGCCACGCGCAGCAGCGGATGCTGTTCGGTGACCTGGGCCAGCGCGGCCGGCAGCAGGGTCATCGCCGGCCCGGCGATGGCGCCGACGCTGACGCTGCCGAAATAGCCGGCCTTCAGCGCCTCGATCTCGGCGCCGGCCTCGCCCAGGCTGGACAGGGCGATGCGCGCGTGGCGGATCATCGCCTCGCCGTACCAGGTCGGGCGCATGCCGCGCGGCAGCCGCTCGAACAGCGGCACCTCCATCATGTCCTCCAGGTCCTTGAGCAGCTTGGACGCGGCCGGCTGCGACATGTTCAAGGTCTCGGCGGCGCGATGAATGTTGCCTTCCTCCTCGATCGCCAGCAGCAGCATCAGCTGCCGGGTCTTCAGGCGGGCGCGGACGAACCAGGGCGTGGCGGCAGGCATGGCGGCCCAATGCATATGAATGTTCGTATACATTAATCCAAAAACGATATTTGTTGCATATAGGTCATCCGGCCAGAATAGAGCCGCATCCGCGGCACCGGCGGTCTGTGCTGCCGCGCCGCTCTTTCGTATTCCGACAGGCGACCGATTCATGCGATTGATCCAACTGCTCGACGAGTCCGGCATCCCCAGCGTGGGCGCGGTGGCGGCGGACGGCACCCAGGTGCGCCTGCTGCGCGAAGTCGGCTCGACCTATGCGCTGGCCAACGCCGCGCTCGCCGCCGGCCTCGGCCTGGACGACTACGCCACGCATCAACTCGGCGACATCGTGCTCGACTACGCCGAACTGCTGGCGAACCACCGCGTGCTGTCGCCGCTGACCCATCCGGACCCGGCGCACTGCCGCGTCACCGGCACCGGCCTGACCCACCTGGGCAGCGCCGCCACCCGCGACGCGATGCACCAGAACCTGCAGCAGCAGGCCGACCAGGGCACGCTCACCGATTCGATGAAGATCTTCCAGCTCGGCGTGGAAGGCGGCATCCCGCGCGACGGCCAGCCCGGCGCGCAGCCGGAATGGTTCTACAAGGGCGACGGCAGCATCCTGGTCGCGCCGGGCGCACCGCTGCCGTCGCCGGATTTCGCGCTGGACGGCGGCGAGGAGCCGGAGCTGGTCGGGCTGTACGTGATCGGCGCCGACGGCGTGCCGTACCGGCTCGGCTTCGCGCTGGGCAACGAGTTCTCCGACCACGTCACCGAGCGCCAGAACTATCTGTACCTGGCCCATTCCAAGCTGCGCGCGTGCGCGGTCGGGCCGGAGCTGCGCAGCGGCGAACTGCCGCGCGACCTGCGCGGCAGCAGCCGCATCCGCCGCGGCGATGCGGTGATCTGGGAGAAGCCCTTCGTCACCGGCGAGGCCAACATGTGCCATTCGCTGGCCAATCTGGAATACCACCATTTCAAGTACGCCGCGCATCGCGTGCCCGGCGACGTGCACCTGCACTTCTTCGGCACCGCCACGCTGAGCTTCGCCGACGGCGTGCAGGCCGAGCCGGGCGATCGCTTCGAGATCGAACTGCCGGAGCTGGGCGCGGCCCTGGTCAATCCGCTGCAGCGGGTGTCGGCCGGGTTCGAACTGGGCGGCGTGCGCGCGCTGTAACCGAACAGGAGAACGGCATGAGCCAACGTTTCCAGAGCTATATCGACGGCCAGTGGGTGGCCGGCAGCGACATCGCGGCGGACGAGAATCCGTCCGACCTGTCCGCGCCGGTCGGCGAGGTCGGCAGCGTCGACGCCGACGCGGTGCGCGGCGCGATCGCCGCGGCCAACGCGGCGCAGGCCAAGTGGGCGGCGAGCACGCCGCAGCAGCGCGCCGACGCACTCGACTTCGTCGGCAGCGAGATCCTGGCGCGCAAGCAGGAGCTGGGCACGCTGCTGGCTTCCGAAGAAGGCAAGACTCTGCCGGAGAGCATCGGCGAGGCCGCGCGCGCCGGGCAGATCTTCAAGTTCTTCGCCGGCGAGGCGCTGCGCATTCCCGGCGAAAAGCTCGCCTCCACCCGCCCCGGCGTGGACGTGGAGATCACCCGCGAGCCGGTCGGCACGGTCGGCATCATCGCGCCGTGGAATTTCCCGCTGGCGATCCCGGCGTGGAAGATCGCCCCGGCGCTGGCCTACGGCAACACCGTGGTGTTCAAGCCGGCCGAGATCGTGCCCGGCTGCGCCTGGGCGCTGGCCGAGATCCTCAGCCGCGCCGGCCTGCCCAGCGGCGCGTTCAACCTGGTGATCGGCAGCGGCCGCACCGTCGGCCAGGCGCTGGTTGAGGACCGTGGCATCGACGCGCTGAGCTTCACCGGCTCGGTGCCCACCGGCAACCATCTGCTCAAGCAGGCCGCCGCGCGCGGGCTGAAGATCCAGCTGGAAATGGGCGGCAAGAATCCGCTGGTGGTGCTGGCCGATGCGGACCTGGACCTGGCGGTGGAGATCGCGGTCAACGGCGCCTACTTCTCCACCGGCCAGCGCTGCACCGCGTCCAGCCGCCTGATCGTGGAGCGCGCGGTCTACGACGACTTCGTCGCGCGCGTGAGCAAGCGCCTGGCCACGCTGAAGATCGGCCATGCGCTGACCCCGGGCATCGACATCGGCCCGGTCGCCAGCGCCAGCCAGTTCGCGCAGGACCGCGACTACGTGCGCATCGCCCAGGAAGAAGGCGCCGAGCTGGTGTACGGCGGCGACGCACTGGAATGCGAGCACCAGGGCCATTACATGCGCCCGGCGCTGATCGCCGCGCAGCCGCAGCACCGCATCGCGCGCGAGGAAGTGTTCGGCCCGGTCGCGGCGGTGATGCCGGCCGACGACTACGAGCACGCGCTGGCGCTGGCCAACAACACCGAATTCGGCCTGTGCGCCGGCATCGCCACGCGCTCGCTGCAGCACGCCACGCATTTCAAGCGGCATGCGCAGGCCGGCATGGTGATGGTCAACCTGCCCACCGCCGGGGTCGATCCGCACGTGCCGTTCGGCGGGCGCAAGGCCTCCAGCTATGGCCCGCGCGAGCAGGGCCGCTATGCGGTGGAGTTCTATACGACGGTCAAGACGGCCTATACATTCGCGGGATGAACTGATCGATCCATTCGCGCGCCTGCCTGGGAGGGCGGGCGGCCGCCGCGGCCCGAACGCCGCGCGACCGCCAGCGTGCAACGAACGAGGAGGGGTTATGCAGAAGTCAGGTGTACGTGCGGCGGTGCTGGGAATGGCGGTACTGCTGGGTGCGGCGTTGAGCGCGTGTTCCGGCGGCGGCAAGGACGCGGCCGGCAAGTCGGGCCAGATCACGGTCGGCTTCAGCCAGGTCGGCGCCGAGAGCGAGTGGCGCACTGCCAATACCGCTTCGGTCAAGCAGGCGATCGAGCAGGCGGGGATGAAGCTGAAGTTCTCCGACGCGCAGCAGAAACAGGAAAACCAGATCAAGGCGCTGCGCTCGTTCATCGCCCAGCGCGTGGACGTGATCGCGTTCTCGCCGGTGGTCGAATCCGGCTGGGAGACCGTGCTGCGCGAAGCCAAGGCCGCGAACATCCCGGTGGTGCTGACCGACCGCGCGGTCAAGGTGTCCGACGACAGCCTGTACACCACGCTGATCGGCTCGGACTTCGTCGAGGAAGGGCGCAAGGCCGGGCGCTGGCTGCTCGAGCAGTCGCCGCTGAAGGATGGCGACAAGCCGGTGCGCATCGTCGAACTGCAGGGCACGGTGGGTTCGGCGCCGGCGATCGACCGCATGAAGGGCTTCAAGGAAATCATCGCGGCCAACCCGCGCTTCCAGGTGGTGCGCTCGCAGAGCGGCGACTTCACCCGCGCCAAGGGCAAGGAAGTGATGGAGGCGTTCCTGAAGTCGGAAGGGCGCAACATCGACGTGCTGTACGCGCACAACGACGACATGGCGATCGGCGCGATCCAGGCGATCGAGGAAGCCGGGCTGAAGCCGGGCAAGGACATCCTGGTGATCTCCATCGACGGGGTGAAGGGCGCGTTCGAGGCGATGCAGGCCGGCAAGCTCAACGTCACCGTGGAATGCAATCCGCTGCTCGGCCCGCAACTGGTGCAGGCGATCCGCGACGCCAAGGCCGGCAAGCCGCTGCCCAAGCGCATCGTGGTCGAGGAATCGGTGTACACCCAGGAGCAGGCCGCCGCCGAGCTGCCCAAGCGCAAGTACTGACGGAGCCTGCCGATGAAGCCGGTGGTGCTGCACGCGCAGGGACTGAGCAAGGCCTACGCCGGCGTCGCCGCGCTGGACGACGTGGCGCTGTGCCTGCGCGGCGGCGAGATCCACGCGCTGATGGGCCAGAACGGCGCAGGCAAATCCACCCTGATCAAGCTGCTGACCGGCGCGGTCGCCGCCGATGCCGGGCGCATGGCGCTGGGCGGCGACGCGATTGCGCCCAGCTCGCCGCTGCAGGCGCAGCAGCTGGGCATCAGCACCGTGTACCAGGAAGTGAACCTGTGCCCGAACCTGTCGGTGGCCGAGAACATCTTCGCCGGCCGCTATCCGCTGAAGGGCTGGCCGCGGCGCATCGACTGGCGCCGGGTCGAACGCGAAGCGCGCGAATGCCTGCAGCGGCTGGGCGTGGACATCGACGTGCGCCGCGCGCTGTCCGCCTATCCGGTGGCGGTGCAGCAGATGGTGGCGATCGCGCGCGCGCTGAGCGTGTCGGCGCGGGTGCTGATCCTCGACGAACCCACTTCCAGCCTCGACGAAGGCGAGGTCGCCGAACTGTTCCGGGTGATGCGCGGCCTGCGCGAGCAGGGCATGGCGATCCTGTTCGTCACCCATTTCCTCGACCAGGTGTACGCGGTGTCCGACCGCATCAGCGTGCTGCGCAACGGCCGCCTGGTCGGCGAATACCTGGCCGCGGACCTGCCGGCGCCGCGGCTGATCGCGGCGATGGTCGGGCGCGAACTGGACGTGGCAGCAGCGGCCGCCGCGACGGTGGACGCCATGCCGGCCGAAGCCGCGCCGGTGCTGCTGCAGGCGCAGGGCCTGGGCCGGCGCGGCCAGCTGCATCCGATCGACCTGCAACTGCGCCGCGGCCAGGTGCTGGGCCTGGCCGGCCTGCTCGGCGCCGGCCGCACCGAACTGGCGCGGCTGCTGTTCGGCCTGGACCGCGCCGATTGCGGCCGCGTGTCCATCGACGGCCAGGAGGTGGCGCTGCGCGGCCCGCCCGACGCGATCCGCCACGGCCTGGCGCTGTGCCCGGAAGAGCGCAAGACCGACGGCATCGTCGCCGAGCTGTCGGTGCGCGAGAACATCGTGCTGGCGCTGCAGGCGCGCATGGGCCTGCGCCGGTTCCTGCCGCTGGCCGAACAGCTGCGCATCGCGCAGGGCTACGTGGACGCGCTGGGCATCAAGACCGCCAGCGTGGAAACCCCGGTCGGCCTGCTGTCCGGCGGCAACCAGCAGAAAGTGGTGCTGGCGCGCTGGTTGGCGACGCGGCCGCGGCTGCTGATCCTCGACGAACCCACCCGCGGCATCGACATCGCCGCCAAGCAGGACATCATGACCCGCATTCTGGCGCTGGCCCGCGAGGGCATGGCGGTGCTGTTCATTTCCGCCGAGGTCGCCGAGATCGAGCGCATCGCCGACCGCATCGCGGTATTGCGCGAACGCCGCCTGGTCGGCGAACTGCCGGGCGGCTGCGGCGAGCGCGCGGTGTTCGAGATGATCGCCGGGAGCGCGGCGGCATGAGCGCGGCGGCCACGCCGTCTTCGACCGCGCCGCGGCTGCCGGCGCGCATCGTCGCCCACCCGCTGTTCTGGCCGCTGGCCACGCTGGCGCTGCTGCTGCTCGGCAACGGCCTGTGGAATCCGGGCTTCCTGGCGCTGCAATGGCGCGACGGGCACCTGTACGGCAACCTGGTGGACATCGGCAACCGCGCTGCGCCGCTGGCGCTGGTGGCGCTGGGCATGACCCTGGTGATCGCGGTGCGCGGCCTGGACATCTCGGTCGGCGCGGTGGTGGCGATCGCCGCGACGGTGGCGGCGTGGATGATCGGCGGCGGCGAGCACAGCCGCTTCCCGCTGTGGGCGGTGATCGTGGCGCCGCTGCTGGTCGCCGCTGCGTGCGGACTGTGGAACGGGTTGCTGGTGGTCAAGGTCGGCATGCAGCCGATCATCGCCACGCTGATCCTGATGGTGGCCGGGCGCGGCGTGGCCCAGCTGATCGGCGACGGCCAGATCCTGACCATCTACTACCCGCCGTATTTCTATCTGGGCAACGGCTTCCTGCTCGGCCTGCCGTTCGCGTTGTTCGTGGTCGCCGCGGTGTTCGCGGTGTTGCAGCTGCTGCTCGGGCGCACCGCGCTGGGCCTGTTCGTACGCGCGATCGGACACAACCCGCGCGCGGCGCGCGTGGCCGGGATCAAGGCGCGGCTGATCGCGGTACTGCTGTACGTGTTCTGCGCGTTCAGCGCCGGCCTGGCCGGGCTGCTGATCAGTTCCAACGTCAAGAGCGCCGACGCCAACAACGCCGGCCAGCTGATGGAACTGGACGCGATCCTGGCGGTCACCCTCGGCGGCACGCTGCTCGACGGCGGCCGCTTCAGCCTGGCCGGCAGCCTGATCGGCGCGCTGATCATCCAGACCCTGACCGCGACGATCTACGCCATTGGCGTGCCGGCGCAGGTCAACATGCTGATCAAGGCGCTGCTGGTGTTCGCGGTGATGCTGCTGCAATCGCCGCAGTTCCGCGCCAGCGTGCGCGGCTGGGTGCGGCGTGCCGAGCCGGGAGCGGGGCGATGAGCGCGGCCGGCGTCCCGATCCAGAACGCGCGCGGCCTGCGCCGCGTCGGCACGCTGCTGCACGGCGCGCGCCTGCCACTGGCGATCACCGTGGCCCTGTTCGTGGCCATGGCTGGCGCCGGCGGCGTGCTCTACGACGGCTTCCTGTCGCCGCAGGTATTCGCCAATCTGCTGATCGACAACGCCTTCCTGTGCATCGCTGCGGTCGGCATGACGTTCGTGATCCTGAGCGGCGGCATCGACCTGTCGGTGGGCGCGGTGATCGCGTTCACCACGGTGCTGTCGGCGTCGCTGGTGCAGCACCATGGCTGGTCGCCGCTGGCGGCGATCCCGCTGGTGTTGCTGCTCGGGGCGCTGTTCGGCGCGTTCATGGGCATGCTGATCCAGCGCTACCGGCTGCAGCCGTTCGTGGTGACCCTGGCCGGCATGTTCCTGGCGCGCGGCGCCAGCTATCTGATCAGCGTCGACTCGATTCCGATCGACGATGCGCTGTACGTGGCCATCGCCCAGTTCCGCGTGCCGATCGGCGCCGGCGCCTCGCTGTCGATCGGCGCGCTGATCGCGCTGGCCACGGTGGCGCTGGGCATGTGGCTGGCGCACAGCACGCGCTTCGGCCGCTGCGTGTACGCGCTCGGTGGCAGCGAGGCCTCGGCGCGGCTGATGGGCCTGCCGGTGGCCGCCACCCAGGTCAAGGTCTACGCCTTCAGCGGGTTCTGCTCGGCGCTGGCCGGGGTGGTGTGCACGTTCTACATGCTGTCCGGCTACAGCCTGCATGCGCTGGGCCTGGAACTGGACGCGATCGCCGCGGTGGTGATCGGCGGCACCTTGCTGGCCGGCGGCAGCGGCTACGTGATCGGCACGCTGTTCGGCGTGCTGATCCTGGGCGTGATCCAGACCCTGATCGTGTTCGACGGCACGCTCAGCTCGTGGTGGACGCGCATCGTGATCGGCGCGCTGCTGCTGGTGTTCTGCCTGCTGCAACGCGTGTTGACCCGGCGCACGCCGGATTCGGGAGCGGACGCATGACGGAATATGAAGAGGCGGGCCTGGCCTGCACACGGCGCGACTTCCTGCACTACGGCGGCGCCTCGCTGGCCGCGCTGGGCCTGTTGGCGCAAGGCGAGGCGCTGGCCGCACCGCCTGCGGAGGTAGCAGCGGCCGCGAAACGGCAGCCGGCCGTGCAACTGCGCGAGCAGCCGTTCGCGCTGGGCCAGGTGCAATTGCTCGACGGCCCGTTCCTGCAGGCACGCGAACGCGATCGCCGTTACCTGATGTCGATTCCCAACGACCGCCTGCTGCACAATTTCCGGCTCGCCGCGGGCCTGGACTCGCAGGCCGAGCCGCTGGGCGGCTGGGAGTCGCCGCATTGCGAGATCCGCGGGCATTTCGCCGGTGGCCATTACCTGTCGGCCTGCGCGCTGCTGTACGCGGCCACCGGCGATGCCGCGCTGAAGGACAAGGCCGATACGCTGGTCGCCGAACTGGCGCGCTGCCAGCGCGCGGACGGCTATATCGGCGCGTACCCGTCCTCGTTCTACGATCGGCTCGGCCGCCGCGAGGAGGTGTGGGTGCCGATCTACACCGCGCACAAGATCCTGGCCGGGCACCTGGACATGGCCCGCCATGCCGGCAATGCGCAGGCGCTGCGCACCGCGCAACGCTTCGCCGACTGGCTGGGCGCGTGGATGGACGGCTTCGACGACGCGCAGTGGCAACGCATCCTCGGCGTGGAGTTCGGCGGCGTGCACGAGTCGCTGCTGGAGCTGTACCTGCTCAGCGGCGACGCCAGGTACCAGCGCTGGGCCGCGCGCTACGAGCAGGCCGCGCTGCTGGAGCCGCTGGCGCAGCAGCGCGACGCGCTGGCCGGCCTGCATGCCAACACCCAGATTCCGAAGATCGTCGCCGCCGCGCGCGCCTACGAGATCGATGGCGAGCCGCGCCAGCGCCAGATCGCCGAATTCTTCTGGCGCACGGTCAGCGGCCACCATGCCTATTGCACCGGCGGCGTCAGCGACTTCGAGATGTTCGGCAAGCCCGACCACTTCGCCGGGCGCCTGAGCGGGCACAGCCACGAGTGCTGCTGCAGCTACAACATGCTCAAGCTGACCCGGCACCTGTACACCTGGCAGCCGGACGCGGCGCTGATGGACTACTACGAGCGCGTGCTGTTCAACGCGCGCCTGGGCACCCAGGACGAAGCCGGCATGATGATGTACTTCGTGCCGATGGATGCCGGCTACTGGAAGCTCTACAACACGCCGTTCGCCTCGTTCTGGTGCTGCACCGGCACCGGCGTGGAGGAGTTCGCCAAGAGCAACGACAGCATCTACTTCCGCGACGATGCCGGCCTCACCGTCAACCTGTTCATCGCCTCGCAGCTGGACTGGGCCGAGCGCGGCCTGCGCATCGTGCAGCGCACCCGGTTTCCGCAGCAGGAAGGCACCGCGCTGGAGTTCCAATGCAAGCGACCGCAGCAGATGACGCTGCGCCTGCGCATCCCGTACTGGGCCACCCAGGGCGTGCGCCTGCGCATCAACGGCAAGGCGCAGACGGTCAAGGCGACACCTGGCAGCTACCTTTCGCTAGAGCGCCGTTTCGCCGACGGCGACCGCATCGAACTGGACCTGCCGATGGCGCTGCACGCCGCGCCGCTGCCCGACGAACCCAGCCTGCAGGCGATGATGTACGGCCCGCTGGTGCTGGCCGCGCAGCTGGGCAGCGACGGTATCGACCCGGCGCAGCTGCACGTGTCCGACCAGCGGCCGTCGTTGAACCGGATCGTCGGCCGCCAGCTGCCGGCGGTGTATTTCGCGCCGGAACAGCTGTGGGCGCGCAAGCGCGAGGGCCAGGAACTGGTGTTCGAGGCCGACGGACTGCAGGGCCCGCTGACCCTGGTGCCGTTCTACCGCATCGCCCACGAGCGCTATGCGGTCTATTGCCGAGCGAGGCCGGTATGGGAAAAGAACCCGCAATTCTGAGCCGCTGGCACAGGGCCTCGGCCGCGATCGCGGTAGCCTGCGCGCTGCTGCTGTGCGGGCTGCCGGCGCTGGCCGCCGAGCGCATGGTCGGCGACGTGCTCAGCCCGGACGCCACGCTGCGCGCGCAAGTGAGCGTGGACGCGGCCGGCAGCGCGCACTACCGCGTGCTGCGCGACGGGCGCGAGGTGCTGTTGCGCTCGCGGCTGGGCCTGGTCCGCGACGATGCCGATTTCTCCAAGGGCCTGCGCCTGCTCGCGGTGTCGCCGGTCGAGACGGTGCACGATCGCTACGAGCTGCTGACCGGCAAGCGGCGCA
>Ga0308160_10005699_pt1 | contig 12918 bp, 12 predicted proteins | sample PhyFR1_FD_201036 | JGI IMG/M metagenome (GOLD analysis project Ga0308160, IMG submission 201036) | Phyllosphere microbial communities from UC Gill Tract Community Farm, Albany, California, United States - DLSLF.R1 | ecosystem: Host-associated > Plants > Phyllosphere > Unclassified | place: USA... | reverse complement strand
GGTCGTAGCCGAAGCCGCCGGCGCCGCGCGGCGTATCGACGATCTGGCCGCGCCAGATGCCGTCGGCGATCACCGGCTGCGGGTCGTCGGCGTGGCGCACGTAGACCAGCACGCAATAATAATAGGAGGATTTATCGTCGTGCGCGGCCAGGTCGGCAATCAGCTTCTCGCTGTTGCGGGCGTCCGACTTCGGTTCGCCGGCATAGCGCGCCGAGTAGACGCCGGGCGCGCCGCCGAGGGCGTTCACGCAGACGCCGGAATCGTCGGCCAGTGCCGGCAGGCCGGTCAGGCGCGCCGCGTGGCGCGCCTTCTGCAGCGCGTTCTCGACAAAGGTGCCGAAGGGTTCCTCGGCTTCCGGGACGTTGAATTCGCCCTGGGGATGCAGTTCGAAGCCGATCGGGGCCAGCAGTTGCGCGAATTCCTTGAGCTTGCCCGCGTTGTTGGAGGCAAGGATGAGACGTTGGGTCATGGTTGTGCTGTTGTGCTTTGGATATGGCCGCTGTGGGCGAAGAAGCGCTTATTTTACCGCCCCTGCGGCAACAGCATGCTGGCCTCGAAACCGGGTTCCGCGCCCCGCAGTTCGAGCGTGCCCCCATGCAGCTGGACGATGGCGGTGACGATCGCCAGGCCAAGGCCATTGCCCGGCAGGTGGCGGCTCTGGTCGACGCGGTAGAAGCGCCGCGCCAGCTTGTCCATCTCGCCAGCCGCCACACCCAGGCCGTAGTCGCGCACCGTCAGCACCGCCAGATCCTCCCGCACGTCGACTCGCACCTCGATGCGCCCGCCGCCGCAGCCGTACTTGATGGCGTTGTCGATCAGGCTGGCCAGCGCGTTGGCCAGCAGGTGGCGGTCGCCGCGCACCGGGGCCGCATCCGGCCCGAGATACGCGAGCGTGACGCCCTGCTCTTCCGCCGCCGCCTCATACAATTCCGTCATGTCGCGCGCGATCGCCGCCAGGTCGAGCGGCTCGAAGCTGCCGGCGCGCACGCCCGCTTCCAGGGCGGCGATCTGCAGCAGCTTGTCGAACAGCGAGATCACGCTGTCGATGTCCTCGATCGCCAGGCGCGCGTCCAGCACCAGCGCCTGCGGGTCGACCGAGGCCTGCAGCGCGCGGTCGAGGCGGCTGCGCACGCGGCCCAGCGGCGTGCGCAGGTCGTGCGCGATCGAGTTCGACACGTGGCGCACGCCCTCCATCAGCGCCTCGATGCGGTCCAGCATGCGGTTGATGTCCTCGCCCAGGCGCGCGAACTCGTCGTTGCCCGCGACCTCGATGCGGCTCGACAGCTCACCGGCGGCGATGCACGCCGTGGTGCGCCGGATCTGGCCGATGCGCGCATCCAGGCGCCAGCGGAACCACAGGGCGCCGAAAAAGGCGAGCAGGATCGAGACCGCCGCGCCGACCAGCAGCGCGCGCTCGACCACGTCGCGGACCGCATCCAGTTCGACCAGGTCGCGGCCGACCACCAGGCGGCTGCCGTCACCGAGCCGGGTGGCCACGATGCGCACCGACACCGGCGTGCCGTTGCGGCGCATGCTGTCGAAGGCCAGGCTGCCGTCGGCGCGCTGGCCCGGCGGCAGGCCGCCCCAGCGCCGCAGGTTGCCGGCCACCAGACGGCCGTTCGCATCGAACAGGCCGACCATCTCGGTGTCGGTGTCGATCAGGTCGTGCAGCAGGACGTCGATCTCGCGCACCAGCGCGGCGCGGCCATCGCCGTGCCAGGCTTTGGCCAGGCGCGCCTGCTCGGCCAGGATCTTGTTGTCGATCGAACGCTCGAACACGCCCACGGTGCCAAAGTAGACGATGGCGGACAGCGCCGCCATCGCGGCCGCCACCAGGAGTCCGTAGCCGACCGCCAGGCGCGCGGCGATCGAACCGCGGAGGCTAAGACGCGGCCTGGCCATGTCCATGGGCAGGCGTCGCGCTCAGCGTGTAGCCGGCACCGCGCACGGTGTGTATCAGCGCCGGACTGAAATCCTTGTCGATCTTGCCGCGCAGGCGGCTGATCTGGACGTCGATGACGTTGGTCTGCGGGTCGAAGTGGTATTCCCACACGCCTTCCAGCAGCATGGTGCGGGTGACGATCTGGCCTTCGTGGCGCATCAGGTATTCGAGCAGGCGGAATTCGCGCGGCTGCAGGTTGATGACGGTGCCGTGGCGCGTGACGCGCATGGTACGCAGGTCGAGCTGCAGGTCGGCCACCTGCAGCATGCTGACCTCGCGCGACCAGGCGGCGCGCCGGCACAGGTTTTCCACGCGCGCCAGCAGTTCCGACATGACGAAGGGCTTGGTGAGATAGTCGTCGCTGCCGGCGCGCAGGCCGCGCACGCGCTCGTCGACGCTGTTCAGGGCGGACAGGATCAGGACCGGCGTGGCGTCGCCGCGCGCGCGCATCTGCTCGAGCAGGCCGATGCCGTCGACCTGGCCCGGCAGCATGCGGTCGAGCACGATCACGTCCCAGCGCGCGCCCAGCAGGCGGCGCACGCCGGCTTCGCCCGTGCTTTCCGCCTGCACGGCATAGCCGGCGGCGCGCAGCCCGCTGCAGAGGTAGTCGCGGGTTTCGGCATCGTCTTCGATGACTAGACAGTTCGGCATGGCGGGGACTATAGCATGCGCGCCATGACGTCCACGGCGTGGTCGATCTGGGCGCGGGTGTGAGCAGCATTCAGCATGAAGCGCAGGCGCGCCTGCCCCACCGGCACGGCCGGGAACTGGATCGCGTCGACGTGGATGCCTTCCTGGCGCAGGGCGCGCTGGTAGTCCTGGCAGCGCGCGGCATCCCCGATCAACACCGGCACGATCGGCGTCTCGGTCGAGCTCAAGGTGTAGCCCAGCGGGCGCATGCGCTCGACAAAGTAGCGCTGGTTGTCCCACAGGCGCGCGCGGCGCTCGGGCTCTTCTTCCAGCAGGTCCAGCGCCGCCAGCAGCGCGTTGGCCTGGTCCGGCGGCGGCGGGCAGGTGAAGCCGTAGGCGGAGCTGGTCAGGCGCAGCACGTCGGCCATCCCGCGTTCCAGCGCCACGAAGCCGCCGATCGCGCCGAGGGCTTTACTGAGGGTCCCCATCTGCATGATGGCCGGGCTGTAGCAGCCGAAGTGCTCCGAGGTGCCGCCGCCGTTTTCCCCCAAAATACCGGTGGCGTGGGCGTCGTCGATGTAGAGGATGGCACCGTATTTCTCGGCCAGGCCGGTCAGCTCGGGCAGCGGCGCGATCGTGCCTTCCATGCTGAACACGCCGTCGCTGACGATGATCGGGCTGATGCCATCCGCGCTCTTCAACAGGGACTCCAGGTGGTTCATGTCGGCATGGCGGTAGGTGTGCTTGTCCGCGCCCGACATCAGGATGCCTTCGCGGATGCTGATGTGGTTGTACTCGTCGGTGAAGTAGGCGTATTTGCGGCGCTTCTTCGGGCGGAAGCCGTGCAGGCGCGCCAGCAGTCCGGCTTTCACCAGGGTGGACAGCACGCCGATATTCGTCATGTAGCCGGTCACGAACAGCACGGCGTCGGTCTTGTGCTTGAGCGCGCCCAGGCGGCGCTCGAGTTCGCGGTAGACCGGCAGATCGCCACCCAGCAGGCGCGATTCGCAGTTGCCGACGCCGTAGCGTTCCAGGCCGGCCTTGGCCGCGTTCACCAGGCGCGGGTGGTTTGCCAGGGCCAGGTAGTTATTCGTGCTGAACGAGACGGCGTCCGCGCCACCCACCCGGAACACGGGGTCGGGCAGCGTGTCGTGGACCGCGGATTCGTGATGGAGGGCGTGGGTTTGCAGCCAGTCGGCGATGTCGGCGAGGTCATGCATGATTCTGTCGGTGCGGGATATGGAGCAGCCAGTATAGGAGCGCCGCACGCTCGTAAAGATTACGGTTAGGTAATGTCTGTTGCGCCGAGACTCACATTACCAAACGGTAATGGCAGGCCGCGATACTGGGCCGTATCATCGGGTTTTTACATTCATGGAGTCCTTTCGTGGGCACTTGTTCGAGTGGCAGTTGTTGCCGGCCTTGCGCCGGACCAGTCCCGGCAAGATAACGCAGGCTCCCTGCCGTCATCTCGCCCAGGGCGGATGACGGGCGCCTTGCCCGCGACAATCGAATCACATCGCAGGCGCGAATGAAAGGTATGCCGTTATCCGACGGAGATACCAATGTTCGAACTATTTATTCCCGGGCGTACCGGCCGGTCATTCCTGGCCACCACGCCCAACCGCTGGGACTGGGCGCTGCTGCCCCTGGTGCTGGCGCTGCTGGCGCTCGCCGCGTACGGCGCCATGCAGATGACGCGTCCCTTCGTGCTGGGCCAGCCGACCCCGATCGTGCTGGACCCGGCCTGGCTGCCCTACTACCTGCTGCGCACCATCCTGCGCATGTTCAGCGCCCTCGGCTGCGCGCTGCTGTTCACCTTCGTGTTCGCCGTCACCGCGACCCGCTGGCGCGCGGCGGAAAAGGTGCTGGTGCCCCTGCTCGACGTGCTGCAGTCGGTGCCGATCCTGGGCTTCCAGGCGATCGCGATCGCCCCCTTCATCGCCCTCTTCCCCGGCAATATGCTGGGCGTCGAGTGCGCGGCCGTGTTCGCGATCGTCACTTCGCAAGCCTGGAACATGGCCTTCAGCCTGTACCAGTCGATGAAGACCATCCCGCCGGAACTGGCGGAAGCGGCGCGCGTGTTCCGCCTCTCGGCCTGGCAGCGCTTCTGGCGCCTGGAACTGCCTTACGCGATGCCGGCGCTGCTGTGGAACATGATGATGTCGATGTCCGGCGGCTGGTTCTTCCTGGTGGCGGCCGAGGCCATCTCGGTGGCGGGCCAGGACATCAAGCTGCCCGGCATCGGCGCCTGGATCGCGGTCGCCATCGAGCAGAGGAATGGCGCCGCTATCGCCTGGGCCATCGCCGCCATGTTCGCCGGCATCCTGCTGTACGACCAGCTGTTCTTCCGGCCGCTGCTGGCGTGGGCCGACAAGTTCCGCTTCGAGGAGTCGCAGGGCGAGCACGCCCAGCGTTCCTGGGTGCTGGACTGGGGCCGGCGCAGCGTGTGGATCCGCGCGTTCAGCGAGCGTATGTGGGCGCTGCTCGGGCGCACGCTGGGCTGGTTTGCCGCGCCTGACGACACGGTGGCCGCAGCGCCTTCGCGTCCGCGCTTTTCGCTGAGCCCGCGCGCCGTCGATGCGCTTCTCCTGCTGCTGGCGCTGCTGGGTGGGTGGCGTTTCATCGTCTTCATCCACGCCCAGGTCGGCTGGGGCGAGACACTGCGCGTGCTGGGCCTGGGCTGTATCACCCTGGTGCGCGTGATGCTGCTGATCGGCCTGGCCTCGCTGGTGTGGGTGCCGCTGGCCGTGTGGATCGGCTTGCGGCCGGTGTATGCGCAAAAGGTGCAGGCGCTGGCCCAGTTCCTGGCCGCCTTCCCGGTCAACCTGATGTTCCCGATCGTGGTCTACGCGATCGTGCACCTGCACCTGAACCCGAACCTCTGGCTCAGCCCCCTGATGGTGTTCGGCACCCAGTGGTACATCCTGTTCAACGTGGTGGCCGGCGCCTCGACGCTGCCGACCGAGCTGCGCCTGGCGGCCGACAACCTGGGCCTGACCGGCTGGCTGAAATGGAAGCGCGTCTATTTGCCGGCCGTGTTCCCCAGCTTCGTCACGGGCGCGATCACCGCCAGCGGCGGCTCCTGGAACGCCAGCATCGTCGCCGAGTATGTCACCTGGGGCAAGACCTCGCTGGTGGCCGATGGCCTGGGCAGCTACATCAAGCAGATGACCGATGCCGGCGACTTCCACCGCATCGCCCTCGGCATCGGGGTGATGTGCGTATTCGTGATGCTGTTGAACCGCTTCTTCTGGCGCAGGCTGTATCTGCTGGCCGAAGACCGCAGCCGTTGATATCCGGAAGAGGAGAACACAATGAACCTGATCGAACTGAAAGACGTCGCCAAATCCTTCCGCAGCGGCGACGGGCCGCCGCGCACCATCCTGGGCGGCGTCGACTTCACGCTGGCCGACGGCGAGATCGTCGCCCTGCTCGGCAAGTCGGGCTCGGGCAAGTCGACCCTGCTGCGCATCGTCGCCGGCCTGGTGCCGCTGGATGCGGGCCGGGCCGAGTACCGCGGCCGCGCCATCCTGGGTCCGCTGTCCGGCGTGGCGATGGTGTTCCAGTCCTTCGCCCTGTTCCCCTGGCTGACGGTGCGCCAGAACGTGGAACTGGGCCTGGAAGCGCAGGGCGTCACGCCTGCTTCCCGGCGCGAGCGCGCCGGCGCCATGCTCGACCTGATCGGCCTGTCCGGCTTCGGCAGCGCCCTGCCGCGCGAACTGTCCGGCGGCATGCGCCAGCGCGTCGGCATCGCGCGGGCGCTGGTGACGAACCCGGACGTGCTGCTGATGGACGAAGCCTTTTCGGCGCTGGACGTGCTGACCGGCGAAACCCTGCGTGGCGACATCCTCGACCTGTGGGACGGCAAGCGCATCCCGACGCGCGGCATGCTGGTGGTCTCGCACAACATCGAGGAAGCGGTCATGATGGCCGACCGCATCGTGATCCTGTCGAGCGACCCGGGCCGCGTGCGCCACGAGATCCGCATCGACCTGCCGCGCCCGCGCAATGCGGACACGCCCGAAGTGCGCGCGCTGGTCGACGAAGTGTATGGCCTGATGACGGCGCGTCCCGTGCCCCCGGGCGCGGCGCGCGAAGCCAAGGTGGACTGGCGCCTGCCGGACGCCGACGTCGGCCGCATCGAGAGCGTGCTCGACCTGCTGGCCGGCATGCCCTTCGACGGCCGCGCCGACCTGCCCCAGTTGTCCGAGGAAGCCGAGCTGGCGGACGAGGAGCTGTTCCCGGCCTACGAGGCGCTCGGCCTGCTCGGCCTGGCCCACGTGGAAGGCGGCGACATCGCCTTGAGCGCGCTGGGCCGGCGCTACGCCGACGCCGACCAGGGCCTGCGCCAGGCGCTGTTCGGGCGCCAGCTGCTGAAGCAGGTGCCGCTGGCGGCGCACATCCATCGCCGGCTCGAGCTTGAGGCGGGCAACACGCTGGCGGAAGAACCCTTCCTCGCGCTGCTGGCCGACACGCTGGAAGCCGACCAGGCCAAGCGCATGCTGGAAGTGGCGATCGAGTGGGGCCGCTACGGCGAACTGTACGAATACGACTACCACACCGGCCGCCTGAAACTGGCCGGCGACACATCGGAGTAAGCCATGGAAGCGAACGAGATCCTTGACGAGGTCCCGCCCTCCGGCGACCGCCGGCTCGACCGCAAGGTCGCCCTCACCGTGGCCCTGCTGGCCTCCTTCATGGGCGTCTGCAAGGTCAAGGACGACAACATCGTGCAGGGCATGCAGCAGGCCCAGGCCGACAAGATCGACCACTGGGCCTTCTACCAGGCGCGCAACCTGCGCCAGGAACAGGCCCACACCACCCTGTTGCAGCTGCGCCTGGCCGCGCCGTCGCGCCCTGCCGCCGAACAGGCCGGCTATGCGGCCGCCATCGCCGAGCTGGAAAAGCTGGAGGCGGACCAGGCGAAGAAGAAGGATGCCGTGCAGGCGCAAGCCAAGCAGGACCAGGCGAGCTACGATGCCTTGAACTACCGCGACGACCAGTTCGACCTGTCCGACGCGGCGCTGGCCCTGGCCTTGTCGCTATTGGCGCTCACCACCTTGACGCGCCAGCGCTGGCTGTACCTGGCGGCGCTGGTGCCGACCAGCGTCGGCGTGTTCTATGGGGTGGCGGGCTTGTTCGGGTTGCCGTTTCATCCGGGGTGGTTGACGGGGTGGTTGTCGTAGCCACGCCCGGATGCGTTACAGGTAGGGTGGACGGCTTGCCGTCCACGCGTTCAAGCAACGCCGATATTCAGCGTCCGCTTCTGCAACCCCACCAACTCGGAAATCCCCTTCTCCGCCAGATCCAGCAACCGATTCATCCCGGCCCGGTCAAACGCCTCCCCTTCCGCCGTCCCCTGCACCTCGATGAAGTGCCCGGCCTCGGTCATCACCACATTCATGTCGGTATCGCACCCCGAATCCTCGACATAATCCAGGTCCAGCACCGGCACCCCGCCGACGACGCCGACCGAGATCGCGGCCACGAAATGGCGCACCGGCACCACCGGGATCAGGCCGGCCGCGACCAGGCGCGAGAAGGCGTCGTAGGCGGCGACCATGGCGCCGGTGATCGAGGCGGTGCGGGTGCCGCCGTCGGCCTGGATCACGTCGCAATCGAGGTGCAGCGTGCGTTCGCCGAAGGCTTGCAGGTCGAAGGCGGCGCGCAGCGAGCGGCCGATCAGGCGCTGGATTTCCTGGGTGCGGCCGGACTGCTTGCCGCGTGCGGCTTCGCGGTCCATGCGCGAGTGAGTCGAGCGCGGCAGCATGCCGTATTCGGCGGTCAGCCAGCCCTGCCCTTTGCCCTTCAGGAAGCCGGGCACCTTGTCCTCGATGCTGGCGGTGCAGATCACCTTGGTGTCGCCGCATTCGATCAGGACCGAGCCTTCGGCGTGCTTGGTGTAGGCGCGGGTCAGGCGGACGGTGCGCAGCTGGTCGACGGCGCGGCCGCTGGGGCGGGTGGCAATGCTCATGGGTTTCCTTTTTATTTGAGTAGCTGGGATGATTTTTCGATCGCGTTGCGGATCTCGGCGATGGCCTTCTCGATGTCGTCCTCGTCGAAAGGATCGGCTTCTTGACCGGGCGCGCGCGGCCCGTCGATGCGGGTGCTGACTTCGTCCTCGGACAGCATCTGGGTCGAGACCACGCTGTCGTCGCCCGCCGCGGCGCCCGTGCCGGCGCCGTCGTCGTTGCCCGCGCCCTGCCACTGGATCGCCAGCGCGGTGGTGTTGTCGGCGCGGCTGCCTGCGATGGCGGTGGCCATGCCGATCATGTCCGGCACCGCCTGCACGATGGTGTGGGTGGACAGCTGGTGCACGATCTCGGTGTCGGGCAGCACGCCCCACAGGCCGTCGGAGCACAGCAGCAGCACGTCGCCCGGCTCCAGGCCGGCCTGGCGCGACAGCTCGACGCGCGGCGGCGTCGACGCGCCCAGGCAGTTGTACAGCTTGTTGCGGTCCGGGTGCGAATTGCGCTCGGCGGGGTCGGCCAGGCCTTTCGCGATCAGGTGTTCGATGTGCGAGTGGTCGCGCGTGCGCGACAGCACCTGGCCGCGGCGCACCCAGTACAGGCGCGAGTCGCCGCAATGCGCCCACACGGCGCAGTTATGCTGCACCAGGCAGGCCACGATGGTGGTGCGCGGCGTGTCCGGCAGGCCGCGCGCGGCGGCGTAGCGCTGGATGTCCAGGTGCGCCTGCTGGAAGGCCTCCTCGAGGAAGCGCTCGGGCTTCTTGACGTAGGGCGTGGCCTGGGCGCGGAACAGCGAGGACAGCGTCTGCAGGGCGACGCTGGCCGCGACTTCGCCGCGCTGGTGGCCGCCCATGCCGTCGGCCAGCACCAGCAGCAGCGCATCGCGCGTGTAGCTGTAGCCCATCCGGTCCTGGTTGACCTTGCGTCCGCCGATGTGGCTTTGCTGGTAGACGGAAAATTGCATCGGAATCCCTTAATCTAAGCCTTCTTGCCGAACGCGCCGAGGCGTCCGACCAGTCCGCGCCATCCGGTGGCGGCCGGCGCCGTGTCTTCCTGTACCGCCGCGGTAACCGCATCCTTCTCGCGTTTGCCGCGCTGCAGCACCTTCTGCACCGCGAACACGCTTTGCGGGCGCGCCAGCGGATCCATGGCCAGGCAGGCCTTCACCATCGCCACCAGTTCCGGCGACCAGGCGCGCGCCGCCTCCAGTTTCGCGAACTGGGCGCCCATCGTGTCCTGGTTCCGGCGCCCGTCGGCCGGCTGCGGCGGCGCACCGGTCATGGTGACATACAAGGCCGCGCCGATGCTGTAGATGTCGGTCCACGGCCCCAGCGCCGATCCCTTGGCGTACAGTTCCGGCGCCGCGAAGCCGGGGGTGTACATCGGCGCCAGCGCCGGCGAATCGGTCTCGATGGTCTGGCGCGCGGCGCCGAAGTCCAGCAGGATCGGGGTGCCGTCGGTGCGCAGGTAGATGTTGGCCGGTTTGAGGTCCAGGTGCAGCAGCTTGTTGGCGTGGACTTCGCGCAGGCCGGCGCAGACGCCGTTGAACACCTGGCGGATGAAGGCTTCGCTGGCGCGGCTGCCTTTGGTGACGTGGCGCGCGACGACTTCCTGCAGCGCGTGGCCGGATTCGTAGGCCATCACCATGTAGACCGTGTCGTTGGCGCGGAAGAAGTTCAGCACCCGCACCACGTTCGGATGGACGATGCGCGCCAGCGCCCTGCCCTCTTCGAAAAAGCATTTCAGGCCGATGCGGAAGACCGGCAGGTTGGGCCGGGAAATGCTGGGCGCGAGCTCGCCGGGCTGGCGCAGCGCGAGGGCGCTGGGCAGGTATTCTTTGATGGCGACCGCATTGCCATCGGCATCATATGCTAGATAAACAATACTGAACCCGCCGGACGCAATTTTCTTTACAATGCGATATCCGCCAATTTCCAGCCCATCAGGCAGGGGAGCGTTATTTTGTGCAGCCATGCGCGCGTAGTCCTTGCTAAACACGGCGATTGTGTGGATAAATCACCGCTTTGTAAAGAATAAAGGGAAGCTTGAAACACCGGCGCCAACAGCACCGGGCTCGGGCTTGCCTGGAACCGGGGACTCCATTGAGCATTTCTAGCATGACAGGTTATGCGGTAGCCACCAGCGAGGGCGCCGCCGGAACGCTGACGATCGAGATCAAGAGTGTCAATTCACGCTTTCTCGACCTGCAGTTCCGCATCAACGACGACCTGCGGGCGCTGGAACCGGACCTGCGGGCCGCAATCATGGCTGCCATCACCCGCGGCAAGGTCGAGGTGCGCCTTTCCTTCGGCCGCAAGGCGGCCAGCGGATCGCAAGCCCTCAACCAGGAACTGCTGGCCGATCTCGCGCGGCTGCAGACCGAGGTGACGAAACACTTCGTGTCGGCGCCCTTGATGACGGTGGCCGAACTGCTGCGCTGGCCGGGCGTGATCGAGGAAGCGCAGATCGGCCAGGAGTCGCTGCAGGCGGACGTCGCCGCCCTCACCCAAAAGACCGTCGCCGCCTTCGTCGACAGCCGCCGGCGCGAAGGCGCGGCACTGGAAGCGATGCTGCTGTCGCGCATCGAATCGATGGAAGCCATCGTCAAGCGCATCACGCCGCTGATCCCGCAAGTCATCTCCCAGTTCCAGCAGAAAGCCGTCGAACGCATGCAGGATGCGCTGGGCCTGGCCGGCCACGGCAACCCGACCGTGCTGACACGCCAGGAAGTCTTCGAGCGCATCCGCCAGGAAGTCACTTTGTACGGCATCCGCATCGACGTGTCCGAAGAGCTGTCGCGCCTGTCGGCCCACCTGAACGAAACCCGCCACATCCTGAAAAAGGGTGGCCAGGTCGGCAAGCGCCTGGACTTCATGATGCAGGAATTGAACCGCGAAGCGAATACGCTGGGTGCCAAGGCCTCGGTCAAGGAATTGGCGGATGCGTCGATGGAGCTCAAGCTGCTCATCGAGCAGATGCGCGAACAAGTACAAAATCTTGAATGATCGCGGGTCAGAGCCCGGTTTTCGCGGGTGGGCTCTGACCTCGACTGACTAAAAAACGCTGGCCCATCAGGCAGCGCAGAACGCGTGGACGGGGGACCCGTCCACCCTACCCGGGATGCATTCGGTAGGGTGGACAGCTCCGCTGTCCACGCGTTCAACATTACTGAACCAGATACGTAACAAAGGAAACACCATGCTCACCAACGCCTTCTCCGGCAGCCTGTTCATTGTCGCCGCCCCGTCCGGCGCCGGCAAATCGACCCTGGTCAACGCCCTGCTGTCGCAGGAACCCGGCATCAAGCTGTCGATCTCGACCACGACGCGTCCGCCGCGCCCGGGCGAGGAAGATGGCGTGCATTACCAGTTCACCACCGCCGAGGATTTCGTCAACCGCGCCGACCGCGGCGAGTTCCTGGAATGGGCCGAGGTGCACGGCAATTACTACGGCACCAGCCGCCTGACCGTGGAACAGGAAATGAAGAACGGCACCGACATCCTGCTGGAAATCGACTGGCAGGGTGCGCGCCAGGTGAAGAAGCTGTTCCCGCATGCGGCCGGCATCTTCATCCTGCCGCCGTCGATCGCGGCCCTGGAAGAGCGCCTGAACAAGCGCGGCACCGACGAACCGCACATCATCACGCGGCGTTTGCTGGCGGCGGGCGGCGAGATCGCTCACGCTCCCGAGTTCGAGTATGTTATCATCAACGAAGAGTTCAACGTCGCCTTGTCCGAGTTGCAGGCGATTGTCAAGGCGACACGTTCGCGTTTCGCCCAGCAGGCGGCGCGCAATGCCTCGCTGTTTGCCCAGTTGGGAATCCACGCTTTACAGCAAACCTAATCAGCCAAGGCCAGAGCCCACCCGTGAAACCGGGCTCTGACCCCGGCAATGTGAATTTCGGGGTCAAACGCTTTTTGACCCCGCTTAGTTTTTTCCGATCAGTCCGTCCTAGGAGTACACCATGGCCCGCATCACCATCGAAGATTGCCTGAAAAACGTCCCGAACCGCTTCCAGCTGACCCTGGCCGCCACCTACCGCGCCCGTCAGTTGCTGCAAGGCCACACTCCGAAGGTCGAAGCCAAGGACAAGCCGACCGTCGTCGCGCTGCGTGAAATCGCCGCGGGCAAGGTTGGCGTGGAAATGCTGAAAAAAGTGCCAATGTAACAATCTGGCGTTTGGGTTTCGGCCCAACCGACTGACGATGCGTCCCCGCGCAGGCGGCGACCCGGAGTGTGAGCATCTCGACAATGCGAACACGATGGGTCTCCGCTTCCGCGGGGACGCCGTATTTATGGATAGCGGTATCAGGCCGCCGTAACGGGTTTCATCCCGATTGACTTCAAGCGTTTGAACTCAATCGATCTGTTATT
>Ga0308160_10005698_pt1 | contig 12918 bp, 14 predicted proteins | sample PhyFR1_FD_201036 | JGI IMG/M metagenome (GOLD analysis project Ga0308160, IMG submission 201036) | Phyllosphere microbial communities from UC Gill Tract Community Farm, Albany, California, United States - DLSLF.R1 | ecosystem: Host-associated > Plants > Phyllosphere > Unclassified | place: USA... | reverse complement strand
CGGGTTCTCGGGATGAGAGGGATCTACATTGCCCCGTATCAGCGTTTCAACATTCGACTTCTTTGCGTACTCATATCCTATATAGTATAGTATACCTAGGCCCGCGCGACTCGAGCAGTTCAGCCGTGCGATCTGTCCTGCCCAAATTGGTATTCAACAATTGTCACAAACACGGGAATAATCATCGCCCAGCATGGCTTTAATGAACCAAATATTCCGGATTCTCCAGAAATTACTTTGTGGAGGACAACAACAAGGACATCAGCAGCAACACCAGCAATACCCACAGCAACAGCAACATCAGCAATACAACAATCAACAACAAAGTTATCCACCACAGCAACAGCCTTCTTGGTCACAAGTTGCTGGTGGTCACCAAAACCAAAATCAACAACACCATGGTAAACCCCAGGGTGGAGCTGCAGCGGATTATTACCAGAATCAAACTCAGCCGCAACAACCTCATCAGCAGCAGGGTGGTCATGGTCAATGGAATTATCAGCCGCAACATGGACAATATCCTTCGAAGCCGCTTCCTGCCGGTGGGGTTGTAGGACCGCATCATCCCGGGCATCAAGTGAGTTCCGTGTTCTGCTCTGCCGGACTGCCAACAGTGTAGGGGTCAGGCTGGCTCGGGCAAGGGAAGAGAATGGGAGACTGATGTCAGAATACCGACCAGATCAACGCTACCAACGAACAATATGTGAATCTGCGAAATCAAGCTAGGAAAGCGGGAGACGAGGCACATAGATGTTTCGCCGGGTCTCAACAGGCTTACCAGTATGTTCTCATCCTACCTACATCGCTTTGAGTTAACCAAAAGACATGGAGACGGGGGCAAAGCGCATGATCTATCAGTAGAGGGGAAACGTCATCAAGCGGACCAAGATAGATTAGACGACCAAGCTAGTGATTGGATCTTCAATGGTACTCGCCCCTTTCTCTCAGTCATGGTATCGAGGCTAATGGAACAGAGAACAACAAGCACTCACCTCCAGGAACGATAGATCTCCACGGTCTATACGTGAAAGAGGCAATAGAGAGGACAGAAGCCGCAATCGCAAATGCCCAGAGGCAGGGTACTGACGAGTTGAGAGTCATCGTTGGAAAGGGTATCCACAGTCAGGGGCATGTCGCAAAGATCAAGCCTGCTGTGCAGGGTCTGATGCAGAAGTGAGTTTGAGTTCTTCTTAGGACGAAGATCCGGAAGATGTTGATGGCTCGAAATGATCATGGACATAGCTGATGTCAGATACCAACTATCGGCACATCTTGATCCTCATAACACTGGTGTCCTTGTTGTTGATCTACAAGGCAGAGATCAAGGTGGACGGTCCAGAGATGCGGGAGGATTGGTCGACGATCTGGAGAAGGATGATACGGGGTGCGTTATCATGTGATTTGGAATTCTATGGGAATGACATTGTTTCCGGCTTGATTTCTGACTGTCGCCGAGTGCATATGCATATACTTGCTGTCAAAATCCTGCTTATCTCTGTCGTACATGATCACCGACTTGGCTCGCTGTACCCAATGAATGTTGTTGGCAGCACGCGTCATGTCGTAAAGATATGGTTTCGAAATGACATCAGATCCGCAATCTATCCTCAATCTTCTTTAACTTGCCCAAGGATGTTCCAAACACAATAAGCACATGACAGTCCAATACACACCAGTACCCACCGACCCCAATCCCAATCATATAGCAAGAGCCAGAAGGAGCCATCCAACTCGCCGACTTCCACAGATCATCACACGCTGGCGAACGACCTGCCTCTTGATTATCCTCGCTGTCCCTTTATCACTCTTCCTCATTTCCATTATCACATACGTTTCACCTTCGAATCAGTATATGCGACCTTGTCTTCCGTTTTCTATACATCGAATATCGACTGCTGCGCACCGTACACTTTCTTGTCAAGCTCAAGTTCAAGCTCAAGCGCCCGGCCATAAGAATCCAACTATGTCGACCAGTCTGAATGAAGCGGATTTAGCGGGAAGTAGACTTGCTGGGTTTTTGCAATCTCAGAAAGAGCTATTCTATGGGGACTTGGAGAATGGCAAAGGGAAAGGATGGACTGTTGCTGTGGGCAATGAGGCTGGCGGTCAGTCTATGCCTCATCTTGAATGAATGAAGATTTCGAGCTGATAGTCAGACCTAGATAGTTTGGTGTCATCCATTGCACTGGCTTACCTCTCCTCCACCCTCACTGCGACTCGAACAGTACCTATGTTCATGACTCCCAAATCCTTAATGCACCTTCGACCCGAAAATATCCTTGCACTCAAACACGCAAACATCCCTTCCGAAGTGCTCATCCACCCCGAAACACTGCCTGCTGGCTTGTCAACCAAAGACCTCGCAGAGCAAGGCGTTCATTTCGCTATTGTTGATATGAACCGCCTCTTACCCGGATTCGGAGCTGGACAAGTGGATTTGATAATCGACCACCACGAGGATGAGGGGGTTCATGAATCCGCAGAGAGGTTGATTCAAGTACCAACCGGATCTTGCGCTTCTTTGGTCACGAAATACTTTCAGGCGCAATGGACAGCTGCAATCTCTGGTCCGGCTGGGAAAGCTGGATCACCTGTTCCACCTGAGCTCGCCAGCTTTCTACTATCGGCCATGGTAATCGATACTGCCGGACTCAAATCTGGTGGAAAAGCAGTTGGAACTGATTACGAATCTGCTTCATTCCTTTACCCACTCTCTACCTTCCCTGCTGCCTCACCAGAGACAACCGATGATGGCGATATCTCCATCACTTCCGCTTCACCGGTACCTCAAGCTCTTAGCGATTTCTCCAATCAACTCCTCGAGCAGAAATTCGACGTGTCCGACTTGACTACACATGATCTTCTACTTCGCGATTACAAAGAGTACATCTTACCCACTTCTTCCACCTCTTTCCCGTCCCTACAGGTCGGTCTATCGACGGTCCCTATGGCACTCAAGAAATCATTGGAGAAAGAATCAGAGGGCTGGACATCATACATGAAAGCTATCGATGGGTATATGCAAGACAAGAATCTCGACATCGAGGGTGTATTGACGACGTTCAAGACTGATAAGAAAGGGAAACACAAGCGGGAACTCCTCATCCTTGTGAGATCAGGCGGATCAATCAAGACTTCAGAAGAAGCCAAGAGGGTCAGGGACGAGTTGGTCGAGGGTCTAGAAGCAAGTGGGGAGCTATTGGAGTTGGAAGTGTGGGGAGAAAAGAAGTCATCGAAGTTGAACAAGAAAGCACTGGAGGGCGAGGAAATCCTGGATAGCGGATTGGGAGGAAGATGGGGTAAGATTTGGCTGCAGGGTAACGACAAAGCAACGAGGAAACAGGTTGCTCCGCTTGTGGTAAGTCGTTCTGCTCTCTCGCAAAATACTACAGCTGACCCATAGCGAGACGTGGTTGCTAAGCTCGTGTAGATGTTTCATTACTATGCAAGGGGTATTGATTTTAATTGGGACAGATGCTTTCTAAATAATATAGGTGACCCGCACTCTCACTGATGATCACGTCGTTTTACACTCTTCCCGATGACCTCTCTTCCTGATCCAGTCTGCCCGCTGACATTCCCTGGAACAGTATTTTGCCCACTGGCATCCTCCGCATGTGAAGGTTGGAGGTGCAAGTCGAAAGTTCAGACACCTATGGATCAGTACTCTATGAACTAGGAAAGGCGATTGACATACCACCTGCAGACCTCCCTTCCGCCCCAATGGTCTTTGGCTCCCTCGGGTCGATTAAGCTTATACCACTCCTCTTTAGTAATCTCATGATACGCCTGCGGCTTTTTGTAATCGTTATCGGTACTCGTCCGAGTATGTTTCATTCCATGTTTCGTGCAAACTCTGATCGAAGCTGGGTTCGAACTAGTGGGGTCCGCCTACTTATCAGCCTTGTATGGACATTGAAACATGGATACGCACTTCGACAGAGATGCATCCCACTTCCTCGAAAGCGAATCTCAAAATTTCGGTAAACGCCTCCGACATGAGCCCCTGGCCCCATAGTTGCGGGTGAATCTCGTAGAATATCTTTCCCTTTAATTGAGCTTTGGTCGTTTCGGCCAATGTGGGTTGTGTATACACCTTGCCAGGGAGAGGTAAGAGTAATGTCTCGCTTGTCTTAGCCCCCAAGCTCAGAGCGAAGTTTCCTTATCATTTTCAGCGTAGATTCGTCACAAAAGGGTAGATCACTGACCTAGGTACCCTTCTGTACTGCTTATACGATTTGTAATTTTGATCTGACCAGGTGGACCAACTACTAGCGCCGAGGGTTCACGAGCGGTAATGGCAAACACATACTCCTCTCTACATGGAGCCGGGCCATATGGTTGTATTCGAGGCATACAAGATCGGATATAACGAGTTTGGAACGATTCTTTGATGTCCGAAAACGAGGGGGCGCCATATCTATCATTAACTCTGGTAATTGATCAGAACGCACAATTGGGTCTTCTGAACTACGGGTTCCATCTTGATCTTTCTTATTCCTGTTGTATCGCCATAACCTACGGGACGGAGTCGTAAACGAGGCGTGAGCAAATCGAATGATGTGCAGGACGGCGTCAGAAATAGGTCCACCGTTGACCTGTTCTGCATCGTTAGAGCTGATTGTCAAGCATATAATTCACTGACCCTCTCTTCGACTAGTCCAGCTACGGGAGGCTCTCGCTGAGGCGCATCTGGACCCAGCAGGCTCTCCCATTTCAGTCTCTCTTCCTTAGTCTCAGGTGATGGTGGGGGGATTTCCGGTGGTATGCCGCCGAGTAGGGGATTGTTTGCTGCCTTCTGCCCGGATTAGCTTTCACTATAATTCAACAGGATGAATACTGACCTTTTTCTTTGGTTTCTTCTTCTTCTTCTTCTGTTTTGTACCACTACTCGTTCCAACCACATCCGCATGACCTTCCTCGGCACTGTCCTCGTCGTCGAGGTCTTGCTCCTCTCTGGCTAGCCCAGGCTTGGTGACGGCGAGCTTGTCGATCGACTGGGTCAGAGTCGCAGGACTTGTCATTGATGATGAGCTATGAGTCGTTTCGCGGCTACCGTCGCGTACGCCGAGGGGGATGCAAGATAAAGCAGTAAAATCCAGAGATTAGATTGGGAACTTGATCCGTTCTTCGGTCATCCCCGAGTGGCACTTGGCCGTCACCTATGAATCGATTTCTAATACTGTACATAGCCTGACACTTTACAAATTCGGAGAATATTCATAAGACTACTATAAGGTCATACACTCCATCTGACTGGCCTCTATATTTCAACTTGATCGGTCAATCAGCCGGTCATCTGAAAGTCGGGATCACGCCTTGGAAACCCCTATCCTGCATCTGAGGCGTTTGGGCCATGGCAGCTGCTACTGGTCCTCTGAGAGACATCTTCGGTTGCGAGCCAAATTCATCAGTCACCTGACGAGTCGACAGCGACCTCTGGTCGGGAGGTGATGGGAGTGGTGGAGACTCGGTCGGATGGAGCCATGGTAGCATAGCGGCTGTATTCGGAGTCGTCACACCCTCACTGGGAGTTTGGGGGGTTTGGTCGTGAGTGTATTGGGTGTATTGGGTGCCAGGCCTGGAGCGAGCACTATCGTATCCACCGTAGAAGTCGCCGTATGAGAAGTCTGTTCGAGGTCGGGATGGGGCGGAAGACTTCCGGTAAGCCACAGGAAGGGGCGGGACGGGTGGTGCGGCCGCCACTGATCTAGGTCGGTCGTCTTCCGATCTCTGATTGAATGGATCAGAAGGATCATTCGTTTCGTGATATATCGACTGAGGTCCATCGATATAACTTGGTCGTCGGTCGTCATACCACATTTGCTGCGATTTCGCTGTTCCCAGTCCAGCCTCTCCGGGATCAGAATACCAAGTCTCGACATACTCCTCATCCTGGTCTCGTTTTCTGCCTCGCCTTACTTGAGGGTCAACGAATGGGTTGGCAGTGACACCGGTTGCTGTACTTTTATAGCGGTCTGAACGACGGGAAGAAAGAGGCTGATCGATGAAATCGAATCCCGAGTGTTTCTCTTTTGCGAGACCGTAGGGGTCGAACTCGTTATTATTGACCATGTAATCGCCATCCTCCAAATCATCGTCGCTGGATCTGCGCTTCCGCTGATACAGTCAGTAGGATTTTGATTGAAGACAAGTCGAGAGGCTTACCCATTGAAACCATGCGATGTACAATAAGATGAAGAACACGAGGATACCGCCCACAATACCTGTTGATCAGTACGATTATATGACTGAAGCGCTACCACTGACCAATGATGGCGAATGAGCTCATGCCGTTCTTGGCTGTCTTATGATCCCCGGTTTTGGCAAACTCCGCAGCTGAGACGGCCGCTGCACCAGTATAAGTCACTGTTCCAGAGACGAAAGTGGTGTCGGGATTCGCTTCCTGGGTCAAGGTGGACTCGGCTGAGTCTGTCGTTCGGTCTTCCGATTTGGCTACTGAGTCAGCTGGTGCTTTCATTCGATTTAAGGTGGACTCACGTAAAGAAGTTTGGGCGGCTTCACTACTTGATGTAGCAGTCTCATCTTGATCCAACGTTTTTGACGCGCTGCTGGCGTGAGTTAAATGTGACGATGTGGTAGCTTTGGTAGCAGAGCTCGAGACTGGTGTGGTGGACACTTGCGAGCTTATGGCGGACGTAACATTCGCAATCTCAGAATGGTCTGGCGGTGGTGCAGATTGGCTTGAGCTAGAGGGCGGGATAGTGGAACTGGAACCTGAAGTTGCGGCTACCGGCTCATCGGATACAGCAGGGGCGAAGACGTTGGCGTCGCCTAAAGCGGAGGCTGCTGAGCCCGTCTGGGAAGGCTTTATGAGAGCCTGATCAGCTGGCAGTGGTTCAGAGGTGATCGCCCTAGATCATCAGTCCTGATCCTGCGGGAGATGCATCAAATTACGGTGGTACGATAGATGAGACCGAAATTGATGGCAGGATAGCTTCTGCAGTCGGCTCGGTGATTGCCGCTGGGGGCGCTTCGCCTGCGGGAGGCGGTAGGCCGCTACTCTCTGCTGTTGGCGGTGGCGCTTGTGACACTGGTAGAGAAGCCGACGGCTGGTTCAGAGGACTAGACGTAGTTTCGACCTCGGCAGGGGACGTGGTCGGTGAAGTTGAGGCGACCACGTTCTCAACTGGGAGGATATAGGTAGGCATAGCGACAACGTGTGTATCGGAAGCTGCAGGAGCCACAGTAGTCTCTTCAGCCGAGGTAGAGATCGCCGGGGCGATGACCTGAGCTTGTATAGTCGGGTCGACGGCTGTAGTCGCCTGATTCTCTGCTTGAATCGAGGCTGCGACGTCTGCGGGATTGGTCGATGTAGTGGCCTCCGATGGGCTGGCGAGGATACTTGAGGTGGCAGCCGCGGCGGCAGCAGCGATGACCGGCACCCCTACTTGTCCATTGGGCTGTATAACAGCTGTATCGCCCACACCAGACATGGTGTGAGTATTGGTTATTGGGTTTCGATTAGACACAGATGCTGGCTACAGGCTGATGTAAAGTGGAATATGGTATACAAGACGTAGCAGTAACAACGATCAGTATATGTGAGAGTCGATCCATACTTCATGATGTTCGTTTCCCCTGTGTATGAGCTAGTGATGAAAGGGTATGAGTGTTCTCAAACGTCGATCAAAGTAGGGGGTGACTCATCAAAGGGGGAAGTGAGAAGTGCGAGGTCGCCAGCGTTTCGCCGCTTTTTTTTCTAGATTTCCAACTCACAGGATACAAGTCTATGAAACCTGTCCACCTAGCCCTATGCAGTACCTCTTGACCACATTATGCTGAATTTGAGCCTTCTCTAGCCAATCCTAAGACCTTTGCAAGTGGGCCAGGACTGGCGCCGTCTAACGGCAGCAGCGGAGATTGGGTATATCTCCATGACGATCAACCAAGATGCTCAGTCAAGTCGGAATTTCAGTGCTATTTCGTCAGTCCATGAACAGGTTGGGTGTAGCGCTTAGACCCCTGACGATACCCTCAGTAGCTCGGCGACAGATCATCTCAAGCATGTCGACGTCCTCTCACGCTGGTCCCGGACCCTCGTCCCTTCGAAACCTCAAACCACCTTCTCGTTCGGGTATGCAAGAGCTTGACCGGGACGCTTTTAAAGTCGACCTTCCGATCCTGAGCATTAAAGTCAAAGCTTCCGATATAGATCGATATAGGAGCAACCCTGTCTTCCGAACGTGAGCTTTCGTTCCTGTGTGTGGACGCGGCGAAGCTGAGACGTAGATGCTTGCTGGACGTACCAAAGACGAGAATGGTAGTGCCGACCGAGGATGATCCGAATTACAAGCTTTTGAGACTGAGGATGGATCGCAAAGGTAGATATTCGGGACATGGCTCGTAGTTGAAACGGCCTGCTGACGTTCAGAGGATATTCCAAGCGAGGTGATGGCGATCATCGAGAGCGAAACGTCCGGTCTCGTGCAGGATACCGTGGCTCTGGACTACGAACACTGGACGACTCGTTAGTGGCCTGCATGCCAACTCTCCATATAAGCTAAAAACCAGATGACATCTTGACATCAGTCCTGCCTCCTCTCGAGGACGTTCCATCAGGGTTCACATCGACTGGACACATTGGTATGCCTTCAACTTTCGCCCCCAAGAGCACCCAACTGACTGAATCAGGACACATGAATCTGCGAGATGAATGGCTACCATACAAGAGCTTGATTGGACAGGTTATACTGGATGTGAGTCTTTGACGAATATTGACGAGCTGCCAGCTCACATGCCAGAAAAATAAGAACCTACGCACAGTGGTGAATAAGCTAAACAACATTCACGCTCAGTACCGCTACTTCGACATGGAAGTTCTAGCGGGAGATAAAGATTTCATCACTCAAGTCGTCAGCTTCCTCTTTACTCCTCTTATGACGGCGGCGCTGACAATCAGTCTGAATCAGGCTGTTTGTTCACTTTCGACTTTTCGTTAGTGTACTGGAATTCGAGATTACATCACGAACATGAACGGATCATCGCTTCCTTAAACCCGGACGAGGTGGTTGTCGACGTCATGGCGGGTGTAGGACCCTTTGCAGTGCCAGCAGCCAAGAAAGGATGCAGTGTATTTGGAAATGATCTGAATCCGGAGAGTGTGAAATGGATGGAGGTCAATCGAGTCAAAAACAAGGTAAGCGTTCGTGAACCCCGGTGAAACTCTCCGCTGATCGTCAGGTGGAAGACAAGCTGAGAGTCTCTGAGATCGATGGACATGCGTTTATCAAAGCTGCACCCGAACTGGCTTGGACGAAACCTTTCGCCCCCTTTTCGCCCAAGACGAATCCGCGAGAAAAGGACAGGGTGGCTAGGAAAGCACGAGAGAGGAGAAAAGCAGAAGGTCTACCGCCTCTTCCTGTCGCCCCCGTCGAGGAGCAACCCGCTCGACCTCTCGTCCCTCGCCTACCCGAACATTATATCATGAATCTTCCCGATTCCGCTCTTACTTTCTTGTCCTCCTTCCCCTCATCTTTCACACCTCTTCTATCGAATGAATCGTTCAAGACCGCCTATCCATCGCTCAGCGATGTTCCGATGCCGTTGATCCATTGTTACTGCTTTACTCGAGAGATGGAATATGAGACTGCGGAGAAGGATGTACTTCAGGTAAGCATTGTCGCGCAATATGCTGGTCTCGCTGATAGAGTAGCGAGCAAGCGAATCCCTCGGGCATACATTGACACCTGAGGTAGAAGGCTTCAATCTATACCTCGTCAGGAGTGTCGCCCCGCACAAGGAGATGTACTGCATCACCTTCCGTCTCCCGATAGAAGTTGCATTCAAGCCAATGTAGATCTTGAAACTATGCATGTGCGTATCCATCATATAGGCGGAACGACATTACGTCCATGCATATTGGAGTAATGGCAACAAATGTCAATATATCGGTTCGGCTGCATTTCTTCTTCTACTCATTGACACTTTCCTCCGAATTTTACTGATGACCGGCTGGCGTCTGTGCTCTACTTTGCGACCGACTTACAGCTGGACTATGCTGTGCGGGTGTGCTGACTATCAGCAATGATCAATAAGAGGGTGCCACAAACTCACATGATCCCACTTCCGAATTGACTGTGCAGCACACCACCTCCCAAAGTGATCTGGCCCCGCCCGAAACCAGGCAATAACATGCTGCCATCCCAGCCATCGAAACCATCACTACTCATGAAAGTTGGTAGGTATTCTGCCCAACCTGACGTCTGAGGTGTGACATTGCCTTGCTGCTGTAATGGATGGTTCAGATGTGACATTTGAGGTGTATAATGATTGGGGAAATGAGCCGAAGGCGAGTTCTGGATAGACTCAGATGGTCCAGCAGCTGATGGTAAGATCCTATATCGTCAGTCTCGATTCACAGCAAGGTCGCGGCCCGGCTTACATCATGTCACCCCCCTGAGGAATAAATGTGAACTGAGGCCCGACATCTAGTGCTTCTCCATTCCAATCTGCCATGAGGGTAGGATCGTACATCTGTCCAGCCTGTGGCTGAGCGAACTGCGTCCCAGTCGTAGTGTTCATCATATCGATAGTCTGACCATTGACGGCAGGCGAACCAGCTCGAGAACTGTTGGGCATCATTCGGCTCTCTTTCGTCTTTCTGACAATTTCTCGGATAAAGGCAGCGTATATGCCTGGTTGATGTGATGGGTCGACGGCTACATCCTCTAGTAGATCGGCTACCTCGCTGTTCTGTCAGCTTAACAGTCTCAGACAGGCTCGACAGACTGACGAAACGAGCTTGAAAATAGTTTCCTCATAGTCGTGATACGGCCTCAGCTCAGGTTTCAGCAGCTTGAGAAGGGACAGTAGCTGACTGTTAGCTGCAAGTCTCTCTTCAGATAGTGCGGACTTACAGCATAGCTGCACATAACAAAATTCGTGTCGGGGAGATATGGTAGTTGTTCCTTCGGCGAGAACTCTTCCTTGACAGCAGAACAAACACGCTATTCGTCAGCTCACCTTCGCAGGGATGTAATCGCAAGCTTACTGTCGCAGCCTCATATACATTGAGCAAGAAGAAAGAAATATCCATTTTGGCTCTCTACTCTAGTCAGCTTCGATCTTCCGGCTGAGATATAAAGACTGACCTCTAGAGCATTCTCGAGACCGAACGAATAAAGAACAAGAGACGAGTAAGCGTAGTAGAACTGAGCACGGCCCTCATAATCGAGTTTAGGGTCTTCAGATGTATAGCTACACTATCAGCTCTGGCCGTACTCTGGATGCCAACCAACATACACATCAGGCTTGTACCACTACTGGTCAGCGTCTACACTGTTCAGTGATCACATGTACTCACCTCTGCAAGCCAACGACGTAGCTCTTCGTGTGCAGATCTCACGATCAACATGTCTGTCCATCAGCTTAATGTACATCAGTAGTCTCAGGGATGACACACAGTCACAATCATTACGCAGGCCAGAGATAGTTTGGGTCGAGGAATAGATGGAATCGATGGCTCGAGACATGATCTGCTGTAGTACCGCATATGCAGCCAAAGCCCTGTCGGTGGGGAGCGAGAAGCGCTGCAGGTGCCATGAAGCCTCGCAGGCGTTTCTAATGATATAGTCTTCGCGCAGCGTATAGGGTTTACCCATTTGCGCGGATATAGATCGATCTAAGATAAAGCATAATAGCCATGTTCGTTCGCGATTGATGATCTGCCATCAGCGTAATGTCAAAGAGTGACGTGACAAGACCCACTTCGAGGTCACGCGCTCTGCCCTCCTCTGTATCCAGTCCCGAAACCATACTTTTCCGATGCAAGTTCAGATCAGTGGCCATACGGATAGCCATTCCCAACATCAGCCACGTCCGATCCTGTTCGAAGCTAAAGGGCGCTCAGCTATATCCGCTGTTCAAGTCAGGTCGGGCTCACGTCTTTTCAGGTCCCAATGTCCACACCGAAAGCAGCAAATACGCTTGACAGACTTCGACGCTCTTGTATCCTCTGGACGGGACCTCAAATGCTAGGCGTTTTGCGTACGCAGATAGCTGCGAGTGGAGATCTTCACGTTTTTCGTAATATCTAGCTGCTATCGCGCAGATTCTGGGGATCAGCCTCATCACGAATTGACGCATACTCAACATACACGGTGCACAGAAATTGACTCCTTTGAAGGACTAGGTCAGCCGTGTGGAATTGCTGATATACGACCGGTACGTGAGGAGCCACTAGGGATTCAGCCGAGTCCACCGCGAACAGTGTTCCCACGCACTGTGATCAAAGAAAATATCAAAAAGCTTCGAGATCTCCTCACGGTTGACAATGGTCAACAGCTCTGGTATCTGAACTGTCAGCTGAATATATCGTTATTACGGAGAGATCTTACACGATCATCCGACCCGCCAAGAGGCGGTGTAGCCACTGCACCTGGCTTGAAATAGTTTGACGAAGCCACGCCGCCTCGATCCTCTCCATCCGGTTTCCCACCTCGGACGTCGCTAACAGCCATTCTCGACTGACTACTACTCCGACTCATTGGCGCTCCATTTCTCCCCGGCATATGTTTCGAGCTGTCCAGGCCTAATGGCGAGGGTCGATGGACTTTGCCTCCTAAACTACCGGGGAAATGGCGTTTGCCTGTTGCATCCGAATTGTGTAGACTCGCTTCAGCCAATAGACCTAAGGGAGACAGTACGTTATCGGGCAGTGAGTGTAATCGAGGTGATAGCGGTGGTTGAGAAGGATGACCGGCATCAGCTCCATTGTCGTAGGGATACGAATCTTGCGAATGTGATTGAGGATATGGTGAGCGGTTCATGGCGACGGCCAGAGTCGGCACGGCGGATGGTGCAGTGTATGATGTAATGAGGTGAATCATGTCGGGATCATTAGTTGCGGAATGTAAAGCGGTAGAAAAGCCATTTAGGTTGCCCTGATCCAAATTG
>Ga0308160_10005697_pt1 | contig 12922 bp, 9 predicted proteins | sample PhyFR1_FD_201036 | JGI IMG/M metagenome (GOLD analysis project Ga0308160, IMG submission 201036) | Phyllosphere microbial communities from UC Gill Tract Community Farm, Albany, California, United States - DLSLF.R1 | ecosystem: Host-associated > Plants > Phyllosphere > Unclassified | place: USA... | reverse complement strand
GAATCGATCACCAAGGACTGGTACTTCGACACCGCGATCACGCGCGCGATCCACGTCGACATCCGCTACATGCTGTGGGTGATGAAGGAAGTCGACCATGCCGACAACCTGCTCAAGGAAATGACGATCAAGTATCCGAAGAAGTAAGCGGAATATCCTTGATCGAAAAACCGCGGCCGGGAGCATTCCCGCCGCGGTTTTTTTTACGCGAACCGGATCTCGAAGCGCGTCTGGCCTTCACCCGTCGTCTCCAGCGCATAGCCGAACCCGTGCCGGTTCAACACCTCGCGCACGAACATCAGGCCAATGCCCTGGCCACCGGGCTTGGTGGTGAAGAAGGGCGTGAACAGGCGCCGCGGCGCGACTTCGCCGAGCAGGCCGGCCGAGTCGACCACCGACAGCACGGCTTGCGCGCCGCGCGCCTCCAGCGCCAGGTGCACGTGGCCACCCGGCACGCCGCGGGCCTGGCGTCCCTGTACCGCTTCGATCGCATTCTTGACGATGTTCAGGAGCGCCTGTTCCATCAGCTGGCCATCCATCGCGATTGGCTTGATCTCGTCGCAGCGTACCCAGCGCAGTTCGATGCCGCGTGCGCTGCAGGCCTCGCGCTTGAGCCAGAGGATGTCGTCGACGATGGCGCGCAGGCTGGTCGGGCGCAGTTCCGGTTCCGGCATCTTGACCACCCGCGTGAAGCGGTCGATGAACTCGCCCAGGCTGACGTTGCGGCGCCGGACCGCGTCGATCGCGGTCGAGAAGTCGGCGGCATCGCTGTCGGCCAGCTGGTTCCGGTAGAACAGCAGGGAGTCGAGCACCGAGCGCGTGGCCGCGACGGTGTTGTTGACTTCGTGCGCCAGCACCCGCACCAGCTTGGCGTAGGTTGCGCGTTCCGAGTCTTCCAGTTCCGCAGTCAGCTCTTCCACGAACAGGAAGTCGCGTGCGAAGCCGCGGTCGTAGAAATGGCCGCGCTGGGCGCGGTAGCGGCGGCCGTCGAGGTCGGTGAGGAGGCGGCTCTCGCCGGATGCCAGCGCATCGAGCTGCGCGGCCAGGTCGCGGCGGCGTTCGTGCTCGCGTGCGTCGGCTGACGGCGCGGACATGGGCGGCCGCAGGTCCGCAAGGCGCTTGCCCTGCGCCTGCTCCAGCCCGAGCAGCGTAGCGGCACTGGCGTTGACCAGGCTGATCGCGCCGTCATAGTCAAACACCAGCACCGCGCTCGGCGTGGCTTCCAGCAGGCGGTCGAGCAGGCCTTGCTGCTCGCCGGCCATGAGGCGCTCGCGGTGAAGGGCGGCGAGCATCGTGTTGAAGGTCGCTACCAGCTCGCCCAGTTCGTCAGGTTTACCCGCTGCGGGCGGGGCCATCCGGTTGGCATAGTGCTGGTCCTGCAGCAGGTCGCGGAAGCGCCGGGTGTAGTCGAGCGGCTCGAGCGCGCGCCGCATCAGGCGCCAGCCCGCCGCAAGGCTGCCGAGCAGCAGCAGTTCGGCGCCGACGAACAGCAGCGGGTGGCCGGGCAGCAGCAGGGCCGCGCAGGCCAGCGGAGGCAGGTGAATGGCGAGGATGTAGGCGCCGAGCCGGCCTTGCAGGCTCACGCCCCTTCCTCGGCTTGGTCGCCACTCTCGCCCAGGCCGTGCCGCTCGAGGCGCCGGTACAGCGCGGTGCGCGACAGGCCCAGGGCCCTGGCCACGCGCGAGATGTTGCCGGTGTGCTGGGACAGGGCGCGTTCGATCATGTGGCGTTCGACCTGTTCCAGGGTCATGCCGTCGACGCCGAGGCGCGTGGTGTCGACGGCGTCGTCGGCCTGGCCGGCGGCCACGAAATCGGCCTGCGTCAGCTGCGCCTTATCGACCAGCAGCAGGGTGCGTTCCAGGGTCTGCCTGAGCTGGCGGATGTTGCCGGGCCAGGGCTGGGCCGCCAGCCATTCGAGGGCCTGGCCGGTAAGCGTGACTTCGCCCAGGCCGTAACTGGCGGCCACCCTGGCGACGATATGGCGCGCCAGCAGCGCGATGTCGCTGCGCCGTTCGCGCAGCGGCGGCAGCCGGATCGTGATCAGGTTCAGGCGGTAGAACAGGTCTTCGCGGAATTCGCCGGCAGCGACCAGTTCGGCCAGTTCGCGATTGGTGGCGGAGACCACGCGCACGTCGGCCTGTTCGCTGCGGCTGGCGCCGACCGGCTGGTAGCGCCCGTCCTGCAGCACGCGCAGCAGCTTGACCTGGTCGCCGCGGTTGAGTTCTCCGATCTCGTCGAGGAACAGGGTCCCGCCTTCGGCACTGGCGACGTGGCCTTTGCGGTCTGCGCGCGCGTCGGTGAAGGCGCCGCGCACGTGGCCGAACAGTTCGCTCTCGAACAGGCTCGAGGTGATCGCGCCCATGTTGATCTTGACGATGGCCTGGCTTGCGCGCGGGCTGTTGCGGTGGATCGCGTCGGCCACGAGCTCCTTGCCGGTGCCGCTCTCGCCCAGGATCAGGACCGGCGCCCTGGTGCGCGCGACCTGGCCGATGGTGGCGAGCACGCGCAGCAGCTTCGGGTGCTCGCCGACGATGTCGGCGAAATCGAACTGTTCGTCGAGCGTGCGCCGCGACGGCCCGCCGGCGGGCGAGCTCAGGTTCGGATTCAGTTCGAGCGTGGCGCGCACCAGCTCGATCAGCTGGGCATTGTCCCAGGGCTTGGTGAAGAAGTTGGCGGCGCCGGCCTTGATGCCGGCCACCGCGAGTCCGATCGAACCCCAGGCGGTCATCAGGAGCACCGGCAGCGCCGGATGGTGTTCGCGTATCTGCGCCAGCAGGGCCAGGCCCTCTTCGCCGCTGGTCTGCGGCGAGAAGTTCATGTCCTGCAGGACCAGGTCCACGCTTTCGCGCGCCAGTATGTCGAGGGCCTCGCTGGCGTCGGCGGCGCGCAGCGGTTCGAATCCGGATTGCTTGAGCAGCAGGGCCAGCGAGACTAGGACCGCGCCATCGTCGTCGATGACGAGGATGCGCGGAGGAGGGAATATATGCATCGTCAGTCTTTTTTTCTAGCTATTCGTAGTGCAGCGCTTCGGTCGGGGACAGGCGGCTGGCACGCCATCCCGGATACACCGCGCACAGCAAGGATAGCAGATAGATCGCGGCCATCGACAGCAGGGCGGCCCCGGCGAACACGGGCCAGTTCAGGTTTTCCCCAAAGACGCCCGTCAGGGGCAGCTGCACCAGCAGGGCCAGGCCGAGCACGATGGCGGTCGAACTGAGCATGAACTGCTCCGCCACGATCTGGCGGTAAATCTGGCTGGCGCTGGCGCCGAGCGCGCGCCGCAGGCCGATCTCCGGAATGCGCTGGGTGGTGTTCTGCCACAGCGCGCCGAACAGGCCGAAGGCGACCATCAGCAGCATGAAGGCGGCGATCACGCCCACGATGATCAGTGGAACGGTCTGCGTCTTGAGCATCGATGCGCGCATGTTCGAGAGCGGCGTGATCTGGTAGGACCAGTCGTTCTTGACCAGTTTCAGGCGTGCGTTCAGGCGCTGCTCGAAATCGCGCGTGGTACCCGGCCGGAGTTTGAGCAGGATGGTGCGGGCATCGCGGTAATTCTTGCCGGGCTCGAGGCGCGTGAACATGAAGTTGTCCGGAGCCGCCAGTTCGCCCTTGCCACGGTACTCGCCGACCACGCCGACGACGCGGTAGGCCTGGGGCGTCTCCCTGTCGTCGGCCTCGATGAATTGCTGGCCGACCGCGCGCTCGCCAGGGAACATGGCCTCGGCCATGCGGCGGTTGAGGACGACCGGACGCTGCGCGGCGCCGTTGTCGATCTTTGAAAACCAGCGGCCGTCTGCCAGCTCCAGGCCGAGTACGCCGGCCGCGCCATCGTCGCCCTCGATCATCTCGGTGTGCACGGCCCCGCCGCCGGCCGATCCCTCAGGGCCGCCACGGCGCATGTCGCTGGTCATGGTCGACATCGAGTAGGGCTCGTAGGTAACGAAGCCGACGTTTTTCACTTCGGGGAGCGCGCTCAATTCGCGGCGCAGGCCGTCATACAGGGCCTCATCGAAGCGCTTGTTGCCGTTGTCGCCGGGCTTCACCGTTACCGACCAGACGTCGGCGGCGTCGAAGCCCAGCGGCATCCGGTACAGCTGCAGGTAGCGCAGGCCGAAGGCGGCCAGCGCGAACACGATGGCGAAGGCGATCAGGATTTCAAGGCTCAGCATCAGGTTCCTGGACTTGCGTTTCCAGGTCAGTTTCAACAGGTGGCGCAACATCAGACGGCTCCCTTCAGGGCGTGGACAGGATCGAGGCGCGACATCTTCCAGGCCGGAAGCACGCCGGAGAGCAGGCCGAAGACGGTGGCGATCAGCATCCCCCAGCCGAACACGGCCAGGTTCAGGTCGACCTGCAGGTAGGGAATCAGGTCGGCGGACTCCAGCCAGGCGAGCACGCCGGCGGTGGCGCCGAGCGCGATCAGGCCGCCCGCGAGGCAGAGCAGCACGTTCTCGACGACCAGCTGCACCGCCAGCTGGCTGCTGGTGGCGCCGAAAGCCTTGCGCACGCCGATTTCCGAACGCCGCTCCATGATCCGGCCGGTGTTCAGGTTGACCAGGTTCAGCGCCGGCAGCAGCATGAAGAGCAGCATCGCGACCACGATCCCGGCCAGCAGCTTGCCGGCGCCGGAATCGGGCGTGTCGGTGCTCTGCGTCAGGATGCGCGCGAACACGTCTAGCTTGCTGTCGGCCCAGAAGCGGATCTTGTTCCACTCGGTCGGGTCGTCATGGACCACGCCCTGGGCGATGCGGGCGACCTGTTCCTGGATGCGCGGCAGGTCGGCGGCGCGTTCTGCCAGGATCAGCGCCGTGAACAGGCCGCTCAACTGGTTGCGGTAGTCGCTGGTCGGGAAGGTCGAAATCGGCGCCCAGATGTCGGCATAGGCGTTCAGGTGCATCGCGTCCTCGACCACGCCGACGACTTCGAACACCTGGCCGCCGACGTCGATGCGCTGGCCCACGGCCTGCTTCGGCGTGCCGGCGAACAGGCGCTGCGCGCTGGACGCGTTGAGCACGGCGATCATGCGGCCGGCGGCATCGTCGGCGCTTGTCGGCAGGCGGCCGGCCAGCAGGCGGAAGTCGAGCACCTTCCAGTAGTCGGCGTCGGCGCGGCGCATCATCAGTTCGCTCACGTTCAGGCCCTGGTAGACCGACACCGAGGCGGGGAGGGTGACGGCGGCGACGCGCTCGACGCCGGGCATCGGCTTGAGGTATTTCTCGATCAGCTTATAGCCGGGCAGCGTGGTGCTGACGCGGTTGCCCTTGGGTCCTTCCATGCGCATCATCAGCACTTGCAGGAAGCGGTCGCTCTTGCCTTCGACCCCGGAGGGGCGGAAGGCCGTTTCCAGCAGCGAGGCGATCACCATCAGCACGACCAGGGTGAGCACGATGCACAGCAAGTTGATCGCCGTGAAGAGCTTGCGGCGCATGAAGACCTTCCATGCGGTGAGCAGGTAGTTGCGGAACATGGCCTCTCCTTATGCGACCAGCTGGCCGTCGAACACGCGCACGATGCGATTCGTGCGGCGCGCCTCGCGCTCGTCGTGGGTGACCATCACGACCGTCGTGCCTTCCTCGTTGAGTTTCAACAGGATGTCCATCACTTCCTCGCCCATCTTGCTGTCGAGGTTACCGGTCGGTTCGTCGGCCAGCAGCACCTGGGGCTCGCCGACGATGGCGCGGGCGATCGCCACGCGCTGCTGCTGGCCGCCCGAGAGCTGGTTCGGGTAGTGGTCCATGCGCGCGCCCAGGCCGACCTTCTCCAGCGCCTGGCGCGCCAGGCGGCGCCGTTCGGCTGCGCTCATCTTCCGGTACAGCAGCGGCAGTTCGACGTTGTCGATCACGCGCAGGTCGGAAATCAGGTGGAAGCTCTGGAAGATGAAGCCGAAGGTGCTGTTGCGCAGGTTGGCGACCTGCTTGTCGCGGTAGCGCGTGATCGGGATGCCTTCGACTTCGACGCTGCCCTGGCCGGGCCGGTCCAGCAGGCCGATCAGGTTGAGCAAGGTGCTCTTGCCGCAGCCGCTCGGCCCCATCATGGCGACGAATTCGCCCTTTTTTACGTGCAGGTCGATGTCCTTCAGGGCCAGGGTTTCCACCTTGTCGGTGCGGTAGGTCTTGCTGACATTACTCAATCGGATCATGTTGTCCCTCGTTTGTTCTGGAAGTGATCGTTAATGTGAAATGCGAATGTTGTCCTGCTGGGCATAGGCGCTGGTATCGGAGACGATGAAGCGCTCGCCGGCGCGCGCGCCCGCCACCACCTCGAGCAGCTTGCCGTCGCCGCCGCCGAGGCGGAGCTGGGTTTTGCGGGCCATGCCGCCGGCGACCTGGAAGGCTGGCTGCGGCCCGCTGCCGTTGAAGGCGGCGCCCGCATCGAGCACCAGCACGCCTTTCTTCTCGGCGGTGACGATGTTGACGTCGACCCGCATCTTGTTGCGCAGGAGCGGGTTGTGCGGCTGCGCGAGGTCGACCAGCAGCTTGACGGTGCCGTTCTGGATCTCGGGCAGGATGGTGTGCACGCGGCCGGCCAGCAGCTCGCCGTTTTGCTCGACGCGGACCGGCTGGCCCGGCGCCAGCAGGCGCGCATGGAAGTCGGACAGCGTGGCCTCGACCCGGTAGTTGTTCAGTTCCGATACGCGCGCCAGCAGCTGGCCGGCGCCGACACTGGCGCCTTCTTCCTGTACCAGCGAGGTCAGCATGCCGCCGAAGGGGGCGCGCACGTGGGCCTGGGCCAGCAGGCGCTCCTGCTGCGCGATCTGCTTTTGCAGGATCTCCTTTTGCAGGCGCGCCGCGTCGACGCTGCCGGCGCTGGCGCGGCGGTTGTCGACGACCTGTTCGCGTTGCTGGCGCAGCTGGATCTCGGTGCGCTTGACGGCCAGCTCCGCGCCCAGCAGGTCTTCGCCGGACACCAGCCCGCTCTGGCGCAGCTTCTGGTTGCGCTCATGGCGTGCGCGCGCCGACAACAGGTCGAGTTCCAGCAGTTCGATGCTGCTGCTGAGCTGCTTGTGCTTCTGGTCGCGTTCGAGTGCCAGCGCGGCGATGCGGTTCTCCTGCTGCGCCAGCTGCTCCTGCAGGCGGTCCAGCGCCAGGCGGATCTCGCGGTCGTCCAGTTCCAGCAGCAGCTCGCCCTTGGCCACTTGCTGGCCCGGCTTGGCGTGCACCTTGGCCACGCGGCTGGCGGCCGGGCTGGCCACGACTTCCTCGTGCACCGGGATCACGAGGCCGGCGGCGTTCACGGTATGGGCGACGTCGCCGCGGCGCACGGTGGAGACGACGATGTCGGCGGCGTCGACGCTCGGACGCAGTACGCGGTTGAGGCCCCAGCCGGCGGCGAGCAGGCCGGCAAGAAGCAGGGCGCCGGCAAACAGGCGCAGGCGCCGGCGGCGCAGGAGGAAGGCAGGGTTGAGGGCTTGGTCCATGGCGAGAAGGCAGTAGGCGATAGGGCAATGAGTCTTGCTGCATCTATTGCAAATGCCGTGCCAGCGCCGTATGCCCCGTACGCGCCGCCTGGCAGGGGGGCGGCATGCCCGCTGGCGGGCAGGGGTGTCCGGATCCGGACAGTGCTGTCCGCTACGCAGGGCGGCACGAAAAAAACCGCGGCGCCTGGCCGCGGTTTCCGGTGCTGCGCAACAGCCAGCCGTGCTTACTTCGCCGTTGGCCCCTTGCCGATATGCTTGCCGAGGAAGGCCTCGAGCTTCTCGAAGAAGGCGGTGCGGTTGGCGGTGTCGTAGAAGCCGTGGCGCTCGTTCGGGGCCAGGAACCACTCGGGCGGGCGGCCGGCGGCGGTCAGCGCGGCGCGCATGGCGTGCGCATGCTCGACCGGGGCAATCTTGTCGTTGCCGCCGTGGACCAGGAACACCGGCGCCGTGATCTTCGCGGCCAGCGTGGTAGGCGAGATGCGCTCGATCTCCGCCTTGTCGTCGCCGATGTACTTGCGCACCGTCGCGGCCATGACGGCATCCTGGCGGTTGTTCTCGGCCTTGGACAGCAGCTTCAGGTCGTAGATGCCGACGTAGCCGACCGCGCACTTGTACAGGTTCGAATCGCGCGCCGCCAGCATCAGCGAGGCATAGGCGCCGAAGCTGGCGCCATAGGCGCAGACCCGGTTGCCATCGACCTCGCCCTGGGAGATGAGCCAGCGCGTGCCGTCTTCCAGGTCGTCGAGCACCTTGCCGCCCCATTGGCGGTAGCCCGCTTCCTGGAAACTGACGCCGCGGCCGCCCGAGCCGCGGAAATTCACCTGCAGCACCGCATAACCGCGGCTGGCCAGGAACTGCGCGTCGTCGTCGAAATACCAGCTGTCGTAGGGGCCGTGCGGGCCGCCGTGGGGCATCAGCACCAGCGGCAGCTTGGCACCGGCGGCATGGGCCGGCATCGTGACGAAACCATGCAGTTCGAGGCCGTCGCGTGCCTTGAAGCTGATCGGGCGGCGCTCCGCCATCTGCTCCGGATCGATCGCCTCCATCCCCGTGAACAGCATGTCGGCCTTCATGGTCGTGCGGTCGAACAGGTAATACGAGCCGGGATCGCGGTCGCTGCGCACGCTGAACAGCAGGGTCTTGCCGTCGTCGGTGAAGTCGATGAAGTGCAGGGCCTGGCCAGGGAACTGTGCGCTCAGCTGCTTGTGCAGCTGGGCGTCGGCGTCGTTCTCGTCGAAGTAGCGCACCTTGGGGATGCCGACCGTGGAATGCGCGCCGATGGGCAGCGAGTCGCGGGTGTACACCATGCTGCCGACGCTGCCGACCGGGTCGGAGAACAGGACCGTGCGCTCGCCCGTCGCCAGGTTTTCGCGGATCAGGCGGTCCGGCTCGCCCTTGGCCGAATGGAGGGCGAGGAATTCGCGGTCGTCCGCGCTGAACTGGAAGGGCGCGTAGCGGCGACCGGTGTCCTTCTCGATCTTGCTCCAGCGCCGGCTGGCTTCGTCGAAGCGGTATTCGACCCCGTGCGACTGCTGGTCGACGCCGATGGCGAAGCGCGGCAGGCCGTTCTTCTGGATGATGAAGGTCAGGTCCTGCTCGGGTACGTCGGCCAGCAGCTTGCGGGTCGCGCGCGCCGAATCGATATCGTAGAGCATGGTGGTTTTGCCGGTCCACGCACGGCTGGTAACGAACAGGTGCCCATCGCGTTTCTTCGACACGTCTTCGATATAGCCGAAGGCGTGGTCGTCGCCGTAGCGGTCGCCGCGCGAGGACAGCTTCCACATGTCGTAGCCGAACAGGTATTCTTGCTTCGTGCCGTCGATGTCGGTAGCGACGAGCTCGCCCGTCGCTACCGGTTTTTCGCGCGAACCCGTTTCGCGTCCCTTGGCGACCACCAGGCGGGTGGGGCTGACCCACTGGTAGCTGACCGGCACCTCGAATTTCGGCAGACGCATGGCGCCGGTGATCTTCAGGTCCGGCAGCGAGTACATCGTCAGGATCGGCACGAAGCGGTCGCCGCTTGGAACGCGGGTGGTGATCGCGATGTGCTTGCCGTCGGGCGAAAGGCGCGGGTTGTAATACTGGTCCTCGTGCACGAACGCGGCGAGGGGAACGGTGGCTTGGGCAAGGACCGGCAGGGCCGATAGCGCGACTGCGCAAATGGCCGCGAGATGCGAACGCATGGAAGGTCTCCTGATAGTTGTACGTCGATACCGACAATATGTATAAGTATTTCAGTATAACAACGATATTTCCTTTAATAAATTCTTTTTGATAACATGTGGCGGCGCTGCGACTTGCCATCTCCGTTGCATATTCGGAAGGCTCGGTGCATACTCGCCAGCCCGATGAGCTACGCCTTTCACCTTTCACCGGCATGCCCCGCGCGACCTGGCGCCGGCCGGGCTTGCAGGTCCCACGCATGAACGACACACTCGCCTTGTTCGGCTTCAGCACCACCCCGCTCGAATTGATTTCGTTTGCCCTCGCGGTCACGACCGTGCTGCTCAACATCCGCCAGAACCACTGGGCCTGGCTGTTCTCGATCGCGTCGTCCGCCACCTATGCCGTCGTGTTCTTCGATGCGCGCCTGTACGGCGACAGCGGCCTGCAGCTGGTCTTCATCGCGGCCTCCATCTGGGGCTGGTGGCAGTGGCTGCGCGGCGCCGGCGAGACGAAGCTGGTCGTCACGCGCCTGGGCCGCGCGGGCTGGATCCGGGCGCTGCTGGGCTGGGGCGCGGCCTTCCTGGCGCTGTCCTGGTTCCTGGCGAACTACACCAACACCGACGTGCCGCACATGGACGGCTTTCTCACCGCCGGCAGCCTGGTCGGCCAACTCCTGCTGGCTCGCAAGAAGGTCGAGAACTGGCATGTGTGGGTGATCGTCGACGTGTTGTATGTCGGCCTGTACGTGTTCAAGGACCTGCATGTGACGGCGGTGCTGTACGCCGTGTTCGTGGTGCTGGCCGTGCGCGGCCTGCGCGCCTGGAGCGCGTTGGCGAAGGCGCTGCCATGAGCGTGCGCCGCATCGCCGTGCTGGGTGCCGAGTCGTCCGGCAAATCGACCCTGTGCCAGGCGCTGGCGCAGCGCTACGGAACGGAGTGGGTACCCGAGTACCTGCGCGAATTCGTCGACACCCATGGCCGCGTGCCTTTCGAGGCGGACCAGTACGGGATCGCGCGCACGCAAAAAGAGCGCGAGGACGCGGCTGCGCTGCGGGCGAAGGACTTCCTGTTCTGCGACACCACGCCGCTGATGACGGCGCTCTACAGCCGCGTGTACTGGGGAAGGGTGGATGCGCAGCTGGCGCTTCTCGCGCACCGCCACGACTATGCGCTGACGCTGGTGACGGCGCCCGACATGCCCTGGATTCCGGATGGCCTGATGCGCGAATCGGAAGAAGTACGCCAGCGCGTCTTCGCGCTGGTGGAAGAAGAGCTGGATGCGCGCGGCATCCGTTTCGTGCTGCTGGAAGGCGACCTGCCGCACAGGCTGCGGCAGGTCGAAGCGGCGCTCAAGGTGCTGGCGCCGTTTTGAGACTTAGAAGTCGAACTGGGCCGAGACGCGGAAGGTACGCGGCGCGCCCGGCAGCAGGTAGCCGCCCAGGTCCTGGGTGACGTCGCGCCAGTAGAACTTGTCGAACAGGTTGTCGACGCGTGCGCGCAGGGTCACGTTGGTCGCGCCCATCTTCATGCCGTAGGCGGCGCCCAGTCCCACCACGTGGTAGCCCGGCACGTCGACCGTGTTCTCCGGATCGAAGGTCTTCTTGCCCGCATACTGCCACTGGCCGTTCAGCTTCAGTCCCGGTACGTTTGACACCGCATACTCGGCCCAGACGGTGGTTTTCAGGTCCGGCACGTTGGTCACGCGCTTGCCGTCCAGCGCCCCGTCGCCCGTGTCTTCCTGGCGTGCGCGCAGGGCCAGCAGCGAGGCGCCGTAGGCCAGGCCGCCAGTGGCGCGCTGGGCCGACAGTTCCAGGCCGCGGTGCACGCGGCGGCCATTGCGCACAAAGGTCTCGTTGGCATCGGTGTATTCCAGGCCCGAGGTGATCTGGAACACGGCGGCGCTGACCGACACGTCCTTGCCGGCGATGCCCTTGACGCCGAACTCGATCTGTTTCGAGCGGTTCGGGCCCAGGTCCTGGTTGGCGTTGCTCGTCTCGATCGGCGCCACGCCGCCCGATTCCAGGCCGTGCGCGAGGGTGCCGTAGACGTTCCAGTTCTTGGTCGGGCTGTAGACCAGCGAGACGTTCGGCAGCGCGAACGAGGCCTTGTCGCTCACCCATGGCAGGCTTGATTCGGGCTGCTGGGCGCTGTCGATCTTCACGTAGCGCAGGCCGGCATGTATGGCCAGCTGCGGCGTCAGGGTGACGATGTCCTGCACATAGACGGCGCGTTCGCGGTCGCGGAAGCGCTCGTAGACGGGGCCCGTCGTCGGGTTGCCCGGTGCCGGATCGGTGATCAGCGGATTGTAGATGTTGCTATAGCCGGCGTAGTCGTAGACATAGTCGCCGTAGCTGTTGTGGCGCTCGGCGTAGCTGCTGCCCAGGGTGAGCAGGTGGCCTACGTCGCCCGTGCTCAGGCGGCCCTGGAGCTGGGCCTGCAGGCCGAACGGGGTCTTGCGCTCGCCCACGCTCTGGTAGTCGTAGACGTCGTAGTCGCCGTTGCCGCAGTAGCCCGGATAGTAACCGTCTCCTTCGTTGCTGCAGCCGTAAGGGAAGGCGGTGAAGTCGTCGCGCTTGAACCAGTGCTTGTTGGCCGAGACCGTGGCGTTCCAGTCGGCGTTCAGGCGATAGGCGAAGCGCAGGCCGACGTTGGCGCTGTCGGTGTCGACCGGGCGGGTCCAGGGCTGGGCGTTGAGCAGCAGCTTGGGCGAGACCTTCGCCGGCAGGTCGACGCCGCGGATCAGCTGGTAGCCGGGCGCGGTGATCTGCTCCTTGTGCTGGAAGTCCAGGTCGAGATCCAGCTTGGCGTCCGGCGTGATCTGCCAGTCGAAGGCGGCGGAGGCGAACTGGCGCTTGCCGTCGGCGCCGCGCACATACGAGCGCAGGCGGTCGGCGGCGGCATTGATGCGATAGCCGAAGCGGGTGTCCTCGAAGCGCCCGCCGATGTCGGCTTCCGCGTGCACGGTGCCCCGTTCGCGCGCTTCGACCGTGATCGAACGCAGCGGTGTGTCGGTCGGGCGCTTGGTCACGAAGTTGATCACGCCGCCCGGCGCGGCCAGGCCCGCCTGCAGGCCGGCCACGCCCTTCAGCAGCTCGAAGCGTTCCTTGTTCTCGAGCGGGATCTGGGTGTCGCCGGCGATCGCGATGCCGTCCTTGCGGTAGCCCGAGTTGTTGTTCAGCTTGAAGCCGCGCACCGAGAACTGCTCGGCATAGCCGACCGCGTTGTAGGCGTCGCCGACCGAGGCGTCGTATTGCGCGGCGTCGCTGGCCGAGCGGATCGACAGGTCCTGCATCTGGCTGCGGCCGATGGCGACCACCGAAGCCGGGATGTCCATCAG
>Ga0308160_10005696_pt1 | contig 12922 bp, 18 predicted proteins | sample PhyFR1_FD_201036 | JGI IMG/M metagenome (GOLD analysis project Ga0308160, IMG submission 201036) | Phyllosphere microbial communities from UC Gill Tract Community Farm, Albany, California, United States - DLSLF.R1 | ecosystem: Host-associated > Plants > Phyllosphere > Unclassified | place: USA... | reverse complement strand
TTGACACAGGAGTCAAGCTCATCGAACAGCCTGAGGTAGTCACTGCCATCGTAAACCACAGAATCAACATCGCATCCAGCTACGCCGAAGTTCAACAACACGTCATCGATACCGTCCTTCCAGTAGCTCAGGAATTCAACCTCCAAGTCGAAGCATTCGGAAAAGCAGTCTATGAAGGAAGTGTGTGTCCAATGATGAAAGGTCAACAGGCCGGCAAGATCATTCTCTCTGAAGCTTTCAATTCTTCGTATGTCCCCTATCAATCATAGGCATAGACATGGCTAATACTATAGTCTAAATCCAGCGCCTATCTCGCCTTATACGATCGATTCGCCAGCTTGGCAATTACTCAGCGGAACGACGAAAGGGACATACAACACCCGACCAGATCAATTGGAGTCTCAGAGCAAGATGATCCAAATGGCCCCTTCATATTCTACTGGCGTTAGTCCACATCCATGTTCACCTTCATCTTCATCTCACTTGTTCGACTTCAAATCAAACAAAGATTCATCGAGCTGACGAGTAGAATACCGATACGAAACGATATTGGAACCTAACCAAGAATATTTACCGATTCGCTTATCAAGGGTGGGCAGAGGAACAGTCAAATAGTCATGCTCATACCGTTGATGAGAGGATGGTGAGTTACCCTTCTTCCTCCCAGATGATGGCTGATACATAGCACGCTGGAGAGTTCGTGGAGCAGGTTAGGTGGTTTATGAACTTGATCATCAATGTCGACGAGAGTCGGGAGATTTAGAGAATTGAAACCAAAGTCGTGGATTTGTCTGACCTACTTGACAAGGACGGCGGGAGAGATACAAAGACAGTTTAGCAAGCATGCAAGAAGTAGAAGATTGCCTGCCCCACCTTCTCAATTAGGGCCTTGTTACACCTGTCCTGATTGCTACACTCTCTGTCGACTCGACATATCTGTCCGGCACTAGGGGACTTGCCAAGACCCTTATCTCGATTCTCTTCCGCCGGAATCTCCCAATCAATATTTTGGAATTCGACTCCTCCAACTGGCTATACTCCCCTGTCAACATACAATCATGTCGGAGATCATTTCCCCTCCTCTCGGAGCGCCCGGTCTACGACTCACTCAGACTCAGAAAGACTTGGTCGGGGGGTCGATCGGTGGTATTGCCCAAGTCCTCGTTGGACAACCGTTCGATATTGTTAAAGTCCGAATTCAGACTAGTCCAAGTGGGACTTATGCCTCGCCTTTAGATTGCGCCAAGCAGCTCCTAAAGGCCGATGGACCTAGGGGGTTCTACAAGGTACGTCTGGTGGTCTGATTATATTGAGGGGCGGAGCTGATGGGTAGGGAACATTAACGCCTTTACTTGGAATTGGTTCGTCTTTCATTTGGGGAAAGGCCCGGGACTGACCAACAGGTGCATGTGTCTCTATACAGTTTAGTGGTATGGAAGCTGCCAAACGATTTTTCAAGACTCGTAAAAATGGTGCTGAGCTTGGATTGGGGGAGTTATGGGCATCAGGAGCGTTTGCAGGTACTGTCAATACAGTCGTAGCCAATCCAGTTGAGCATATCCGTATCCGTACGTCAGTCTCCTTAGCCCTCATCAATCAAATGAAAGGAGAGAGCACTAAAGATCAGGACTACAAACACAACCAACTCCCAAAATCTATAATGGTCCCCTGGACTGTATATCCAAACTGTACGCCAACGGTGGTCTCGCCCAAGTCTTTAGGGCCCAAGTACCATGTATGCTCCGAGATGGGATCGGAATGGGATGTTACTTCCTCACCTACGAAGCACTAGTTCAGAGACATTTGAGGATGGAAGGTGGGGAGAGGGGGGATATCAGTCCACTATGGGCTGTTGGGTATGGTGCCGCTGCTGGATATGGGTTATGGTTTAGGTACGTCTTTTGTCCCTCGCTTGTCAGAACGAGACTCGTCTTTGTCGACGAAGGAGGCAGGATATATGGCTGATTGGCAGTATCTACCCAGTTGACGTGATCAAATCCAAGATCCAAACAGACTCGCTCGACCCGGCAAAAAGGCAATACCAGGGCATGATTGACTGTGTGAGAAAGACATGGTCAAGGGAAGGATGGAGGGGATTCACCGGTGGTCTAGGTCCTACTTTGATCAGGTACGTTCTGTTTACTCCACTCGAATTGTAGAAGAATGGGCTAATGGTAGATCACCATTCGCTAATGGAGCTACGTTTGTAGCTTTCGAAATGGCCATGCGGGCCATGGCCTAGACGACATTTGATGTGGTCGTAGAGAGTAGAGTACGAGTACGGTCGTATAATTGTTCGAGATCTGCCTCGATGTAGACAGACAGATATACATATGCATATGCTACTGCTAGCTCTCCTTCTGCTTTCCCTGCTTCTTCAACCTACGGAGTGGAACCTACACCACTCTCCAAGCCTACACGCACCGTGACCCGCTCGTCGTCTCTCCTCTCAAGATTTACTCATCTTCAATGTGATCTTCCTAGCTTCACTCCCTGACCCCGAGCCAGATCCAGTCCCCGAGCCTGGTGTAGGTGCCGGAGAACCAGCATCCCAGTCGTCCATAGCAGCCAGATTAACTGGGGCAGGAACGACTATAGGCGGATCAACCGCCATTTCTTGATCTTGATCCTGTTGTGGTCGGCGAGCATTCGTGCTCGCATTCGCAGTAGGGTTTGGGAGGTTCGACAGTATAGTAGATGGATTCGGTAAGACCGGATCGGTATGTAATGGTGGTTGACGCCTTGATGGGGTTTCAGTCTCGGTATTGGAGTCATTCCACCATGACAAGACCAAATTGGCAGCTTCTAGATCTTCTCTATTTGCCTTTCCTGCGTTAGCTTACAGCCAAAAGAAAAATATTGATGGGACGTACAGTACGATGGAAAGGTCTTTGAGCAGGATCTTGTGAAGAAGGTCCAGGTCCACCATCGCTAATTCCAGTCAAGTCCGAATCTTGGCTTCCTTCTCTCTTTCTCTTCCTACCTTTGTCAGTCTGGTTTTGGTCGAGAACAAGAACGACCTACTTTCCAGCAAAACCAAGTTTTGACCAGAAATCCAACTTGATGATCTTTTCCGGTACCCTGAACTTCTTTCTGTTGATGATGAGATCTTCATACTCCATGATTGGTTTGATCGGTTCATCAGGAACGACTACTATGTTGCCGTTATTGGCGGTCCCCTCTGAGGAAACTTCGACCAGTTCAAGTTTCTCTCGGACTGTACGTCTTCTCTTCTATCCCATTAGTTCACTCAAATATCGAGCTAATCAATCGACCTACCATGATCTGTTCGGCGTGGTTTGGACACATCCATTTCCTCTCTGTATTAGGCATGACTGCCAGCGGAGGATTTAGGCAATCGAGATGCCACGACAAGGAGCAGTAATCGCATGAAACGATCTGCCGCCATGATGATCCAGGGTCGGTAGTGAGTGCTCGAAGAGGTATTGAAGATCCACCACAGGCATAGCACGATACAGGTCTCGAATTCCGGTCTTTCAGTCGATGGGAATCACGTTCTTCTTGGAATCCTTTCCGGCTGATGAGTCAGTATATATGGTGAATGCGAGCGATGAGGGGACCTACTCATACTTTGTCCGGCTTTCATCTGCTTCAACGTATTTCCCATCATCTGCCGTTCCCACTACTTATCAGCTCGCAATTCTGAAGATGGCACATACCTCCGGTGAAGAACGTCCTGAGATTATCTGGAAGTCGGAACTGTTCCGGATTATTACTCTCCATCTCCACCGTCAATTGCTTGAATACAGCAGGGATAGGTTCTATAGCTTTATCCTTATCTTTACCCGTCGAAGTCGAAGCCAAAGCTGAAGCAGGTGACGATGTTTTCGAGCGTTTCTACCGGTCAGTACTCATTGTTGCGACTGGGATCATGACTTACACGATCCACTTTACATTTCCTGCAATACCAATTATCTTCTTCTGGGAGTTCATCCACCCGTAATGGTGGTTCTAGGCACATGAAGTGGAAAGAACGGGGACAGCCATCACAACACAAGAATCTACCGATTCCCCGGCATACCGAGCAGAAATCTTGGTTTGGCTATATGAATCAGCCAAAGACTGGAGCCTCGCGTCAAACACTGAAATTGGCCTACAATTTCACTAGGTAGTGCCCCTTTCTTCCTGGTGACTGAAGTGGAAGGACCGGTGGCTGTCCTAGCTCCTCCGCCGACTTTCACGCCCTTTCCAGAAGCTGAAACTCCTGTTCTCTGGGTTGATTCCCTGCCTCTCGTCGGTCTCAATCGAGAGGCAAGACCATCCGAAGCTTCCTTGACTAATTCTCCATCTATCGCAGTACTGGTCCCACCCGTGGTGGTGGTAGTGCCGGTATTGGGTATCGTCAACCTGACCCTCAGTTCTCTTGAGCTCGTATTGGTGCTAGGTCTAGCACTGATATCCCCGTTCGAATGACCGTGACCATTACCATTTGTGGTGGCACGAGCTTTCGATGGAGAGATCACGTCTTGGAGAGCTTCTGGTAAATCGGTTGAGAGAGGTGGAGCGAATATTGATAATGCGCCAGAAGGGGCGATATCGGTAGGATTGGCTGGTAAGGCAGAAGAGGTACCGTTAGGTCCTTGTTCGTGTCCGTTTGCATCTCCATTCGGTTTGATCATCGAGGGTCTGATGAGGATTAGCATAGTTCCGCAATGAGTGGCCAGCGATGCTACACAACAAAGCAATGTATGAGACAAAGGGTGCCACAAGCCCACCTCGAAGCCTGACATCAAGGTCGATGGTGATGATTGGGATGTGACAAAGAACATGAAGACATACCTATTGCGTCGTGTTGAACGTCCACCACTCGCGGTAACACTGCCCCCAGCAGGAGTGGAAGCCCGACTGGGTCCAGCTGATCCTGATCCAAGTGAATTCCTCAACCTCCTACCCACCCTTGGTGTCGCACCATCAGCATTGCCATCCATTGCTACATTCGTTGGTGGATCCATCATGACCTCGTTCCCATCCCCCGTGTTGGTGGGGTCGGATGTGCGTATATCTGAGATAGCTGTTGGTGGTGGTGGTGATGAGGAAGGTGGCAGGTCGGCGGTGGTTGATTGATGTGGCGGAGGAGTATCGATATCCATACTTCTGGCTCGTCCTCCTGAGGGCGTGTGCAGTATGCTGGGTGAATCGTATGAGCCTTGACGTGTCGATCCAGGTCGTATGGCGTGAGCCTGTCTACTGTATGTAGTTGGTGGTGTGATGGGTGTGGCGGGTAGGTTCTAGAAAGTGAGACCGCAAGTCGCTACAAGTCTTCGATCCTCGTCGCAACGCTCTCGAATTCGGGCGTTATACAATGTAGCTCAGCGGTAAAAGATGCCCGGCTTTGTATCCGCAGAGTTCGATGGGATATACGTATGCTATGCTATGCTGTTCTATACTATACTGGCCTGACTACTCTGTACTCGTACGCTCTAGCCAGAACGAGGTCGTATTGCTTGATTCAAGGTGAAGTGCCACACTCGAGAAGCTATCTGCTGCAGAAGCCGGCTTTATTTCTCATGTCGTATGAATGGGATGGTATGTCCAGTGTGGCTACTCTAAGTATATCACGAAGACGCTCTGGTTCCTTTGGCTGTGGTCAGGGGCGAATTCTGGTCACACAGAGAGAGTCGGGTTGGCTAGCTGCGATTGCGGTAGGCAGAAACGGCACCTCGTCCTCAACCTTTACCTCTTCCCAAGGACAGTTCCATCATGCCTAGAGGATACAAGTCGAGCCGTCTATTAACTTCACCACATAGTGGCCTGGCGAAAGCGATATCCTAGAGGCTAAATCATGTATACATACAATACATGTTCGTAATAAATAGATGTATGCCCAACTTCGACCCATCGCCCCACTCATAGAAGAAACGACAGGAGATACGTGAGCTTCGTCAGACGTCAATCCGAATATAATTCTACCTCCCACAGCTCGCATTGACCTTTGACTGATATGTGGTCGAAAGTCGCAAAATGGCCACGAGAGGTGTAGTTGAGAGAAACGCCAGATCACCAAACTTGATCACGCCTCAACAGCTCACGCCTATCGAAAGACTCGATACTAGGACAAAGGCGCGTCAAGCGGAACTACGCAACCACGATACCGGTGTGGCAGATTCACCCTAATTGCGTATCAGGGTTCCTGATCGAGCATCACGGCATGTCCTAGTTCCGCAGGAAACAGCCAAGGGCGACAAGGGAGGTCACGGAGTCGGTTTCGGGGGTCGAATGACCGAGCTCAATTCTCAGGCACTGTTGACTATTGACCAATATGCTTCCATCTTGGCGTTCTAGACCTGGGAAATCGGCACACGACACGCCGGAATGTTGTGTAAGAAGCTGACCCCCATTCACATTGGAAAAATAAATGGCGAGCACGAAAAATGGTGTGATTACCTTATAAGAATAGAATCAGAAGCATCTTCTGACCTCTTATTACTTACTCACTCGTCGTCATTCGTAAATTGACTTACTCATTCGCCATCGAGGTATATAGACTAGATTGGAATTCGTATTTACCCCTTATCACCCACTTATCAGTAAGTCATCATTCCAAATAAACCTTGTCAGATCAAACGACATGTATTGATATCTTTCAGTAAAGAAGATACAATGGCACCTATTGCGATTGCTGATTCCAACACCACCACCACCAGCGATATTGGTCAGCGAATTGGACAATTGAAGCTCAATGTCACTCCTGCACCTGCTGCTGCTCCTGTCGTTCAGCAGCCAAAGAAGCAAGAGGTTCGAGTTGTCGACCCTTTCAATTATGTTGTGCGTCCCATTCTTTCTTGTCTGACGATTGCTGACGGTAAAGGGAGAAACGTATGGAGATACCGGTTCATCATACGAGTATGCCGACTTTTTACGTACGTTGTCCTCCCTGCTTGCTGGTCACACGACCGCTGACTCCTACTAGCCCACAACCCCGTGAGGACCGAATCCGACCCCGTCCTACCCATGTTTGACATTACCGACCGAGGACACCGAGCCGACCCAAACTGCGCGCGACTCCGCTCATTCGTCGAGGCTAGGGGTGGGAAAGTGAAAGATATCGGGATCGCAATGGGAGCAGTGATTGAAGGTGATGCCAAGTTGGAAGATCTAGGTGAAGAGGAGAAGGATGATCTGTAAGCCTTGACTCAGATATTTTGATGAGAGCTAGAGCTGATGAACAGGGCTTTACTCGTCGCCCAACGGGGTGTGGTCTGTACGTATGGACTTTTCTTTATTGTTTACAGAGCTGACGGCTTAGTCTGGCGAAAGCAACATACTTTCGACATTGAATCTCACCGAGCGCTCGGTGCTCATTTTGGACCCCTTCACAAACATGCTACTTATGCGGTTCCCCGACGAGGTGATCTCGATGATGTCGTCGGTGAGTACCTTGATACATCACTGGGTTCCGGCTGATCAGTAGTGGTCTACTCAGACAAATATGCTCGACCTGATCCATATGCCTTTTCCCGGGCCGAGCTGTTCCACTCGGATGTGACTTACGAGGTACAACCTCCTGGAACTACTATCCTCAAGCTCTACCTCACTCCTGAGGTAGGAAATGATACCCTCTGGTCTTCTGGGTAGGTCATTACCACGAGTGTGCACGAGCTTTGCTGACCATCAGCTACGCCCTCTACTCGTCCCTGTCTAGGCCATACCAGAAATACCTCGAATCCCTCTACGCAGTCCATACCGGATTTAACCAATCCCTCTCGCGAACCGGTGAAGTCAAAGTCCCTCGACGACAACCTATCGAGACCATTCACCCCGTCGTCCGAGTCCACCCCGTAACAGGCTGGAAAGCAATTTTCGTGAACCCAGGCTTTGTCTCTCGAATCGTAGGTGTCCCCAAAGCCGAATCAGACGCCACTCTCGAATTCCTCAAACAATCCTTCGCTCAACAAACCGACGGAACGGTGAGGTGGAGATGGGAAACTGGAGATGTCGCCCTTTGGGATAATAGGATGGTCAACCATTCTGCTACTTTTGATGCCTATCCCTCGACTCGACATGGTTTGAGAGTCACTCCTCATGCTGAGAAACCATTGTCGGTGGAAGAGTATGAATCGCAATATGGTATGGAGGCCAAGGATTGGATTTTGGAAAGGTACAAGAATTTAGGGATTGAGGCACCAGCAAGAGATGATGGATCTTCGAGGGCTAAGGCTTTCCGAGACTAGTACCAGGCCGCTAGACCATTAGGATGTCGATCCAGGCTGCCGAACCTAGCCTTACTTGGCTTGGTATCGATGTCTCTCACCGGGCTCAACTCCCGAAAACTAGGGCTCAACTCCCTAAACTCCTTTCTTAACGACACGAAATCACGCCTCGCCGCACGAGCTCTTTTGTATATTTTGTATAGCTGGGCTCATATATTGTTGGTTGAGGTATTTATTGCATATGCATTACAACTGTTTAGTATACCATGTACTCTTTGATCGTGCTCGACCTTCCTTGATTGGTAGGTGATCCAAGTTGGCGAATCGAGTAAATGAGAGGTTGTTGGAAGTGACTCAGTAGGATGAGGCGCAGGAGCCCGTTCGATCAGTTTGAGATAAGCGTTATAGCTTCTTGAATTTCGATACGGCTAATCACCAGACAGCAAATAGCGACTACAGCCACAGTATAAACATTCTACCTCAATCTGGAATAGCATAACTATATCCATCCTCCAAGTGTCCTCCTCGCCAGACGTGATCTAGCCCTGTCGATCCCACTCCTCTGCCAATTTGGCAGAAGCGGCCACACAGCCCAAGACACCAGTGATCAACGGACTAGTCCAAACAGGCCCAGCACCCCAATGAACAGTCAATGGACCATAGCCGCTATCCCTGTCAGCTCCGTCCGATCTCTGAAAAGGCGTGGAGGAGAGGGGTCGACTAACGTGTTTTTGATAGAAGCCAAGCTCCATGCCCTCCATTCTTTCTTGATTGCGACTACTTTCTCGTTCGTTCCTACACTTGGGGATACGTCAGAAGAGGTCTTTTCGGTAAGTTCGTACCCCTCTGATTCTTGGATTGGGATAGTTGGTTTCGAAGTTCTCAGAGCCGTCGTTCGAGCTTTGAGGGATAGGTATTGATTTTGAAGTTTGTATATATCAAGCATCACATATACCCTTTTTGTCAGCATTTTTGGTAAAACGAAAGGGCCAAGACAGCTCACGCCCACGCCCTGACACTCCAAAGGACTGCTTTGCCTGTCCCTGCGGGGGAGAGCTTGACGACACCCTTTGAACTCAACCATCCGAGGTGTTCTAATGGGTAGTAGACCATTAACGATAATGCTTGAATGGTCGCCAAAGCTTTTGGTGACCCCAATGCCTGATGTGGTGCAGTCACAAGCGATTTGAGAGAAGTGACAGGTCGAGGGTGCAAGGCGATTAGCCATTGTAAAATTGGTAAAATACCTATAACTTCAGTGCCAATCTCGTAAAAGTAGAGGGGCAGACATACCAAATGCCCTCATTACGGTCCTTGCATCTCCAATACTAGATCCAGCAATTGCCAATCCCCCAGCTAGACCAAGGAATCCCTTTCCACCATCTTTTCGTAATTTCGCAAGTCGAAGTAGTAGAGCGATAATAAGTGGGGAAGAATACTGGGCGAGCATCAAAGCACCATCGAGACCGGTCAAGGTGGAGGTGAGGGCTGATAAGCGGGCCAAGAGATATCTCGCCTTGGCTAGGCTGGTCGCTCGGGCCTGGGTCTGGGCTGGTTTGTCGTCCATCGCTATTGTGCTTGTCGGACGAGTTGACTACAGGAGAGGGTGAGGGGGTCGAGCACCGGGTTGAAGGAGGAGATAACCGGACAGGCACGACACGTGATGTGTTTAAACGAACCTCTCACTTAGATCCATCTACCCCAGACTTGAAACGTATGGGAAAGTCGATATCGTATACCTTTGCATCTACATCTATATCACTACCTGTGAGTACAGCACAACTCCTATGAGATAGAAGAAAGAGCTGACCTTGTTCCCGCTACCTTCATACACATGCGAAATCGATCATTCGCCCTCCTCATATCTACCTTGATCATCACTCTCTTCGCTATATTCTACGCCTATCCATCTTCCGCACCACAGACATCAATCACAATGTCTCTATCTTCCAAGCTATCCATCACCGACGTCAACCTCAAGGGCGAGAAGGTACTCATCCGAGTCGACTTTAACGTTCCGTAAGCTTTCTGGCGCCTTGCTGGGGATAAGCTGATCAAGGTAGTCAGGACAAGGAGCAGAACATCACTAACCCTGCTGTATGCTACCTGTCTCTCCGTAGAACCAAAGCTGACCTGTAGCGAATCGTCGCTGCTCTACCTACCATCAAATACGCCATTGACAATGGTAAACATACTCCCTTACAACCTGAACTTGACTGACGTGCAGGTGCCAAATCCGTCATCCTCATGTCCCACCTCGGTCGACCTGACGGATCCCCCAACGCCAAATACTCCTTGAAGCCAGTAGCTACCAAGCTTTCCGAGCTCCTCAAGAAGGATGTCCAATTCCTCGACGACTGTGTTGGAGAGGACGTCAAGAAGGCTGTTGACGGTGGTAAGGACGGTCAGGTATTCTTGCTCGAGAACCTCCGATTCCACGTCGAGGAGGAGGGTAAGGGAAAGAAGGGAGATGAGAAGATCAAGGGTGAGCTACGAGTTGCTTCTTACTGTGAATTAGCTAATGTGTAGCCGATCCCGAGTCTGTCAAGAAATTCCGAGAGGACTTGACCTCCCTTGGTACAGTCTACATCAACGATGCGTATGTCCAATGTACTCGGAAGACATGTGTCGATGCTGATGAGCAGCTTCGGTACCGCTCACCGAGCCCATTCTTCCATGGTCGGCGTACAACTCCCCCAGCGAGCTGCCGGTTTCTTGATGAAGAAGGAACTTGAATACTTTGCCAAAGTCCTCGAGAACCCCGAACGACCTTTCCTTGCTATCCTCGGAGGAGCCAAGGTCGCCGACAAGATCCAGCTTATTGAGAACATGCTCGACAAGGTAAGCTGAGTGTTGCAGTTCGTGACAATAAGCTGATGGATAGGTCAACACTTTGATCATTTGTGGTGGTATGTCTTTCACCTTCAAGAAGACCTTGGACAATGTCGAGGTAAGCTGCCAGCCCTGGAGTGAGGAGCTTGGCTGATAGTAGATCGGTACTTCGCTCTTTGACTCTGAGGGAGCCAAGAAGGTCAAGGATCTCGTTGAAAAGGCAAAGAAGAACAATGTCAAGCTCGTCTTCCCCGTCGACTACATTACCGCCGACAAGTTTGACAAGGATGCCAAGGTCAGTTTTACCTCCCACATTTTCGATGGAAATGAGCTGATTCCAGACCGGCTCCGCTACCGACGAAGAGGGTATTCCCGCCGAATGGATGGGTCTAGACTGTGGACCTAAATCCGCTGAACTGTTCGCCGCAACTGTCGCCGAGTCCAAGACAATCCTATGGAACGGTCCCGCCGGTGTCTTCGAGTTCCCAGCTTTCGCCAAGGGTTCCAACGCCCTTTTGGAAGCATGTATCAAATCCGTCAAGAATGGCTCGACTGTCATTGTTGGTGGTGGAGATACCGCTACTCTTGTTGCCAATGCCGGCAAGGAGGAGGAATTGAGCCATGTCTCGACTGGTGGTGGAGCCAGTTTGGAGCTGCTCGAGGGCAAGGTAAGCTAGACGGGTCTGATCAAGGAAGCAAGCTGATATATAGAACCTTCCCGGTGTTGCCGAGTTGAGCGAGAGGAAGTAAATCCTTACTCGTACAGATGCACAAAAGAAGGGTCACAAGCTATAGAGTACCCATGCATAGAGTATCGATCGATCTTCGCTCCACTCCACTTAGTGTTCAGGGTCAGCCTATCCCCGTGTAACACATTCATGGGTCCTTTGGAATCTATAATCCAACATGACATAAACACATAAACACGCCCCCATCAAAATTCTAATTCAAATCCTGATTCTTGCGCTTTGACCTGTTTTCTAGGAATATAAACGCCCTTCTCTTCACTCTTTTCTCTTCTTTCTTCTTTATCACTTTCTCTTCCTCCGTTTTGGCGATAACTGATACTATCGAATAATCCTTCACAATGAGGTCATCAAGGTATACACCAAGCGCCTATGGCGATATCGATTCGGGTGGGTGGGATAATCCCCCTCCCCGATCGAACCACAGTAGTCAAGGGTATGATCAAGGTAGAGAACCTACCCAACATCGATCCAACTACAACCCCAACCAAAACCACGATCAATCTGCCTCTCACCCTCCTCCACCCAAGTCAAACGACAGCTGGGAACCCATTGCCGCCCCTCGATCCGATTTTGAGTCGTTCCAAGGTAAAGAATCCGCGCCTCCCCCTCCCCGATTCGATCAACCCCAGCACCGTGCTTCGAGGTACGAGGAAGAGGAGGACTTGGACGAGGAAGAGGAATACACCTCTCCAGCTGCCGAGCCCGTGTATGGTTCTTACGTCGCTTGGTCTGGTGTTACGTGAGTCAACTTCCTTCCCTTCCTCTCTGAATGTTCAAAGAACTGACAGTCAGTTACGAGGATCCATCCAAAAACGAAGCCAATCCTTGTTCGATGCAGGAACTCCTCGAGGTGCTCGAACCCATGAGGATTGCAAGGGAGCGAAGGCTCGCTATCAAAAATGGTGAAATCCCTGCAGGGGTGAATTCCTCTTGTTCCATCCCACTCTTGAGCAGTTGACTGACAATCAGGGTGGTGGTGGTAACTGCTTCAACTGTGAAAAGCCAGGTCATCGATCTGCAGACTGCCCTGAAGAAAGGAAACCTCGAGGTGGAGGAGCATGTTTCGGGTGCGGTGACGAGGGTCACCAGTCTAGGGACTGTCCAAACAAGGCCGATGGGTATGGCGGAGGTGGTGGTGGTGGTGGTGGTGGTGGAGGAGGGGGCTGCTAC
>Ga0308160_10005695_pt1 | contig 12923 bp, 21 predicted proteins | sample PhyFR1_FD_201036 | JGI IMG/M metagenome (GOLD analysis project Ga0308160, IMG submission 201036) | Phyllosphere microbial communities from UC Gill Tract Community Farm, Albany, California, United States - DLSLF.R1 | ecosystem: Host-associated > Plants > Phyllosphere > Unclassified | place: USA... | reverse complement strand
GCGCCGGCCGGGCCCCCCCCCCCCCCCCCCCCCCCCGCGGGGGGGGGGGGGGGGGGCGAGCGGCTCTCGGCGCCGGCAATGAAGCCACTCGCAGCCCGACCAAATATGTTCTGAACGACATCTATGCGAGGCGTGCGAAAGCGAGCGAGAAAGATGAGCAAGACGGGGAGGGGGGGCATGAGGGGTCGTACAGCCGGTCGAAGCCGGCGGGGTCGAGATGCGTCGGACCCGCGGACGCGCGCGCGAAAGGGTTGACGGGAGAGATTAGATGGACGGCGCGGGCAGAGATGAAGCAGGCATGGGGTTGGAAGGCGAGGCGATGGCCGAAGAGGGTCCCAGGGGCGAGCAGGAGGGCTGAAAGCAAAGGATCGGGCGAGGTGGGCGGCTGATGGACTCGATGGTCCTCAGATAGTGCCGCGGGCCTTGTCAATGACGCTCCGGAGCTGCTCGAGGAAGATGAAGCTGAGAGGAAGAAGAACAATGGATCGTCAGCGCTGAAAGAGATGGAATCTTCATCAGCGGGAGGGGGACGTACATGAGGACCGTGTTGGGCGCAAGCCGCATCCACGCCGGCGTCCAGCCACGGAAGAGGAAGCCCGGACCCTCTGCCTTGAGCGACTGCGTGAGAACGGTGATCGGGCCCTGTGCGGTCGAGTGAAGCGAAACGGTTGGAGCATGATCAGCCTCGACGGAAGACCCAGGCCAGACAGCAGGCTCAAGGCGGTACGCACGTGACCGGCACCGGCAGAGTTCATAACGCGCGAGCGGACGACGTCGGCAGGGCAGCAGATGGCTGTCGGGATCCACCAGAGCGCAAGTCAATCGAGGCACGCTATCGGGGCGAGAGGCGCGGTCGACGGATACGGAGCACGTACTCGTCGCCACGGTACCGGCGCCGAGCGAGGCGGCCGAGTGGAGAAGCAGGCCGTCCTGCATGCCTCCGCGGGTCATGAGCTCCTGCTTGAACCAGTCGTACGAGACGAGCTGGGAGGCGTTCATCAGGACCGCCCGGACGAGGTTGGGTCCCAACCCACGGAAGAGCTGGCCGACGCCCTCTTCGCGGACGATCCGGAACAGGCCGTCAAAGCAGTGGCGGTAGTTGAGCCTGTCGGCGGGCGCCTTGCCGGCGTCGGCCGTCATGCGGACGAGAATGATGTCTGGAGAGGGTGCGAGCAATCAGTACGGCCATTGCAACACATCGAGAGCAGTAGGATCTGGATACGCACCGGCAGGATTGCCGGCGATGCCGCCAGCGATACCGGCCGCGGAGGCGGCGCCAATCATCTGCCAGGCGCCGAGCTGGTTGTTGCCAGCTGAGGCAGATTGTTGGGCGTCGCACAAATGTAAGCCTGACCCGTTGCTGCGCTTACGACTTTGCTCCTGGCACGGGAGAGAACATACACGACTTGCGGAGGGCGTCCTTGAAGGCCTCGTATGCGCCGAAACGGGCCATCGAGTAGGTCATCTGCCGGAAGATACTGGCCGACAGGCCCGGGTAGAGGCCGAGGAAGCCTGTTCAAAACGAAAGGCCGATGAGGCGAGCGGCAGGCGTCAGTCTGCGGGCCGATGGCTGTGCGGCGGCCGGTGCGAGTTCGGCTCGACTTACCGTCGGTCTGGAGGATGCGCGTGACGGTGCCGACCATGCTCGCCTTAGTTTTGCTCGTCTGCATACGCCTGGAGAGGAGGAGACGGTCGAGATGGTTGCGATGGCGTCAGCCTGGGTCGTCCATTGGCTGGGCGGAGCTCGACCTGGGGCGCCGCCCGACAGGCTTCGGCCAGAGACGACTCACACGCGGAGCAAGTCGAGAGGGTGCGTGCAGCACGCAGCCACTGCAGGACACGGCCAGAGCACGATGAGCGTCAGTAGTGCTGCTGCAGATGTTCAGAGGAGCTGAGGGGCGACCTACTCGAGGCGGCGGCGCCTGGGACGAGTCGACGAGGGGGCGGGAGAGACGAGACGAAGAAAGGGGAGCGAGCGTCCGGGTCAGCTGGCCGGCCAGCTCGAACTCTGCTTGGCAAGTCACCCCCTCCAGGACGGAAGATCTTTGCAGGACGGCTCACCTCCGGTCCTGAAAGAGGCGCGGGCAAGGATCGACACAGGCGATGGTCAGCGCTGAGCTCGAGCGAGATGGGCTTGGGGAGCCAGTGCGAGGGCAGGGTCGCAGAGGCCTCGTCGGAGGCTCGAGCCGACAGACGCTCGGGGCGCCCTCCGACCAACCGACAGGCGTGGACGGACCAGAACGGGTACGTCTTGACGGCCTTTGCCAGCTTGGTCTCGGGCGACGACGACATGGCTCTCGGTGGCGTTCTGGCGGGCTCGAAGGGAGGGATGAGGATGGGGAGACGACGGTCGGGGCAAGGGCAGGCCAGAGGGCGAGCCGAAATTGCCCTCCCAGGCCGCCGGCAACACCGACCGCAAAGCGCCGAAACCGAGTCGTGCGCAGCCGCCCGCTCTTGCCGGCGGCTCGAACGAGAACAAGTACCCGGGTCATGGCTATCGCCCTTCAAGGTACGCCCATCGCCGTCGCAATCAGACGCGTCGCCGCCATCACCATCTCCTCCTGGAACCGGAAGCCGACGACCTGAAGGCCGATTGGCAGGCCGGCGCTGTGTTCCGGGTCGTCTGGCGACGGGAGGTGGGCGGGAGTCAGGATTACCGTTAAACAGCAGCTCACACATTGGAGCATCGCAGACAAACTCACACTGCGCCTGGATCCGAGCGTCGATGGCGTTCAGCGGAACAGAATCGGCCGTCGTCGTCTGGTCGAGCGTTGCGTCGACGGCCAGACCGCTTGGAAAGACAGACGCCGGATAATCGACGAGATTCCTGCGAGAGGCACGGCCAACACTGTCAGCTCGAGTCGGTTCAGAATGCTTCGGAGTGGAATGAGCTCACCAAACGTTTGTGCCGCTCCAGCCGAGCGTCTCGCCGAGCTTGGGCGCGGTATGCGGGCCGGCAGGACAGAGGACGACGTCGACGCCCGAGGCCAGCCAGTGCGCGGCGTAGGTCGTGCGGAAGCTGTTTCGCAAGTTAGTCATCTGGAGCAGACGACGGCGACATCAGCAGAAAGATTTTCTCAGTCAACATCCGTCGAGGTGCGACGCACCTCCCACAGGCCGGGCAAGTCGTAGCTTTCTTGGTCGCCCTGAGCCAGCACCCACTCCGAGAGAGGCAGGATCGGCTCGCCCGAAAGGGCTGCAAGGTCTCGCATCCGCTTGCCGCCGTCTGGAAAGTAGAGCCGGTGCTGCCAGGTCGAAAGGTACGTCAGTACTCCCTCCGCCGCTCCGAGGCTGCGAGCGACTACTTACGATGAGAGCATTCGCCTCGGCATGTCGCAACGGCTCATAGGGCACGAGTTCGACGTCCGACCGTTTGCACAGCGCTTCGAGAGCAGCCTCCATTGCCCGCCTAATCGGCGGCTGGGGCGTGACGACGCCGTCAGAGACAAAGAAGCCGACGCGCAGCTTTGCTGGGAGTAACACCTGAGGCGCCCAAGGGATCGGGACGATGGCCGGCTCCAGCCGCCATGGCTCCGCTTGGTTGACGACGCGAAGGATGAGATCAAGGTCGCCTGCGATTGTCAAGCGAGTCAGCAACACTAACAGAACCGAACGAGTGAAGAGCAAGCTCTCGACGCACGGAAGGAGCGTGTCATGGGTCCGACGACACCCGTCATGAGCTCGGTTCCGAGCATCGTTCCTTTGCTGCCCGCGATGGGGAAGCGCGTCGTCGTCGGCTTGAGCGTCCAGAGGCCGCAGTACGCAGCGGCTGTCAGTGTTCGAGCAAGTCATCAGCACGATATCAGGTACGCATTCAGTTTTTACGCACGACATCGTAAGCTCCCACCGATGTCGCTCCCGATCTAACAGATCCGCCAGCCGAGTAGGTCAGTCGCCGTTTGAGCCGCCAACGCAAACAAGTGCTGGCAAGGCGCACCCCTGCAGCGCTCCCGTGTAGAACAACCAGAGCGCCTTCGCCGCCAGACGAGCCGCCGGGCGTGTTCTCGAGCGAAAAAGGGTTGAGCGTCGGCCCGAGGTAGCATGACGTCTCCAGGTGCATCTGCGTGCGCCGCGTCGCGTCGAATTGTCAGCAGCCGTGACCCAACCGAGACGAGATGAGCGTGCTCACAATCGTCTGTGGGAGCGTCGTCTTGCAGTAGATGACTGTTGAGTTTGCTCGCTGCTTCATTAGCCAAGTCCTCTCGCAAGGTCAGAAGCCGACTTCGACTGACCAGCCCCGGCGTCTCGCAGGATCCTAACGAAGACGCCATCTTCGTCGGCATTCTTTCCTTCGAGCGCCCAGGCGAGCACGCCCGAGCTCGACACGCGTCCCTTGACATTGATGTGATCCTTGATCCTAAGAGGTCCGTGATCCGTCAGGATCCGACACGACGACAACGACAGATAGGGACCCGGAGCGACTGACGAGATGGGCACGCCGTGCAGGGGACCGACCGGCCGCCCGGTCGTATGCAACGTGTCGTCGAGTTCGATGGCGCGTGCCAGGCCGCCATCGAAGTCAAAGTCGGTCAAGCAGTTGGTCTGGCGTCGGACGGGGAGGCAGAGGGTCAGGATCGGCTCGTTCGGAGGGGCGCAGCAGAGGGTCGCGATGACGGACGAGCTGCTGGCTGAGGACGGCCCGTGCGGCGTAGGCGCGGAAGACGGCCTGCGATGTGATCCGGCCGGCAGCGATCTCTCGCGCGAGCCCCGTCAGATCAAAGCTGAGAATACATCGTTCCTTGGCTGGCGTGCGCTCGTGAGCAAGGCTGAAGACGTTCCGGGGCAGGGGCGATGGCAGGTCGACCGCGAAGAGCTCCAAGGGAAGCTTGGCATCGCGTTCGGCGACCGCTCGAGCGATGAGCTCCTCGACGGGCGGAAGTTGACCTCCGGTAAAGGCAGTGCAGCTCGTCATACTGCTATCGCGCGTTGTGGAAGCAGTGAGATAGTCGAGGTCGACCGGCGAGAAGGTTGGGCCGAGGGTTAGCTGCAGCAGCAGCGGCCTGTCGGGCGGCGTTCGCCGCGGCGTCGGGGCACGTTGCAGCGCGTCCGCCCGCCTGACCTCGGCACCTCGATGTATCGTCCTGTAAAGATTCGATCGCTCTCAGAAGTTTTGCAAGTCGCCTTCAGCCCTCCAGCTGATCAACGACCAGCCCGACTGACTTGCAGAGAGTAAGGGAGGACGTACACGCCGGGCGAGCGGCGATCGGCCTGCTGCGCGCGCGTGCGCCTCGCTGCCCGTCCCCTCGAGCTCTGAGCTCTGCAGGCTTCAGCCGCAACCCTTGGACCTAGTCCCTCGCTCGCCGTCCTCCCGTCGTCCGTCCGAATGACAGGCTGACCTCGACCCTGGCGCCCGTACTGAGCTGCGGTGCGGTCAACCGTCGGAGGATCTGGTCGGTGTCGAGCAGCGACGGCCGCCTTCCTGATTCAAGCTTCGGAGGGCGTGAGACCTCGCTCCGGTCGCCGTCTCTCGGCCGAGCACGGGTCTTGGCCCCAAGGACCCATACTGACGGCATCTGCCCCGCCAAAACGCCACAGCAATGCCGCGGGGCGGGGCAAGCAAACGGACTCGAGAGAGCGCGGGAGACGAGAGGCGTCTCGGCTCGTCTGCTGTATGGACCGGGCGGCAGGATGCGAGCTCGTCGCTGAGGGCATGGCGACCCCCGGCCCCCTCCGTGCAGCCGACCAACACCCCATCCGCACGACGACCTACCGCATACCCTGAAGACTTGACTCACGTGGATCTCAACTGGCTCGGACGACCCCTCGACCTCGAGCCGGCCGCTGTGTCCGCCTCGGCCGTAGGCCGACCTTCCCAGCCAGCGATGACCACCCCGAGCGCCTCGACAGCGACCGACCAAGCTGTGCGGGAGTCTCTCCTCTGGGGCGGCCGCTTCTTCTTTCTCGACTCTAGCTTCAACTGGCTCGTCTGGGGCATGCTTTGTGTGCGTCGAGGGCGGCCGCGACAAGCACACCTCTGCCGAGCGACGCTGATGTCAACAATCGGCCCTCCCTCCCCCTTGCCAGGTGCTGATGATCAAGTATCTCTCCTCAAGAGGGATCGGTTCGGAGGACAAGGCCTGGCAGGCAAGTTTCTGGTCTTGATCGCTTAATGCTCGCCGTCCTGACCGCCTGCCCCGCCGCCTCGCCTAGCTGTGGTCGGTCGTCGCCGTCTTCTTCTGGAACACTCTTAACGTCGGTGCCAACCTCGTCCGGATGATCAACTCGAACTCGAAACACTTTGACGACCGCGCCTACAAGGACGCCTACCGGCGGCGGATAGTCGTGCCGATATCGTGGTTTATTGGACTACTCGTCATCGTGCTCGTCCAGCTGCTCGTCCTCCACCGCCTATACGCCTTCTCGCGCCGGCTCTCGCCGCGTCTTTCGACCAAAAAGAAGCTGGCCTTTCTCGCCCTCTTTGCGCTCGATCTCGCGACCGCGCTTATCGGGGCTCTCTCCTACGCCTTGTAAAGTCCACCGCCACCTTTCTCCGCAACCAGAGACCCGCTGACGGGCGTCTCGTCCCTTGCGATTCCAGCGCTCTGCGGTTCCCAAAGTACTCGGACATCGTCCGGGAGGTCCGGCGGCCTCAGATGCCTCTGTCAGTCGGTGTCGTTTGAGGTGCATTGCTGCCAACGAGATGCACGAGGGCTGAACCCTCTTTCCTTCTCAACGACAGGTTCCTCGTGCTGCAGCTTCTCTGGAGCGCAGGGTCGATCGTCATTGTCCTCCTCCAGGCCTTCTTTCTTCATCTCGAGGTCCGCCACGCGCGTCGCATCTCGCGCGAATCGGGTCTGCCGAGCCGCGAGCTTGCCGAAGAGGTTCTCGCGCACATGCACCGCGGCTTCATACTCAACTGGTGGTGCGTTGACGACTTTCCTCCCTGACGCTTGCTTCAACCGCTGCTCACCCCCGATCGGATCGAATTACAGCATCGTTGCTGGAGCTCACATCGTCTATCTTGGCTCGATGATTTCCCAGCCGGCGGCCATGGCCGGCCGGGCGTGCGCGAGCATCTCGGGCCTCTACGTCTTTGGCCTTCTCAGCCAGCTGATCCAGCCCCGGGAGACGCGCAACCGGTGAGTCCTGCCCTTCTGGCCTGTAGAGGGTGGGCGAGGCTGATGCGACCTCACCCGTTGCTTGCAGTCAGCGGCTTGAGGCCCGTCGGGCGACCTCCGTGTACGACAGCCCGCGCGAGGCACCTGCGCGCAAGCTCCTTTTCGGAACGGCTCTCTTAAAGAAGAAGAAGAAGATGACGGCCCGCGGGGCGGCGCATGGCGCCGACGGCGGCGGCGTGAGCAAGACGGTCCACCTGACGTCGTATGCCCAGCGCGACTCAGACTTTGAGAGCGTGAGCGATGGCCAGCGTCGGCCGGACGACATCGAATCGGTCGGCAGCAGCTCGTCGGACGGTCCGGTCGAGGGCGACAACGATCTTGCGCTCCGGAGCGCGCGCAAGGTCGGCCTCGGCCACAGCGTCTGGGTCGAGACGGTCGGTCGAGGGGGCCCGCGTCAGTTGAGCGCTAACCTGCATTGGTTGCCGCTGGCCGAACTCTCGGCTCCAGCGAGCCCGGCCTTTGAGGACGAGACCGCGAGCCAGAGCAGCCAAAGCCGGCCCTTGCGAGCACCTGGCCGGAGATCAGACGGCCTTAGCCTGTCATTCCGCTCTCCGGCGGCCATCACGCACAGGCCGGTGTCGCTCGCGCCGGAGCGGCCGGAACGCGGCGGTCGACTCTCGTTCATCGATTCGTTCCCGACTGGACCGACGATGACGCGTAGCCACGGCGTCTTGTACGTCCTTGTCCCTGGTCGTCTGATCGTCGACGTCGCCTGCTCATCATCTGACGGCCGCACCATCCTTCGCACTGCAGCAACCCCGACGACATCAGCCTGTCATTTGCCGAGGTCGACGAGCTCTCCATCTCTCCATTGTAGCACGTGCCGTACGCTTTCGATCCCCTCTCCCCGATGTAGCCAGCAAATGTACTCTTTCATCGCAGTCGTGGCCCCTTCGGAATGTTCCTTCCATCGCATGATTCCGCTCAGTTGCGTCTTCCATGAGTAGCCGGTCGAAAGAAGGTCATACAGATCCACGAGAAACAGCACCACACCCATCAAGCGGTCTTGCGCATGACGACAACTTCGGTCTCGTAAGGGTAGCTGAACCACGAGTCGTCGCCGTCGGAGCCCTCGGGCGGGTCGATCCGCTCCATGCCCTCCCCTTCGTCCAGCACGCGCTCAAGCTCGGCCCGGAGGGTGGCCTTCTCGTTATCGGGCAGTCGGGAGACGTAGCTCTTTGAGAAGGCGCGTTCGATGGCGAGCGAGCGCGAGCACCGCAGCTTGTACTGGAACGTGCTGTACTCGGGCGGGGCGAAGGCTGAGGTGTAGGTTTGCGTCGAGAAGGCCGCCTCCCAGAGACGGAGTCGGTACTGAGGCGAGCCAGCCTCGTGTTCCTGTAAAGGGCGATAGCAGCATCAGTTCCGGCCATCTTGGGTCGGCCGACACGCGTTAACACGCGCCTCGGCACGCTCGACGCACCTGGTAAGCCGCTCTGAGCTTGCGAACCCACGGCGCACCGGCCTCGCGCTCCATGTTCCAGACGAAGACTGCGACGCCGTCGGGCTTCAGCGCTCGCGCGATGGCGGCCATCGCACCATCGTAGTGCGGGTGCGCCCAGTGGAAGGCTCTGTCAGCGGCGACGGGAGACGAGGTCAGTCGCAGGTCACACCTTGGCTGACGGCACGGGCGAAGAGACGCGATACGGACTGGGCAATGATGACGCTGTCGACTGTGCCGTCTGCTACCTCCTCGGGGAAGGCGGTGAACGTCCCGCTAAGGCAGCGGACATTGACGCCGCGCTCCTCAGCACCCGGCAGGACAGCAGCATCGAACGCCTGTCGCATCGACGCCGAGGGCTCGATTGCCGTCAGCCGCGCCAAGGGGATGGTAGGGTAGCCCTCAGGCGGAGCCGTCAGCAGTTGAGTGAAGAGACCCTGCACATGTGGACGGGAGTTGATGTCAGTTGTGCGGTCACAAGTAGATGTGCAGACGAAGAAGGCCGGCCGGCCGGTGCCTGACGGTCGGAGAGGAGGCGGACGAACGCTGCCCGCGCCGTGCTCAACGACCTCAAGCGGCCTCCCGTTCTTGTCGATGGCGGCCTGGATAAGCCTCATTGCCTCGACCGGGTAGCTGGGTCTATATTTCGAGCAATAACGAGGTCGTGTCAGCCATCTTGAACGAGTAACGGGGCTCGCGACGGGGCCCTGGCAGCTGCGCGAGGCAGAGCAAGCGCGCCCGACATCATGCGAGCAGCTCCCGCAGGGCAAGCGCACCTGGCAAGGTGGTACGCCTGGCCGATATTGAAGCCCTGATGTCGTCGACACGCATCACGAGGTTTGCAGAGTCAGCCTCAACCACCGTGCTGGCCATCTCCGTTGAGCGCGTGCTAACCTCGGACGCGACAGTGTGAACGTCAGACATGGTTCGGCGAAAAGTCAAAAGGGCGGCGACTGGCTGGCGGTGAAGGAGAGGTCGTATGATGAGAGGCTTGAATGCTGCTTTGAGGAGAGCTTTTGTAGGTGAGCCGAGCATGAGATGGAAGAAGAAGTTGGGGTGAGATGACTCGGAGGGACGTTGGGGTGGGACGAGCTGCGGCCGGAGCGTCGGCCTCGGCGCTCGGCGCCGACCGGCCGCACAGGCGCGCACACAAAGACGGCGCCCTCTCTTGCGCGCGTCGCCGTCCGGCCCCAGCACTTGCAACGTCGGTGAAGCCGGCGTGAAGACGGTCTTTGTACGAGCAGGTCGCACGAGTACAAAAATTGATCATCCTGATCCGTAATGAGAAGGACGCTCCGTTGCGACACAACCCCTGCGCGCTCGACGACTTAAACGTCTGAGTTGACGCGCTTCTTGCTGCCGAACCAACCCCGGCGGTCCTTCTCGGCCATGTTGTGGCCGTCATCGATCCCATCCGAGCGAATCTTTGCGCCGCGGACAATCGAGTTGCGCGGGAGGTAGCGCGGAGGCCAGACGACGAGGTAGACCGACATGGCCAGGAGGAGGACGAGGGCGTCGAGCAGCCAGAACCAAATCTCGTTCAACCAGAGCTTGCCGGTGTAGCTGAGACGGATGAGCAAGATGGAAATGAGGCGGTCAGCGCTGAGCTTTGTTTGATGGACGAGTGAGGGAAGAGAAACGCACCCGTCGGCGTACCTGTCGAGGACAAGGTGAGTCAGAGCCGAGTGATCAGCCTCTTATGTCTCCAGAGCGCGAATGAAAGAGAGGAACTCGCTCGACGATACGGTAAACCGAACGCGTCTTCAGAAAACGTATGGAGCGAGTCGTCGGTTAGCAAGTCGATGCGAAGGACCGCTTGTCGGGACGCACAAGGATGCCGGCCGAGACGAGCCACTGGGTCCAGTAGACCATCTTCCAGTCGTCGACGGACCGTTTTGAGAAGAAGCCGCCGAGCGACTTGCCGACCGCCTGCTCGCGGGTGTAGCGCCACTTTTCTGGGTAGCGGCTCCGGCTGGAGGGCGGGCAAGCGAAAAGCAAAGGAGTGAGCCAGTCAGATCAGCAAGAGCAGCGAAGTGATCGAGTCAAAGGAGCGTACACGCGGAGGCCAAAGACGCCCAGCAGGCCCATAAAGATGATGAACTGGGCGAGCTGGATCGAGAGACCGATTGTCGAGAGCTTCTTGCCGAGTTCACGCGCGCTCGGCTTCTCGCTCGCGTTTGTGCCGCCGCCGGCGCAGATGAGGAAGAAAGTGATGACGTCGCCGGTGCAGAAGCTTGGAAGCGGTGCGCAGAATGATCAGGGCGCTACTCACCAGCTTGCGCAAGCAGTCTGACAGAGACTCACAGGCGGACAACCCATTTGGCAGGGAGGAGCAGGCACTTTTCGACTCGCAAGTGGTTCTGAAGCTTGTCGAGCACGAGGTAGCTGAGGCGCCGCGAGAGTGCGCAAGGACCGAGTCAAGAGATGTACACGCCACGAGCGAGCCGAACGGGCAACACGAGAACGTACGACGTCGCGAGGAAGAAGCACGGGCAGGCGAGGATGATGACCTGCTGAGCGACGAACGGCTTGATCGTGTAGGGATCGAAGTGGCTGGCGAGCCGCGCGCCGAGGCCTCCAGCGAAGGCTGCAAATAGACGGAGAGACACGAGCGCAGATCAGCATCTCTGCTCGTGCCATACACCGGGCAAGGATCGGCGCACCGTAGAGCCCAATCAGGAGCGGGATCATGAACTTGCGGCCATGGCGCGCGTAGTCTGCGTGCGCCAGGGACGGACGAAGCGCAGCGCGTGAGCGTCGTTCAGCCTGGTCACGAGAGGAGCAGCGACCGAGAAGATCGACCACGCACGGACGGTGGCGATGATGCCGGCAAGGCCAAAGAGGACGATGCCTACGACGGCCGGGGCCAGACCGGGAATGTAGCCTCCGCTGGGAGGAGGGCGAGAGGCGGGCGTTGGCGCGTCAGGTGGCGCTGCGCTCTCGTAGACCAGGTGCTCGTGTGTAAGGCTCACATCGGCTGGTTCCGGGGACGCTGTGAAGGCGCGCGACAGCGAGGAGAAGCGGAAGTCAAGGAGAGGCGACGACCGAGGTCAGCATGGGCAAGAAGGCGGCTTCTATTGAAGCCGGGCCCGGCGTTCGACCGCTGCAGCGGTTGGGAGGCAGAGGACGGACCTGGGCGGCGACCGAGCGGGCCGTCAGCAGGAGCTGGCCGACGCCGAGCAGGGCGAGGTTGCGCGAGGCGGATGGCATGCGAGAGGACGGCAAGGAAGGATGGCGGTTGAGGTGAGAAGGAAAGACCGCTGAGAGGCTGGCCTGCGGGCGCGGTCAAGACTCGAGCCGGACAGGTGCTTGGCAGAGGTCGGCTGCAGAGTGACGCGTTGGCGAACCCCATGGATCGACCGGCAAGCGCGCGTCCGGCCCGAGCATTCACCGTGCTGCCCGTCTGGACGAGGACGTCTGCGACGGTCGAGGACGTAAAGGTCGCTCGCGCGGAGCTCGATGAGCTTCAACTGGAGCCAGAGGGGCGAACGCAGGGTCAAGGCGACGGAGGGCGGGCGAGCGGTCGCGGGGTCGGAGGGAGCGTCGCTCGGCTCCGATCGCACGCGCACTCCGCGCCGCCGATGACCGGCTTCAGCCCGCCCTCGACCTTCTGTCTCGACCGGTGCACCTATCCCTCTCGAGCCCCGAGGGCGCTGTTGCGACCTGCCTCTTCATCGTCTGTCGCGCGCATGCAAGGAGCAAGCATCGGCAAAGCCATGACGGTCTGAGAGCTGCACTCGTCGGTCTCTGACGCCTCGCTGATCTCCTAGCGTACGCTGAGTAAAGGACGAATGGATTGTTCGAGATCAGCAGGGCCGGCCATGCATGGCTGATTACAATGTGAGACGGCAGGAGGGTGGCGGAGCGGCGGAGTGAGAGACCCAAAAGGAAGGGGAGAATGGGTGCGGAGCTGATGCATTGCGGATCGGGTCGTAAGGGGTCGTGAAAGGGCGGGTCCAGGGGGAGGATGGGAGATGGTTGTCGGGGGAATGGTAGGCGGAGACTCGGCTGACGGCCATCTCAGGCAGGGGTGTTGGGTCTGGAGAACGAGAAGTGAGGGCGCGTCAGATCCTGTAGCGACACGACGTCTCGTACGAAGCTCAGACGTACGCAGACTCGAGCTTGAGCTTGTCGAGGTCAAGCGAGGCGTTGGCATCGGCGGCAGCGGCCAGCTTGCCCTTAGCCGTCTTGAAAGCGTCGAGGTGCCAGGCCTGCATTGACACTGGTGAACGACCGGAAGCAGACGAGGCGAAAGAGTCAGCGGGCTTGTGCTGGAGAGTCAGCGGGCTTGTGCTGGAAACAGGCAGGGTCGGGCGCTCGATCCGAGGAGCTGAGGTCGGGGACGAACGGGCGTAGGCATCGGTCGA
>Ga0308160_10005694_pt1 | contig 12924 bp, 8 predicted proteins | sample PhyFR1_FD_201036 | JGI IMG/M metagenome (GOLD analysis project Ga0308160, IMG submission 201036) | Phyllosphere microbial communities from UC Gill Tract Community Farm, Albany, California, United States - DLSLF.R1 | ecosystem: Host-associated > Plants > Phyllosphere > Unclassified | place: USA... | reverse complement strand
CATCGAACTGCAGGTCCGCGTGGATCTCGTCGCTGATGATCAACACATCCTGCGCCACGCAAATTTCGGCGATCGTGCGCAGTTCGTCGCGGCTATAGGTCTTGCCGATCGGGTTGTGCGGATTGCTCAGCAGGTACGCCGAGCTCTCGGCCAGCGCCTGCTGCAGCCGCTCCGAGTCGCACGCCCACTGACCTTGTGCGTCGGCCCGCAACGGCACCTCGATGCTGCGCATCTTCCAGTGCCCGGCTGCCTGGCGCAGCGGCGGATAGTTGGGGGTATGCACCACCACGCCATCGCGTTCGGCCACCAGACCGTGCAGCGCCATGTTGACCCCAGGCACTACACCCGGCAGAACCACGATGTCCTGCATCTGCACCTGCCAGTCATAGTGCTCGCGCAGGTAATCGACCAGCACCTGACGCAGTTCGTCCGAGGGCACGCTGTAGCCCAGAACCGGATGGGTCAGACGCGTCTGCAAGCGTTCGATGACCGCAGGCGGTGCGGCGAAATCCATGTCGGCGACCCACATCGGCAATACATCTTCGGGGTAGCGGCTCCATTTGGTACTGCCCGTGCCGGTGCGGTCGAACAGCGTGTCCAGGTCTGTACTCATCGTGTGCTCATGGCTGCAATGCATGGAGAATTCAAAGGCTTGTACGGGCATAGTAACCAGCCAAGGTGACTGCGGCCAGTCACGCCTATCAAGCCAGTCCATACAGCCGAAAAAAGATATTCAATGTTTTTTTAAAACTTTTTCGCGAAGCCCTTGGTCATTGCTGTAAGCGAGTTCACCTACTCGTTCTGCCACTGACCCAAAGGACTACAATCATGATCCGCGATGACCGTATCGCTCCAGACGGCTACACCACCCCGGTCTACCATGACCACGCCACAACCGCGCCGTTGCTCAAGCGAATTTCGTGGAGTGCGATTCTCGCCGGTGTGGTACTTGCCATGGTGGTTTCGCTGTTGCTCAACCTGTTGGGTACTGCCATCGGTACAGCCACCATCGATCCAATGCAAGAAGCCAATCCGCTGTCGGGCATCGGCACCGGTGCCGGTATCTGGGTCGTGGTCAGCGCAGTCATCTCGCTGTTCGTGGGCGGTTGGGCTGCTGGCCGTCTGGCACAGCGCGAAGGCGCTTTCCACGGTCTGCTGGTCTGGGCGAGCGTTTCGCTGATCACTGTCTACCTGGTATCCAGCGCAGTCACCGGCGTTGTCCGTGGCGGTCTGAACCTGGCTGGCAGCGGCGTATCCGCACTGGGCAGTGGCATCGCTCAAGTCGCTCCTGCACTGGGCGACAAGATCCAGGATCAACTGCGTCAGCAAGGCATCGACTTCAACCTGGAGGATATCCAGGGCGAGATCGAATTGGCCATGCGTCAGACCGGCAAGCCTGAACTGAACCCCGACAACGTCAAGCAGGAAGCTCAGGCGACTCAACAAGACGCGCAGAACACCGCTCAGCGCAGCGCCGAGAACCCTCAGCAAGCCGACAACCAGCTGTCTGGTCTGATGGATCGCATCAAGGCCAAGGGCGACCAGGCTTGGGATGCTGCTGACCGCGAAGCGCTGGTCAATCTGATCAAGGCACGTGGCAACAAGACCGATGCTGAAGCCAACCAGATCGTCGATCAGGCCCAGGCCAGCTACCGTCAGGCTTATGCCAAGTATCAGGAACTGAAAGCTCAGGCCGAGCAGAAAGCCCGTGAAGCTGCCGAAGTGGCCGCCAAGCGCGTTTCGCAAGGCGCCTGGATCCTGCTGATCACCCTGGTGATCTCGGGTCTGGTAGCCGCCGGTGCCGGTGTACTGGGTCGTCGTACTCAGCCACCTGCCAAGGTCGTTGCTGCGGTCTAATCGATCCGCACACGTAACACGGTTGTAGAAAAGCCCACGCTGATCAGGTCAGCGTGGGCTTTTTATTCGGCTACGATTGTGCGGTTCGAGGTCAATGACATTCGACTGAAGTAAGGCTCAGCCCAATAGGCTTTCGTAGGGAATGTTCATCCCGACATGCAGGCGCTTGATCATCGCAAGACTCAAGGAGCGTTTGGCGTTCAATACCTCAGACACACGCCCACTCGAGCCGATGAAGGGCTCCAGATCGCGCATGCTCAGGCCTCGCTGGTCCATTCGAAATTTTATCGCCTCGATAGGATCGGACGGACCGATAGGGTAATACTGGTCTTCGTATTTCTCGATGAGTATCGCGAGAACTTCCAATTCATCGGCACGAGCAGTACCAGGCTGCGCACCCCACAGCTCTTCCATGCGAGCGAATGCGTTCTGAAGGTCTGTCTCGTTACGGATGGGTTTGAGATTCATCAGATGGTCTCCACGTCGATCTGGTCATACTGGGCATGAGTGCCAATGAACTTAACCCATGCAATCTGGTGGTTGTAGTCGATCGCTACGACCAAGCGATACTTGTTGCCTGCTACGTTGAAAACGACCCTGCCTGCTTTGATGATGCTTGCTGTACCGATCTCGGCTTTTAGTGCCTGAGGGGTAAGCCAGCTGGCGTTGATCATGAGATTGTGCCACTCGATCAACGGCCGCTGCGCGTCACCGTGTCCGTTCCGCTCCCAGAATTCTCGCAGTGTTCGCTTGGCGATGACTCTCATGATAAATGCGGATCTCCCTTTTTGGGAGGATTTTCTGGTTCAATTGCGTGAGGGTCAAGTGTCGTTCTGGTGCCGGATGTGTATTGACCTACCCCATTGCACCACCAGTACTGTCGCTGAGCCAACAGCGGAGCGACAGGTTGCATCATAACGATCGCTCCTTTGCTGCCAAATGCCCTGCCTATGGTGTTTCACCCTTGGCACGATAGCTGCTCAAGCCCCTGCGAGCGCGACTATACGAATAGAGGCTCCTCATCTTTTCGTAGCGTTCAGGAGCTTCATCCATGGGTTCAACATCGGGCCGCAAGCCCAGTGGTTCATATCGCGCTTTCGTATCAAGCAGCGTGGCATTGTTCACCGCCACCAGTTTGGGTCTGGCCCACGCCGAGGATACCCAGCTGTCCACGGTGGTGGTGACGGGCGCGGCGCGCAGCGAAGCGCAAAAGGCCAAGGTCGAACTGGACAAGACCCCCGGTACCACCGCGGTCGTCGACATGAAAGAAGTCGAGAAAGGCCGTGCCTCCAATGCCGAAGACGTACTTGCGCTACAACCGGGGGTGTTCGCGCAGGCCACCAGCGGCACCGGTGCCAACAAGATTTCGATTCGCGGTTCGGGTTTGAATACCTTCTATCAGGGCTATGCCCTGGGCATCAAATTCCTCTACGACGGACTGCCGATCACCGGGCCGGGCGGGACTCAGGAAGACCTGCTGAACATGGCCGCAGTCGATCACACCGAAGTGCTGTACGGCGCCAACGCCTTCAAGCACACGGCGCTGTCGCTGGGTGGCGCGATCAACTTCGTCAGCCGCACCGGACGCACGTCCCCAGGCAACTACGCACGGTTCGAAGCGGGCAGTTTCGGCTACCGCAAACAGCAACTGAGCACCGGTGGCGTGGTCGGCGACAGCGACTACTATGTCAGCGTGCTGCACAACGAGCGCGACGGCTATCAGGACAACACGGCCAACAAGGGCCGCGACCTGATCGCCAACTTCGGTCATGTGTTCAGCCCCAAACTGGAAACGCGTTTCTTTCTGCGCTACCGCGAAGAACAGCTCACCAATGGCAACACCCTGACTCGAGCCCAGCTCAAGCACGATCCGCGCAGCAACGACGTCCCCACTGGTCGCAAGAAGGACGGCACCACCTTGCTGGGCAGCAACACCACCTACAGGTTCGACGACGACTCGACCCTGGAAGTGGGCCTGGGGTACAACGACTACCCGTTGCTCAACGGCTGGCGTTATTCGGTTTCGCCACAGGACTGGCGCTCCAAGGACACCAGCGTGGTCCTGCGCTATCGCCGCGCCCACGACGAACTGTTCGGCCTGCCCAGCGACAGCAGCATCACCTTCAGCAATACCCTGGCCGACCTGGGCGATGTCAAATCCCACAGCCGCAGCACCGGCCAACTGTTGCAGTACACAAAGTACACCGGCTCGCGCGACAGCGTGCTGGCGCTGGGCAACGAGCTGCAGCTCAACGACAGAACCTGGCTGTCCACCGGGCTTTCTTTCATCAACATCAAGCGCAAGGCCGAGATCGAATACACCACCGGGGTGAACACCAGCGAGTTTCCCGATGGCGTGAACTACTCCGAGTGGGACACCGCGCCGCGGCTGGGCCTGCGGTACGAACTGACGCCGGACATCCAGCTGTTCGGCAACGTCAGCCGCTCCATCGACCCGCCCGTGACCTGGCAGCTGGGCAGCACCGGCTCGCCGTTCATACGCGACGTGAAACCCCAGAAGGCCACCACCGCCGAGCTGGGCGTGCGTGCCAGTGCCGGGATTTTCGATGGCAGTCTGACGTTCTATCGGTCCTGGATCGATGACGAGATTCTGTCCGTGGTGGTGCGTCAGGCCTCGGCCAATCAAGACCAACTGGTGGCTTCGTCCAACGCCAGCCCGACCATTCACCAAGGCGTCGAGGCGGGATTGAATGCGCTGCTGTGGGAAGGGGAGAACGGCGACACGCTGAACCTGCGCCAAGCCTACACCTTCAACGATTTCTACTATCGCCACGACAACACCTTCGGCGGCAACGAACTGCCCAGCCTGCCACGCCACGTGTACCAGGCCGAGCTTCAGTACCAGCAGGCCGGAGGCTTCTACGCCCAACTCAACCTGCGTTCGGCCTCCAGTTACTTCATCGACTACGCCAACAGTTTCAGCGCGCCGTCCTACACCATCCTCGGCGCCCGCATAGGCTTCGAAGCCCCAAGCAAACGCTGGGACGTGTTCCTAGACATGCGCAACCTGACCGACGAACGCTACGCCACCGCAGCCAACACCACCTACGACGCCCGCGGGCAGGATTCGGCCAATTTCTACCCAGGGGATGCGTTCAATGTCACGACTGGCGTTGCGTTTCGGTTTTGATCGGTGCGTTGGCCTGTACGCTCAACCCAGGTATGGTTTCGCATGGGTACCAGTAACGACAAGGATGTGGCACATGTACGAACAAAGCACTTGTGACTCAAGCACGATTCGTCTGCGAGCGGCACAAATGGAGGATGCACAACAACTCGCACATGTTCATCTGGCCGCCTGGCAGGCGGCCTACCAAGACCTTCTTTCACCGTCCTACCTGCTGGCGCTTGAAGACAAGCTGGAGCAGCGGGCAAACGTGCTACGCGAGGCGATCGTTCAGCGGACAATGTCGTTGGGGGTGATCGAGCGAAGCGGGCAAGTCCTGGGTTGGGCCTCGTTCGGGCCCAGCAGGGATGCTGAGGCGGGTTCGGCTACGGCCGAACTGCGCGCTATCAATCTGCTGCCCGAGGTCTGGTCGCAAGGTCTGGGTCGCCAGTTGTGGCAGGTCATCCAAGAAAACCTCACGCGCGACGGCTACACCGACGTGACCGCGTGGGTATTGGCGGGGAACGAGCGGGCAATCGGGTTCTATCAGGCCATTGGGTTCGTCCGCGAACCTGGCAGCGAGCGAACGGTGGTTGAGGATGGGGAATCTCTGTCGCTGGTGCGTTATCGCACACAGTTGATCCCGTCTCTGGTGCAGACGCCGCTGCTGACGCCTCGTCTTGAAATAGTCGCCCCGAATGTTGCCCTGGCACAGCTCTTGGCGGATGCCTTGAACGCGAGTTACGAAACCCATCGTCTGTTTCTGGTTTGGAGCCGGCCACGCTGGGAGCTGACCGATACGCTGGACACCCTGCAGCGAGCGCAGAGCGATTTCGTCCGCCACGATGCGGAGAAAAAGTTCTTCCTGCTGACTCGCGAGCACCCGCAGCAACTGGTGGGGTGTATCGGCTTCACCCCCAAGGCCGATGGCTCCCACGAGATAGGCTACTGGGCGAACCAATTATTCCAGGGCCGGGGTTTGATGCGCGAAGCATTGACGGCACTGATTGCCCAGTTGCCTGGAGCACATTTGTACCTGACGACGTCTTCGGCCAACACCGCCAGCCGCCAGCTCGCGGAGTCGGTCGGGTTTCGTCTGGTTCGTACCTTGGTCGGCGATCGTCGATCCGATGTCTTCGGGGTGTGTGACACGCTGGTGTTCAACTGGCCCGTAGTGCGGCCTGCAGCATTCGAAGATGCGGCGCAGATCGCTGATGTGCATATCCGCAGTTGGCAGCAGGCGTATCGTGATTTGATGGATCAAGCTTATCTGGACGGACTGGACCAGACCTTGCTGCAGAGACAGGCAAACTGGGAACAGAGCATCACAGGGCACGATTCGCAAGTGCAGGTCGCCTCGTTGGCGGACGCTGTCGTCGGCTGGATATCGTTCGGGCCCAGCCGCGACCACGATGCAGACCCTCAACGAGTGGGCGAAGTGATGGCTGTGTATGTACTGGCCGAACACTGGGGCTCCGGAGTAGGGCGGCGATTATGGCTGGCAGCCCTTGCTCGGCTGGCCGAGCAGGGCTATGAAAAAGTCACGCTGTGGGTACTGGTCGAAAACGTACGGGCGATCAGGTTTTATCAAGCCGCTGGACTTGCCGAGGAGCCGGAAACACGACGGATGCTCGAACGCGGCGGGATGAAATTGCAAGAAGTCCGGTACAGCGGCCGTCTTTGACTGAGCGGGGTAGGTCTCATGCAGCTGTATGTCGTTCGTCATGGCGAAACATGGGCCAATGCCGAGCATCGGTATGGAGTTCACGCCGTTGCAACTTGACGACCAGAAACATCATTGGCTGGAAGCATCCTCCTGAACCCCGTCGATGGTCAGCAGTTGCTCCAGTATCTGCTTGGCCTGCGCGCCTGAAGTGCGTTTGAGTTCGATGGTGATGCTGTCGGTGTCGTCACGATTGCCTTTTTCGACGATGAATTGTCTGACCTTGCCCGCGCGGTTGCCCATCACTTCGTTGACCTTTTTCAGGGAAAGCGTCTGCGACGGGGCGATCAGTTTGATGACATGGACCTGCACGCGGTTGCGGTAGACCCGCTCCATAGGTTTTATGGCGATCAGGATCACCAGAATGATAAAGGTGGCGGCGGTGCTGACCACGTACAGCCCACCGCCTACCGATAGGCCGATGGCGGCGACTGTCCAGAGGCTGGCCGCCGTGGTGAGTCCGCGAATCACTTCGCCGCGCAGCAGGATCGAGCCGGCGCCCAGGAAACCAATACCTGAAACCACCTGCGCCGCCACCCGCGAGGGGTCGAGTTCGGTGTGCGCCATGGCCAGGGCATCCTGAAAGCCGAACGACGATACGATCATGAGCAGGCACGAGCCCACGCACACCAGCATGTGAGTACGCAGACCTGCGGCCCACAGCAGCCGTTCGCGTTCGAGCCCGATCAGGCTGCCGAGCAGGGCAGCCAACAGCAGGCGGATACACATTTCCCAATCGGTGAGCATGGTTGACCTCCTTGGTAAGGGTGGAACCCGCCGTCGTTGGCGTCGGGTTCCAAATTGACGATAGGCATGCTGACGACTGCAGGCGCTTATTGTTCACGATAAATAGGTGAAGAATTCTTCGCGGACGATGACCGCTCCCACGGATGATTGATATCAGGTGTTTGTTGACAGGGCTGTAGTGAAGTTTCAAGTGTTCGAATCAAGGCAGTCGTTCATCACCAAGTGTGTGCTGGCGGCCACTTGGCCGCTCTAATGTGCTGTTTTAACGCGTTTCAGCCGCTCAATAGCTGGCACGCTCTCTGCTATCACCCTGTTGCCAATAAATAAGCACCGTCTTTATTCAGGGCGGTGTTATATGAGTCAAGCAGGAGCAGGGAATGAACGGGGAAGTCATTGCAACAACGACGGCACGCAATCGCTTGCCGTCGGCGCTGGGCGCGGGGGCGACATTGCTGTTTATCGGCCAACTTCATGCCGCACCCGTCACCGAATCGGCCGAGCAGAAGCCGACCAGTCAACTCAGTACCGTAGTTGTTCAGGGTGCCAGGCTGGACGAGAACCAGCGCGCCGAAACGGCTTTGAAGGAAGTGGCAGGTGGGGTCAACTATGTTGATTCAGCGGCCGTAGAAAAGGGGCGCGTGTCGACCAGTACCGATATCTTCGCTCTGCAGCCCGGTGTAATCGCCACGCAGGGCGGCGGCAGCAACGACGGCACACGGATTTCCATTCGTGGGTCGGGTATCAACAAGGGCGTGGGTTATTTCCGCGCTGGCATCTTCTACCTGTTCGACGGCCTGCCGGTGTCCGGGCCTGGCGGTACGCCCTATGAACTGTTCGAGCCGCTGGGCCTGAGCCATACCGAAGTGCTGCGCGGCGGCAATGCTTTCGATATTGGCTCGTTGTACCTGGGCGGTGCGATCAACTACGTGACCAAGACCGGCTACAATTCCGCGCCCTTGCAAGTGCGCTATGAGGCCGGTAGTTACGGCTATCAAAAGCGTCAGATCAGTTCAGGGCAAGTGCTGGGCCCGCTCGACTATTACGTCAGCCTCACCGACTCGGCGTCGGATGGTTTTCAGGATCAAACCCAAGGCAAGAGCGCCGGTTTCGCCGGCAACATCGGCTACCAGTTTTCGCCGCAGTTGAAATCCCGTCTCTACTACCGCTATCGCACCACCGATAACGAGACGCCTGGTTACATCACCCGCGCGCAACTCAAGGACGATCCCGAGCAGGCCAACCCGGCCAGTGTGAACGTACGTGCGCATCGCAAACAGCCAGGTTCGACCTGGGTAGCGAGCAAGACCCAATACACCTTCGATGACGATTCCAACCTGGAAGTGGGATTGGTCTACCACGACTATCCAATCGACGCGCGACAGGGCGTCAACCGCACGACCTGGGGCTTCAGCGATTATTCCGCCAGTTTGAAATACGACCGCTTGGATACGTTGTTCGGCAAGAACAGCATCACTCGATTCAACGCGCTGCGGACCGAGCATTTGAATGCTTACGCCAAGACCAAGGTGCGGATTTCTTCCGGTATCACCGCCAACCTGCCGTCCGGGGCGTTGGTGCGCAAGGCTGAGTACGAAGGCTCCGACACCGTGTTGAGCGCCAGCAATGAAACCGAGTGGATCGACAACACGCTGTGGTTGAGCGCAGGACTTTCCGCCGTGGAGTTCCAGCGCAAGGCCAAGGTGTCGTATCCGATAGGTGGCGAGGCCGACAACCCCAACAACCCCATCGAAAAGAACGACTGGGAGTTTGCCCCCAGGGTGGGCGTGCGTTATCAGATCAATCCCAATTGGCAACTGTTCGGCAACCTCAGTCGCACGGTCGAGGCGCAGCAATCGTGGGCTTATGTATCCGGGGCGCAGGTGTTCAAGTCCGGGCCGGCCACCGGGCTCAACTCCGGCGGACAGAAACTTGAACCGCAGATTGCCGATACGTTGGAATTTGGCACCCGTGGGCAGTTCGGCAACAACAACTGGGACCTGACGTTCTATCGGTCCCACGTGCAGGATGAGCTGCTCTCGGTGATCATCAGAGAGGCCACGTCTACCGCCGATGCGCTGACCTCCGAATACAACGCCAGCAAGACCATTCACCAGGGTGTGGAGCTGGGTCTGGATTCTCTGCTGTACCAGAACGATGGTGATTCGTTGCACCTGCGTCAGTCCTATACCTACAGCGACTTTTTCTACCGCGATGACGAGCAGTTCGGCAGCAATCGGTTGCCCGGCATTCCCAAACACAATTACCAGGCTGAACTGCGTTATGACTTCAGCAATGGCGTCTATGTGGGCGTGAACACTTACTACGCCTCCAAGACACCGGTGGATTTTGCCAACACCAAGGACGCCGGTTCTTACAACCTGTGGGGCGCGATACTGGGCTGGGATTCGCCGAAGAAGGATTGGAATGTCTATCTGGACCTGCGCAATTTGACCGACGAGAAGTACGCCGCCTCCATCAGCCCGACGTTCAATGCCAACGGCAACGATGTCAGGGCGATCATTCCGGGGGATGGTATAGGTGCGTATGCGGGGGTGCAGTACAGCTTCCGGTAATTCAATGCCTACCGTAGGAGCGGTCATCGGCCGCGAAAGGGGCGCTGTGGTGTATCAGGCAGACCGAATCGCGCCCTTCGCGGCCACGGACCGCTCCTACGGGGGGCTATCTCTCACAAGTGTTGCTGGGGCAGCAGTCACTGAGCAGTTGCGGCTATTTCAAACATCCAGCCGCTACCTGATATCAAAAAAGTTCCCTGTTCAGGGCACTTGGTGATTGGCACGAACACTGCAATCTCCAACTTTATCGATGAGGTCGCAGACGTCATCACCCGAGTCCGACTATACCAATAGAAGCTCGCCTTATATTCATTGGGTGGGAGCAACACCGTTGAAGTTACATGCCTTTACGCCGTCATTGAACAATCGGCGCAGCAGCGCTTTTCGCTATACCGAACTTGCCTCGGGCCTGGGCGCCTGCCTGTTGTTCAACGTCACGCCGGCGCTGGCCGATACGGCCGAGCAACGCTTGCAAACGGTCACCGTGCAGGCGGCCAAGGCGACACCGGTCGAGCAGGCGCGGGCCAGGCTTGCGGAAGTGCCCGGTAGCACCAGCCTGGTCGACCAAGCCGAGGTCAACAAGGGCCGTTCGGCCAGCCTCGAAGACACCCTGGCCTACCAGCCTGGCGTGTACGCGCAGTCGGCGGGGGGCAATGACGCGATCAAGATTTCCATCCGTGGTTCCGGCGCGAATGCTTCGCCCGGCTACTTTCGCGAAGGCACCAAGTTTCTCTTTGACGGCTTGGCCCTGACCGGCGCCGGGGGCACGCCGTACGAACTGCTGGACGGGCAGGGCCTGCAGTACACCGAGATCCTGCGCGGCGCCAATGCATTCGAGTACGGCGCCTTGTCGTTGGGCGGTGGCATCAACTTCATCACCCACACCGGCTACAGCGCACCGGGCAGCCAGATCAAGCTCGAAGGCGGCAGTTTCGGCTGGCAGAAACAGACCCTGCGCACCGGTGGTGTGGTGGGCGATGCGGATTACTTCGTCAGCGTCGACAACGCTCGACGCGATGGTTATCAGGATTACACTTTCAGCAAGTCCCAAGGCGTGGTGGGCAATTTCGGCTACCGCTTCAGCCCGAAGCTGCAGACCCGCCTGATCGTGCGTTATCGCGAGGAATTCCACGAGAATGCCGGGGCCTTGACCCGTGCCCAGCTCAAACACGACAGCACCCAGACCAATGCGGCCACGCGCACCAGCCGCGGCGACTCCACCAAACGCGGGTCGACCTGGGTGGCGAGCAAGACCACCTACACCTTCGACGACGACGCGACCCTGGAATTCGGCATCGGCTACCACGACTACCCGCAGATCCTCAATCGGCGCAGTCCAGTCAACCCGAATTACTGGGACTGGAGCGACCTTAACGCCTCGCTCAAATACACCCGCAACGATCAACTGTTCGGGCTGGACAGCACCACCACCCTGGGCTTCACCAGCACCGAGCACCTGAATGCCGGCGCCAAGACCTACCGCGGTGACAAGGACCTTGGCATCCTGCAGAAGAACGTCAAGTACGACGGCTCGTCCGACCGTGTCTTCACCGTGGGCAACGACCTGGGGCTGACCGACCGGTTGTACCTGAGCACCGGCGTTTCGGCGATCCAGATCGAGCGCGACATCGACGTGACGTTCAGCGACCGAGCCAACACCAGCGGCTTCCCCACGCGTTACGACTATGACGGTTGGTCCCTGGCACCCCGGGCCGGGCTGCGTTACGAGCTGACGCCGAACCTGCAGGTGTTCGGCAACGTCAGCCGCTCCATCGACCCGCCCAGCTCGTGGTCGATCTCCAATTCCGGGGTGACCAACAACTACATCAAGCCATTGGTGCCGCAGACCGCCAACACCGTGGAGTTCGGTATCCGCGGCCAGTCCGAGCGCTTCGATGGCAGCCTGGTGCTGTACCGCTCCTGGATCAAGAACGAACTGCTGACGACCCAGATTGCCGCCGCCACTGGCAACACTGCGGCGATCGTCACGACCTCAAACGCCACCCCGACCATTCACCAGGGCATCGAAGCGGGGCTGACCACGCGGCTCTGGCAGGGCAGCAATGGCGACGTCCTGAGCTGGCGCCAGGCTTACACGCTGAACGACTTCTACTATCGCCACGACCCCTCGTTCAGCAGGAACGAACTCCCCGGTTTGCCCAAGCACATCTACCAGGCCGAGCTGCAATACCAGTACGCCAACGGCTTCTACGCAGGCGTCAACGTCCGGTCCGTGTCCAGCACGGCGGTGGACTACGCCAACACATTCAATGCGCCGTCCTACACGATTTTCGGTGCACGCCTGGGCTACGACGCACCGAGCAAGCAGTGGCAGGCCTACGTGGACCTGAAGAACCTAGGTGACAAGGACTACGTGACCGCCATCGTGCCCGGCTACAACGCGCAGGGGCAGGACACGGCCGCGCTCTATCCGGGGGATGGCTTCGGCGCGTTCACCGGTGTGACCTATAACTTCTGATGGCTGCCCGCTCATGACACTCGTGTTTCTCAGGGCCGCGCTCGTCAGCACGTTGCTAGCGCTGTCGGCCTGTTCGCCCAGTACCGATGTACCCCGCACAGATGCCACCAGTACGCCGGTCACGCGCGCGCCGAGCACCGATGGCATCGTCGACGGCGACCTGATCAGCTATCCCGCCAGCGACTACCACGAAGCCGGGCCGGGCGAGCGCGGCGGTACCCTGCGGGTGACCACCGCGGCCGATACCGGCACCTTCGATGTGCATTCCATTTCCCATGGCAACGTGCAGTGGCTGGGGCGGTTGCTCTACGACTGCCTGGTCTATCAGGACGAGCAGGGCAACGTCTCGCCCTGGCTGGCCAAATCGTGGGAGGTGTCGGACGACGGCCTGACCTACACCTTCCACCTGCGCGAGGGC
>Ga0308160_10005693_pt1 | contig 12926 bp, 12 predicted proteins | sample PhyFR1_FD_201036 | JGI IMG/M metagenome (GOLD analysis project Ga0308160, IMG submission 201036) | Phyllosphere microbial communities from UC Gill Tract Community Farm, Albany, California, United States - DLSLF.R1 | ecosystem: Host-associated > Plants > Phyllosphere > Unclassified | place: USA... | reverse complement strand
CAATACCCACACGCAATCTGGAGCGGTGGGGGTGATCGGGGAAAACAGATCAAGACGTTCTTCAGCGAAAGATTGGTTGCCCGCTCCGAAATCCGCAGCGGCGAATTTCGCGCAGACGAGAGGGATCCAGAGTGTGACGGTGAGGACGATGGTCAGTCCTAGTCCGCCGACGAGTGCGAGGACGCCGTTGTCTTCTTCTTCCCTGGGCACTTCGGAGGGAGAGTTGAGGTCGCCGGCGATCATCATGACTGCGCCTGTGGTTGAGAAGGAGAAACAGAAGGACAAGGATAAGATGGGATTGAAGAGCGCTGGATCGGGGTTGAGGAGTAGTCGGACGGTTGAAGTTGATTTTTTGAGGAATGAGATGGAGAGGGCTATCAGAGCGAATGGAGTTGATCTGGGGAAAGCTGAGGGGGAAAATGGGGAAATCGTTCGGAACGACAGTGAGTCTTGGCATTCTACGACACTAGTTGGTGTTGATTGCTGACGGTGGGATTGTTCGTTGCATTGCCCAGTCGTTCTGTGCAAGTTCTACCACACTCCCGGGTTGACGTGCACTTCCAGACCTTGTCGATTCGTCCACGAATTCTCACCCTCCGCCACCCCTTCAAGCGCAACCTTCCCCACCGACCCTGAACACGACGCCTCTCAGTCAGGTGATGGGTTGACCAATCCGGTAGAGATCGTCGAAATCTACCCAATGTCCGGTGGTGGGAAGGGTGCGGGGAGCAAGTATTCAAAAGCCAAGTATAGGACGGTCGCTTGTCGGGATTGGGAGGAGAAGGGGGAGTGTGGGTATGGCGAGTTTTGTTCGTTTGTTCATCGGGACAAGGTCGAGAAAGATGCCAAGCCGGAGGTAGAAGAAAAAGAAGACGGCAAATCAATTGATGTGCCAAAGGAGAAGTCGACTGGGGACGAGGAAGAGCAGCGCGAGAAGGAGAAAGGCCTCGAACGACCTTCTTCAACGCGACCCAAGTCGTTCAACGGAGGTCCGATCGTCGTGCCTGATCTTCGATGGACTCGAGATGATGGTCTGACTGTCAGCAACCCTGCGACGGGAACCAAGCCCGACTTTAGACACGTCGCCAATAAGCTGGTGGAGACCATCTCGAGCGCTACTCCTGGTTCTGCTACGCTCGAAGTCGTCGTTCCTCAACCAAAGTCGTCGACCCCGGCCACGGCTGCTCAGTACGCTTCCGTTCCACCTCGATCGGCTTGGGTCGTAGGTCCCCCGAGGATGCTGGGGGTTGAGAGTGCCAAACAAGGGGTCTCGCCGGATCTTCCCATCTCGGCTTATACGTTCTCGACAGACTCCCCGGGCACGCCTTATCATGGTATTGACGCTGAAGGGGATTCGGACGTCCCTGAAGAAGCGGTCGAGCCCGCGAAGCAAAACGATCAAGCTCGAGTTCAGATCGTCGGTAGCGGCGAGCATACGAACGGAGGGAACAGCCCGTACGACAACCCTCATATGGTCCTCCCGTCTTATCTCCAACCGATTCACGATTCCGGCGCCTATCCCTGGCCCATCGAGCGGCTGTATCCTCAAGCGATGCAAGCGACTTGGGAGGCGATCTTGAAGAACCCGAAAGAACAGCAACAAGATTTGGATGTGGAGGAGGCTACGAGGAGGTTGGTGGCTATGAAGTTGGCGAGGATGGTCAAGGGGGGCGATTTGCCGCCTCAGGAGGTTCAGAGCAAGATGAATTACAGAAGTGAGTTTGGCGCGTCGAGGGCGAATGAAGGAATAACTGATGAAACGCGTTTCTTAGCCAAACCTTGCAAGTTCTACGCGGATGGCGAGTGCCCGCGCGGGGATAGTTGTTCTTAGTCAGTTCGACTTGTCTTGAGATCTTCCGGGTTTTAGTGGCTGATAGTGATGGGATCTGTCAATACAGCCTGCACGACCCCTCTAACAAGGGCATCCCCGCTCCCAAGCCTTTGAGCGACAAGGTTGTCAAGAGTGAGTAGAATGAAGGCGATTGACCTAACGAGGATCTGTCACTAATCATGATACACACGGTAATGATCTCCAGGGCTGCCATGCAAAGTGAGTTCTACCTCGCCATCTTGAACGAAAGAACAGACACTGACGGCGCGACCATCTATCAGTTCTTCAATACCAGCGAAGGCTGTAAAGCCGGCGACGGCTGCCCCTTCTTGCATGTTCGAGTCGTTCCATTTGGAGCGCCTTTAATGCTGAGGCCTAGACCCTGGAGGAGTGAGTCCGAGAGTCTGGATGACGAAGAAGATGCGCTTATCAGTCCAATGTCTTGGTTGTTTCAGCTCGTCCGTGTCGGGTAAGCCGCGTGACGCTTTGATATGGCTTGAGCTTGATGAGCTGAGATCGCATTTATTTCTTCTCGATAGCATTTCCAAACTGGCACTTGCGTCGCAGGCGAACAATGCCATTTCGCTCATTACCTCGAAGACAAACCGGTGAAAGAGCAGAAGAAGTGTGCGTTCTTCTCCACTGACGCGGGATGCAAATTGGGCGACGAGTGCAAGTTCGCGCATATACCCGAGGTGATCGTTGAGCATGAGGTAGCGGTGCTAGCTTAGGCAGTATGAGCTACGAAGTGAATGTCAGAAAGTCAATGTATCCCACGGGGCAGAAAATCCAGATTCGTTCTATTGACTGTTCATGTTCGCATCGATTGGAAAGGAAGTCCGCATTTGAGCTCAGTAAATGTCAGGCTCGTCCGCTCCCTTTCGGTCAACTCCGAGCTCGAGCTTTCGTCATCTTTCTAATGATTCACGTTGTAGTTGTGTGATCAAGTTGGATTCTACCTAGACTTTCTAACGGTCTTGTCACTTTAACACTTTGCTGCTTCTTGGGTACATATTGTCATCTTGGGAGCTGCATCACTTCTTTCTGCTGATCATGTCATCGCCCGAGACTTCGACTGCTCGCCCCAATAAATGTCCATCCGAGTACATTTACTTTTGCTTTGCCGTCGTCGAGCATAAACTCGGCAAATCCACTCAACCGCCCCCTCAACTACATGCTTTCGGCATCTCCGAAGAGGACGCTGAGAGGGAGTAGTGAGTGCTGTATGACTGGGTGTATCTCATCGCCTGTCGTACACTGACGTCACGCCATTGTAGTCCTTTGTTCGTCACTTGGAACAAGTATGATCACGCTCCGGAACCAAAGACCGAATCTGATGAAGACGACGAAAGCGAAAGCGAAGATGACGAGGAGGCCGGGCCTCATCTTCGAGGATGCATCGGGACTTTCAGTGCTATGCCGCTCGAGGAAGGGCTGGCGGAGTACGCTAAGATCAGGTGAGATACATATCGTCGATGCGGGATCCCGCTGCCAGAACTGATTGGAGCTGTTCCGTCTGTCGCCGTTAGCGCCTTTCGGGACACAAGATTCAGGCCGATCAAGGGTAGTGAGCTAGAGCTGCTCCAATGTTGGTGAGCCGAGAGATTACCTTTCCCATAGCGCAACAAGTCTAATACTATAATCTCTATAGCGTCTCGCTCTTAACGCCCATGACTCCTGTCTCCGACCCCCTCGCTTGGACCCTCGGAACTCACGGAATTCACATAACTTTCCACGACCCTACTTCTCATCGGAAATACAATGCGACCTACCTCCCCGAAGTCCCGCCCGCTCAAGGATGGACAAAGGAAGAGACGATCGACTCGCTCGTCAAGAAATCTGGGTATCGGGGCAAGGTTGAGAAAGGGGGAGAGATCTGGAAGGGGATGAAAGTTGGCGTTTATGAGTCATTGAAGGGGAAGAAGGATTGGCAGGACTGGATGAAGTGGAAGAAGGCGAATGGGATGGTATGAATGGGGAAATTGGGTCGAGGTTAGGCCTTGCGATGTAGCTTACGTGTTGTTGTTGTACCAGAAAGAAAGCGATTTGTACTCTCCTCGATGAGGTCTTTTGTATACCTAGAATGTTCAGTAACACGACAACCTAGTCCTCCAGCACTGATCTACATGTCTTCGGGGCTCTGGATTGACTTGGGGTTGTCGTTCATCGTCCCTTGCAGTCCCCGTGAAGCAGCTCGTGATTTCCCGATGCCTCTGAGGATTATCAAATATTGTGATCTATCTACAAACGCCTTCGATCATATAGGCAGCATGCTCGAACCTCCGCGCATCACTGTAATACCATATCGACAAGTCAGCTGGTCATGATTGCCTGGACGTGATGGGTTCGCCTGAGTCGACGACTTACACATTTGACCACCGAGAGATAATGTCTGTACACCACCTGGGAAGTATTTCGCAATGTATGCCAGAAGAGCGACGATCTGCGTGATCGCTCCGAGTAAGGTGAGGATCTTGGATCGGAGCTATGAGTAAATGACCAAGGGTAAGGGAGAATCGAGCTGGGGTCAGTTTAGAGTTAAGGCCATGAGGTGAGTAGAGCTGACGACTGACCCCTATCGAGAAGTATAGCGTTAGTGCTAGACTCCCAAAGTAAGCCAAAGAGAAGGGCAGTCTTTCTGCTGAGGTGATGTGCTTCAGATCTAGAGACAGGATGAGCTCAGCGATCCATAGCGTCAACGTTAGGTCATCAAGCGGGCGGAAAGGAGGACCCACAATTAAGCGGTCCGGTGAGGACGGCAAAGGCGGCCATGAAGAGAATAGAGCCGAGTGTGAATGACATGACGAATTTCCTTGGGTTGAGAGCGACTGAGTATTGAGAATCGAATTGATGCATCCGGAAGACCGGGATCGTCGTTCGTAGTGAGTGCGAATTGGATCAAGCCATGTCGAACAGTAGAGTATGTACAGCGGAACAAGAAGAGAGATGTCTTTCGTCAGTTTATAGAACCATCAAAGGGTGGGTATCGCGAAGACGGCCGAGAAACAAGGAGCTTCCAACATATAGCTAGCTGGCCTGTGCTTGAATAGAGTGGACGAGCACCTGTAACGGGTCGCATAGAGAAAGGGAAAGAGTCGCAAGACAGTTCGTCAGACTCACGGATAGGTAATGTCAAGAAAGCGACGAAGAAACATATAGCTGATCCCACCAGGCATGCCAAGAATCCCAAGAATCTGTATTCCTCCCGTTTGTTTGTCGTTGATTGGATGTAGGTATTGTTCATGTAGTCCGAGCAGAGCGATGGAGGAGGGACCAGAATCATAACCCGTCAGCCGGTAACTTCGCCCAGAACGAACAAGAACTAAACTCACCTCTCCCATCGACTCAAAGCCAAGTAGCTCTCCTCCTCATTCGTCCTCGCTCCGCTCCTCAAGGGTACGTAATCCGAAACGCTGGTGTATAACCTCGAGAAAGGATTCGTGGAAGCTGCTGGTGCGAGCGGTTGAGAGGCAGAGTCGTCATTCGGGCCTCTGGCCCAACGGAAGGAGGAGAGTTGGTCACGAAACGATTGGGTAGCCATGTTGGTAGTAGAGTCCTCGATCTGTGAGCCAGAAGGGCTTGCTAATACGATATCGACATATTGATACGTCGATGTGGAGGTAGACTGTCTCTTTCAGGTCAACCGCTCGAAGGTGATGCGGAAGCAAATTCGCCTTACAGGGAATGATGACGCCGACGCGTAACCTTGGTCTGGCGAATATGGTGGGGACTGAATGTGCGACCATCGGCTATCGGTATTGGCGCAACGATCAAACATGTTATTATAAGTCATGGTCGGGCCTGTATGGTCACGACAAGACGTAGTTTCATTGAGTTGAGTTGAAGAGGATAATTCTCGTCGATCCGTGGTCTGCGACGAGCGGATGCTTCGCGTAAAGTTACTCTGTGAAGTTTGCGGGATCGCGGACGTGATGCCCCGTCGATCACTATCACAGCACACTCAGCAAGATCCCAGCATTCAATGTTTCTCGTCTAAGCATTCAGGTGTGATCAGTTCATATGCGGAGGTATACACGATTCATTGTCGGAATTGTCAGCGAGCCCACACTGGGTTTTTTTTTCCATACATTAACGATGACTGGGTGGGATTGGCAAGCGAAATGAAAAGGGAAACCCAGTTCAAACACCGTGGTAATGTGCGAAGGCAGGCGGGATAACATATCGCATTCGTTTCTGTTCTGGTATCTATCACGTGAATCATATGTGGGATAGATGCGGGATTCTAGCGACACTTTTTGAGTCGAGATTATGCTCAGGGCCATTGCCGCCGGATCCACGACTACAACCCCATTTACGACCGCCTCGATTCCTCTCGAGAGGGTCTGCAGAGACATTGGCTGTTTCTAAGTAGTCGCCGCTGGAATCCAGTCGATGTTCAAGGACGATTTATTGCTCCAAGACGATCGGGATACACATTCTTATCCCCTGTGTCGGGAAAGAAAGTTTCGGAGGAAAGTCGACGAGTGAAATCCTTCGACGAATGTGATCGACGAGATTGACCGAGGACGATTTTCGCCTGAAGGAGCTCTCATGCGAAGATTGACTAGCGGGCCAAATGTTGCAACTGATAGATGACAAGGCTCTTTCACAGAAACCTCCTTATTGGTCTGCAAGCCGCAGAGGTCCGAGGCTGTCAGGAGTGATAGTCAGGGAACGGAGGACATAGCATGACTCCCCGCGCTAGAAGACATGATCCCAGGCACGCAGCCCCGCAGGCGACTCACGGAGGAAACTCACCGGAAGGCTTCGTTCATTGCCAATCGATGAGACAAGACATGCAAGTTTGTCCAGTCATATGCTAACCAACCACTTCATCAAGCGCCACGACGAGCAATGACAAGATCATCTCTCAGATGCAAGACAAGCGCGACAAGCGACAAGAGATATTTCTCCCAGCCCACTCATCCTCAGTCTTGATCGCGATCGCAACGAGGCTTTGGATGGAAGACTTGTTATATAGATCGACCAGGTGATGATCGAGAATGGTATCGCCGCGAATGTGTAGCATAGCAAAAGACTCGAGGGAGAGCATTCAACAGACGACCAGTGGCCTACAATCTCAAGAATGTCTCCTCGAACCCTCACGTCGATTGTTACTTTATTCCTGGGATTATACCTCTTATCTTTCCTTGTCGGTCCCGTCTCAGCCAACAGCCTTACGAAACGTGCTCGTAACTGGCAATGCGGACAGGTCAAATCGAATGACAAATTATATCCAAACCAATGCATCTGCTTCGATGCTCTGGGAACGACTGCGGTAGCAGGTCAAAGCACCGCTCAGGTGACCTACGCGAACTTGAACAATTTCGGGTATCCTCAATCGGTGAGTAATTGACGAGGGTTGTCCTTTACTGCGACGCAAGCTATCGAGGCTGATACAAGATTGCGTACCTTGGCTTGATAGACCAGCAACAACGGTAATTGTGTCGTTCCAGATGGTGGACCCGTAACCCTCGCACCTTTCTCAGCGAACAAATGTTGCGATTTCGGTCAGTCTTGATCAAAGTTCCCCCGCTCATCCATCCCGGATGCATCTGGCTGACATCAAACATCGTCTCCCTAAAGTCTGTACTTTCGGATTATGCGGAACATCGTGTCTCTCTTTCGCGGGTCAGGCTTGTCGATCAGGAATCCCAGTACCTCTTGTCGGTCTTCTGGGACGTGGTATGGCAGGTAGTAAATGCCCAGTCGGTGAGTCTTTCGAGAGGATTTGGAGGTCTTGAAGCAGTAGCTGATGGCGGTACGAAGGCTTGACGAGTTGCGTTGCTGGGCAGCTTAACAATCGACCGATTTATGAATGTCTGGATACGCAGAAGAATTTGGAATCATGTGAGTCTGGCCAGTATCCCATTTGGGAGATCACGGACACTGATCCGGAGTCGGTGCGTTGTGATGCTTTGTCCGATCAGGTGGAGGATGTACCATGCCTGATCCTCGTTATGGTGGGAACATGACCGCCACCGGAGAATTTGGTCGGGATTGTAGTGAGATTGTGAGTCACTCTCGGATCGTATATTTCTCATCGCAATGATCCTGACCAACCCCTCTTCTCGTGCTCTCTAGCCGAACGCTGCCGAAGTCGGCTGTGAAGGAGGCAGGTGTTACGTTCATAGCTGCGTCAAGGGTTATCGACAAGTCGACAATCAGCGATGTATCAAGCGACGAAAGGTCTCGCCGGGGAGTACAAAGTTGGGCCACATCAATGCCAGATTTGGAGCTTGAAAACGTGCCGCAGGACGGTATTGATTCGGTCTGGGTTTCGATAGCCACGATAGATGGATAGGGTCTGGATGACCTGGTTGTATATAGCCGAATTTGACAGATACAATGTATTTCGGATATCGGCTGATTGTTCCGAAAGGTGTGCAACACCGTGGCTTGGAAGTTCCGCACGTCAACTCACCAGATAGTGTGAGTTTGCGGCTCGAGACATTTTACCCTAGGTCGATCTTCGATGAGATTTGACTATTGATCCACGGGCAAGGCCTGCTCTGCGTCCTCTGCGTTTCGACCCCGACTCCCCAACAACTTTCGCATGACCGCCACTTCCGGTCCATCCATGACGATACTGATCATCCTATCAGGTTGCCCATTCGCCACCGAGTCGACCGGATCGACTGTCCCGCTCAACCTTGACATCCTTCCAACCCAATGGAGGTATTCTCGTTCACGTTCGGCCCAGGTGCCTGCCGAGGTCGAAGCAAAGGGTTCTTTACCGTTGACGTTCGGTTTCGAGGTGGATTTGAGACCGACTCCGCCCAGCAGGTAGACGGTCTTGATGCCCTGTATATCGATCCCACGAAGCTGCGTTCTAGGGAGGATCAGGAGCGTGCCATTATCCTCTGGCGGAGTCACTTTGTTCTCGATGTTCACTTGATCACCCTCGGGCGTCTGCTTTCCGCCTTCGCTAGCGTTAAATTTCACCTCGTCTCTCAGTGTCTCGTCGTCCGTCTTCTCTCCGACTGAACCCGCCAACACCAACGCCTCGTCCACCTCCCTCGCAGTCTCCCTCGAATCCACATCCAACGAGACGGACGGACATTCCAATTCACTTAAAGCGGCTTGGAATCGAGGTACACTGGTACCTGGAGGTGGGATGACGATTGTCTTTCCCGGATGAGGGTTGGATGCCCAGAGGAGTGCGAGAGTTTCGATGAGGAAGGGATGGACGTCGCCGGCGGGATGGGCGTGGACGTGTGGGTTGGAGTGAGAAGGATCCGAGATGGCGTTTGGACCTGAGCTCGCAGTCATCTCCTTTGAATCTGGGGGTACCGGTTCCGTGAGATCCCGGGTGGTTCCACTCCTCGGATCAACGACGAGACAACTATGCTCCACCCCATCTATCCCCATTTGCCCCTCCCGAGGATAATCGAGTACCACTCCTCCTTCTCCTCTCGGCCTAGCCCAACCACGTTTGACGATATACGATCGCAAGGTAGAATTCATGGTGGCCGAGGTCCAGATCGTTTGAATTCGAGGTCGCTTGGTCGAAGATCGCGACGTTCCTTTGTTGCCGCCATTGAAGGTGGATTCGTCGACTCGCTCTCGATCAGGAAGAAGCGCTTCGAGCAGCTTGACCCCGACAGGCGGATGACGATGAAAAGCGTGTAAACCCGTACCACCCCGAACGTCCTTCCCTCGCCGTCCGGGAGAAACAGCCGACCCCTGATCATACCTCCCCGGAAGAGGCCGAATGATAGCATCCGGTTCATCCATCGCCAACACCTTGAGACTCGCTCGAAGTCGATCTGTAGAGAGCCAAGGAGGGGCTCCCGGTCGGTCTAGGGCGTCGGTGAGTGCTTTTGGGGTGGATATGAGGATCCAAGGGGGGAGTTCTTGTTGTCCTTCAGCCGAGTGAGGTAGGGCTTGCGGCCAGATGGTTTGCCATACCCTTGTTCGGGTTCGTCTGGGCCGGGGTTGGGTTTGGGTTTGTGGTAGGGGTTGATCTTGATCGTCCGTAGAGGTCGTCACCGGCGAAAACGAACGAAACCAACGTTCGACCTGAGCGAGAAGAGTCGTATTCGGTAAGAGCAAGAGAAATGAAGGTCCACCTGGGTTTGTCGTCGAGAGTGAACGGTTTCGAGTGGGTTTCATTTGGAATGCCAAGGCTGCGAGGACGAGTGCGAGGGTCCTGTACGATATCCAAGAAAAGACGTTTTAGTTTCAGATCAGCCATCGCCCTCCAGGCACCCATCAAACCGCCCCCATCCGCCCTTCCGCTCGTCCCCCTCAACCCCCAAGTTCTCGACACGCAGACTCACTTCCCACGCCCCGTCCCCTCTTTGAAAAATACATCTCGTCGTCCTAACAAAACAGCCGCCAGGAATTCTTGTTGAGCTACCGTAGGGCGGTCGGCTAAGGGGAGGATGAGGTTGAGTTGAGTGATTAGGTGTGGGGGGAGTCCGCATGCCTGGGTTAGGTTAGGGGGCCGGGGGGAGGCGGTGGTGGAGGTTGGTTCGGTTGTGGTTGTGGTTGTGGTTGCGGTTGTGTTTGGGGGGATGGAGGAGAGGAACGGTCGGCGCGGTCAGTGAGTATAATAAGAAAAGCCTAGGGAATGACGAAGAGGATGGATGACCCTGGACAAAGCATGACTCACCTCCCACGTCCTTGGACTTTGACGACGAGGTCGGTCGATGACTTCCTGCCTCGGCCTCGTGGTCGCGGGAACCTTCCTCCCTCCTTCAAACCTCCTAATCTCGACCGCCCTAGCCTGAGGAGAACGAGAAGTTTGGGCTTGAGGCTGGTGGGTATGATGGAAAGAAGGACGAGGGGCTAAAGAGGCGTAGGTACGTCGTGAGGGGTAGGCCGAGGAGCTTGAGGTTGGTAAGTTTGATCGGGAGGTACAAAGGTTGAGCGTGCTTCGGGTTCTACAACGTAGGTGGGTGGGGAATTTACGGGTGAGGGTGAGCAGGCGGTCCATGCCTGCGACTTTGTGGTAGGAGATCCCGTCCTACCCGGTCGAATATTATTTATTGGCTGAGTGTGGGTTATGTGGATGTCCAGTTGAACTGGAGAGATGGTTGAAGAGCTTATTCAAGGGGGTCGCATCGCAACATGTCATACATGACCCCAAAGTAAGGTGAGGTCGATTCTCGAAATTGTTATCAAACAAAGATAACAATCCCACCATGAGTCAACGCGCAACGGAGAACGGAGATGCCGATGACGTGGTAATTAGCGTTTTTATAATGACGTAGCAGAGTGGGTTGTGATCATCTAATTCGGTGCACGTCAGCTCGTATATCGATTCAAATCGCTCACCTCATCGTACTGACAACAAGGATGGTCGTCTCTCCTGAAAGAAGATTTGGGTTGCAGTGGTCCAGAATTCGCCTTTAGTATGCAGCAGAGGGCTTTTCCTGACATGGTCAAAATGGACTAGTTTGATTGATTGGTGACTTTGGGCCGACGGGGTGTTGCCGTTTAGGGGATTGTTGTTGTTGTGATGTGATAGTGTCAATTGTTGCAGGAACTTCTTTTCCTTGGCGAGGATTAGGATGACTATCTCGATGCTTTGAAGTCGTTTACATCAATTTAACGAGCCAACAAACACCACGTTACTGCGAGCTTACGAGCGAGTACGTGGTTGTGATAACCCTCACCCCCGAGCGAATCTGACGTAAATCACCGAAAACACTTCGGGAGGATGATCACAAGTCTCACCCGGTCTGCGGCATCACAAGGAGAAACCGGGAGCTCGGCGTCTGTGTGCAACGATTGTCACCTCCGACGCACTCGCCGTGCCCTGGCTGGAAGAGAGAGTGGAAAAAGTCTCCCCGGCGCTTACGGAAGCGTGTCGTGTGTGTGCCGTCCTCGCGTGGGATGGGGGTGACCGCCGAGCCAGAGGTTGGATGGGGATGCAGATCATCATCATCATCCATCATACATCATCGATTGACCTCGCCCTGCTCGCCCTTCCTCCCTCGTTGACCTCACTGCGCTACCTGCCGAACTCTATCAAAGACTTTTCTCGGGACCGTCTGCCTCGGTGCAGATAGAACCCAAACGCGCCGAACACGAGAGAAGATGATCATAGCAGCGTTTCCGTTTAAGCTCGGTGGGGTTCGGCGGTGGGGCGCGAGGGTTGATGACGGGACCGCCGAGTACTTTGTGGGGGGTTCTAATGGGTCAAGGAGGGTTGAAGGGGTCGAATATATATACGAAGAGAGGAGGAGGAGGAGGGGTTCCTTTGATTCGTCGGTTTGGTTCAACTCAACGTTGAACACATATTCAAGCTCGAACTCGAACTCGACGCAAACAACCAATCAAAGTAAATCCGTACATCATTGTCGTATCAAACACCTTGATCAACGACTTCGAACCAACTACAACCTTTCTCGTCCACCACCCCGTACCGTCGACCTCGTTTAAACGGTCTAAAACACACTTCATTTACGGAAGAGGATGAGCCCGTCAATGTCGAGCACAACGATGGAGATGAGAGTGAGGATGGGAATGAGGACGAGCTCGTCTTTGTGGAAAGACCGAGGAGGTCGTCATGAACACGTACTACAACGAGACGGACAACGAGACGGACAACGAGTTGGACGAGAACGAACCCGCAACCCACCACGACAACAACGACAACGAGGACGAATGAACTCATCTTTGGCGCAACGTGTGAGTTGCCCGCCTCAGTCTCGCCGCTTTAGATTTCCATGAGGATATTCGAATGCTAATACCTCTGCTTTGTCTTACCCTGCCTTGTTCTGTATCCTCCGCCTCCCTCTCCATCGAAATCGCAAATCGTAAATTGTAAATTCCAAATCGCGAATCTTACAAATCGCAAATCACCCATCGTAAATCACCCATCGTAAATCACCCATCATAAATCACCCACCTCAAATCACCCATCGAAAATCGAACCACAATCACAATCAGACCAACCTAATCCGCCTCCACGCAAAACGATCCAGACAAGTCCGACAAGCCGAAGCGGTTCAAAGGTCGTTGATTAGGGAGATGATCAGGCTGGGGGAAGAGAGGGAGAGGTTGTTGGGTCTTTCTTGATTTGATGGGGGGGGAAAGTGGCGCTCGAGGAGGTCGGGCGGGGGGGTTGAGGTGGGGCGGGTTT
>Ga0308160_10005692_pt1 | contig 12926 bp, 7 predicted proteins | sample PhyFR1_FD_201036 | JGI IMG/M metagenome (GOLD analysis project Ga0308160, IMG submission 201036) | Phyllosphere microbial communities from UC Gill Tract Community Farm, Albany, California, United States - DLSLF.R1 | ecosystem: Host-associated > Plants > Phyllosphere > Unclassified | place: USA... | reverse complement strand
TCGATCGCGACACCGTCGCCCATCATTTTTTGAGAGAAAACTTGATCGGGTACGTTCTCGATGTTGACGATTTTACCTGTAAGTGCAGAAGCGATTTTCGCGTTTCCTGCGTCGTTACCACCAAACAATTTTTTTAAGAATCCCATGATACTATCCCTCTACTTTCTCGATCGTTTTTCTTCCGAATGGAAGTTTCGATTTTTTATAGGAGTAAGCTGTCAGACAGCTCGCTCACGTTCTCACAAAAAGCATACGTTTGTCCCTCTGGTTTTGCAAGTATTTTTGTGTGATAATAGTTAGAAATCATAAGGAGGCGCTTACATGTTACCATTTTCAGAAATTACATATGTCCGTCCTGACCTTGCCTTGCTTGAAACATCCATGAATCAAGCGATCGCTAGACTGACGGAAGCCACACAGGTAGATGAAGCAAACGCAGCCATCACTGAGATTAATACCCTCAGAAATCAATTTGAAACGGCAAGCCAGCTCGTCGAGATCCGCCACACGATCGATACACGCGATACGTTCTACGAAACGGAACAAGGATTCTTTGATGAAGCGAGTGCGATCTATCAAGGATATGTCTCAAGCTATTATCAAGCGTTGACGACGCATCCACTCCGCAGTGAACTCGAACAGACGCAAGGCAAACAGTTATTCCTGATTGCTGAAGCGAGCCTGAAGACGTTCTCGGAAGAGATCATTCCGAAACTCCAAGAAGAGAACCGTCTCTCGAGTGAATATACGAAACTGATGTCTTCTGCTCAAATCGAGTTCGATGGCAAGACGCTCAACTTATCACAGTTCGGCCCCTATCTTCAATCACCTGATCGTGATGTCCGTAAAGCAGCTTCTGAAGCACGCTATGGCTACTTAAACGAGCATGGTGAAGCAATCGATACGATCTACGACAAACTCGTTCGCATCCGGACAGACATCGCGAAGACACTTGGTTTTCCATCGTTCGTCGAGCTCGGATACGCACGGATGCTCCGCGTCGATTATAACCAATCGATGGTCGAACAGTACCGCGAACAAATCCGTGAGACGATCGTTCCGCTCGCGACACAACTTAAAGAACGCCAGCAACGACGCATCGGTGTCGATCACTTGTACTACTACGATGAAGGATTTGCCTTCAAGTCTGGTAATGCGACACCGAAAGGCGAAGAGTCGTTCATCATCGAAGGCGGCAAAAAGATGTACGCAGAGATGTCACCGGAAACGAACGAGTTCTTCAACTACATGCTCGACCGGGAAGCACTCGATTTAACAGCGAAGCCTGGGAAAGCCGGCGGTGGGTATTGTACCTACATCGCAGATGAAAAACTCCCGTTCATCTTCTCGAACTTCAATGGAACGGCAGGCGACATCGATGTCCTGACGCACGAAGTCGGACATGCGTTTCAAGTCTATGAGAGCCGTCACCTGACAGCTCCAGAGAGTGCTTTCCCAACGTATGAAGCGTGTGAGATTCACTCGATGTCGATGGAATTCTTCGCTTATCCTTGGATGGAAGAGTTCTTCGGTGAAGAGACAGCGAAATACAAGTTCAATCACCTCGCAGGAAGCGTCACATTCCTTCCGTACGGCGTTGCGATTGACGAGTTCCAACACGTCATCTACAACCAACCGGAATTGACACCAGCTGAGCGTCGCGAAGCATGGCGGACAATCGAGAAGAAATACTTGCCGCATCGTGATTACGAAGCGAACGATTATCTCGATTCAGGTGCATGGTGGCATCAGCAAGGACACGTCTTCGGCAGTCCGTTCTACTATATCGATTACACGCTCGCTCAAGTCTGTGCCTTCCAGTTCTATGCATGGATGGAACAAGACCGGGAAGCGGCTTGGAAGTCATATCTCGATCTCTGTCGTGCCGGCGGCTCGGAAAGCTTCCTTACGCTCGTCGAACGTGCTGGATTGAAGTCTCCGTTCGCACCAGGTACGGTCGAGGCAGCAGTTGCACCGGTCAAAGCGTATCTCGAACAAGCGGACGACCTCGTACTCGATCGCGTCTAATTATTCGATTTCCTCAATTTATCCATTGAAAAAGGTGAGTTTCCGTCCGGAAACTCACCTTTTCTATTTTAAGAGACCTCAATCTTTAGACTGTAACTAGTGATTCATTCAGATAAAAGCGTTTCATGATACTTTCCGTACCAGACGCGGAACTCGTCTGCCGGGATTGGTCTTGAATAATAAAAACCCTGTGCATACTCGCAATCCAGCTGTTGCAGATGATTCGCCTGCTCCAGTTCCTCGATTCCTTCGGCGACAACATCATATTTCAATGTATGCGCCAGTTTAATAATCGTCTCGATGAGCGGTGCGTTCGAACAGGCATCCGGACCGCTGATGAACGAGCGATCGATTTTCAGTCGCTGAATAGGCAATCGACTCAAGTAGGACAAAGACGAATAACCAGTACCAAAGTCATCGATCGCCAGACGATAACCCATTTGGTGTAACGTCTGAAGCGCCTCGAAGACACGTCCGTCCGAAAAGACACCGAAAGATTCCGTGATTTCGAGTTCCATCCGGTCTTCAATTCCAGGATGAATTTCTCGGACGCCCGTCAGGTAATCCACAATCCGACCAGAGACGAGCTCTTTTACGGATAAGTTCGCTGAGACGCGAAGCGATCCGAGCTCCGTTTCTTTCCACGCCTCTACTTGGCGAACCGTTTCAGCGACGACCCACATCCCAATCTCTTCGATGAGCATCGATCGCTCGGCAATCGGAATGAAAACTGCCGGACTGATCATGCCACGTTCTGGATGGAACCAGCGCAAGAGCGCCTCACAACCATCCACCTGCCGTGTCGCAAGGTTGATTTGCGGTTGGTAGAACAATTGTAACTCGTTCTTTTCAATCGCATCCCGTAACTCCCCTTCTAATACGACGGATTCCAGATACTCCGCGCTCATCCAAGGTTCGAACCAGACCGGTCCACCTTCTGTCTGTTGTTTCGCATGTTGCATCGCGATATCGACAGAGGATAATAACGACGTGACAGCTACTGCATCATCCGGATAGCGGACCATACTCATACTGATGCTGACGTTCACGAATTCTCCGTTAATTTCATAAACATGTTCGATGACTTGCTTTAATTTCTCGTAATCAACGATATCCTGTTGCGCGACTAATACAGCGAATTCATCTCCACCAATACGTGCTGCTTGTCCCGTTCCGATGAAATGATGCTTCAGTCGATTCGCGAGATCCTTTAAAATCTGATCTCCTGCCCCATGACCGTAAATATCATTGATTCGGCGGAATTGACGAATGCTGATAGTGACGAGCTCGCCTGTTTGTGGTGCTCTCAGTGCATCCTGCATCTTTTGTTCAAATCCATTTCGATTCAGTAACCCCGTCAACATATCAAAAAGCGCAAGTTGTGTAATGCGTTCTTCTCGTCGAAACTGATCTGTCTCATCATGACAAGAGAGATATAAGGCAACACCTGTTTCATCCTCTTTGTTCGGAACGTGAATGATGTTGACGAACATATTTAAAATATCTTCGTCAAATAACATTTTACAGCGAATCGTCTGACTGTTCCCTTCGATGGCTTGTTGAAGTGCTCGTCGCATTCGATTCAAATCAGCTGGATGCACCAATTCTTCAATCGTCCAACCCGAAGTGGCATGCGTTAACTGTCGAAAACGATCGTTTCCATTTAAAATCGTATAGTCCGACGATAAAGCAAGAATTGGATCTGTATTTTGAGAAAAGAGAGATTCGATTTCGGCTTTCTTCTGCTTAATCTCTTTTGTATTCGCATCACTATGATCGAGTAACCCAGCTATGATTGCTGTCATCGTCCGGAAGGCTTGAACGACTGGCTTGAAGTCATTTCTTTCGTGTACATGATACCCAGATTGCCGTCGATCCTCAGCAAACGTATTCGCTTCGTTTTGTAGTAAGGAAATATCTTTTCGAAAAGCACGTAATAATAACCAATTTAATATTAATAATGCCGCAATGACAAGAATGATTGTTGCAAATAGCAGCCAAGCATTTTGAATGATCTGCGATCCTCGGTGCTGCATTTCTTGTTGTACCTGTTTTAACTTTTGATCATATATCTGGTACATGCTTGTTTCATATTGTTTAGACTGATTAGCTAGTTTCGCATAGTTTTGATCGTTTGATGTACTCAACAATTCATCCAACGTTTCTGTGTAATTTCGCATCTGACTTCTCATGTTTGCAATTTCTTGGCGCCCTGTATCGTCTTGTAACGAAACTACCTCGTACAAGGCATTCATGAGCGATTGTTGTCGAATGGGCAAGTCGATCCGCATTTGTTGGATGCGTAATCGATCAATCGAACTAATTTCGTTGTCCCGACGTGCTTCTCGTAGAATCTGTGCCGATTTCCCAAGTTGCTCTTCCATCATGATAAGATGCGAGAACACATCGTAATATGAACCAGTCTCTTTACTTAAGACGAGTTGATTAAAAATCACTTCACTTTTAAAATTCGTAGAGGCTGTGAAAAAGCGATGATTGGACTCGTATCCTTGACGCTCTAATTTCGTGAGTTCTTCCAACAACTCTTTACGTGCTGGGCTAGTCGCTTGCTCTTCCTTTAGTTGTTCATATAAGTGGAGGAGAGAGGTTTCTGCTTGTTTTGTTACTTGTGGTTCCTCAACCTGTTTCTCTAAGGAAGCAAGATAATAAGACGTTAAATCTTGAGTTGCATGATTTGCTGGGATCACGATGTCAATCGCTTTTGCCGCCTCTTCGAAACGTTTTCCTTCTTCGAGTGTTTTGTTCAATTGGTGTAACGCAACGATAATCGCAAGTAGACCGATGACTGCAATCATCCACGAGAACGTTTTATAGTAGGATCGTCTTCGAAAAGCTTCTTCGATGAAGACTGGTGATAAACGTCGCAACACATCGTCCTCCCTAAAATGTCATTATGCTTCTATATCGTCTCTTTTTGCTGTATGTTGAAGTCGATTTAAGTCAATAAAAAGCACTTCTTCTCACATTTCGTGAAAATAAGTGCTTTCTTTACTAGTTTTATATTTTTTAGTAACTGACATTTTCGCGCGCTACTTTTTTCGCGAAATAATCGATGATATCCCGACGACGAATGATTCCGATAAAGTGCTTTCCATCATCGATGACAGGAACGAAGTTTTGGTCCGTGATGACCTCAATCATCTCTTCCATTTGCGCAGTAATCGAGACTGGTTTATAACGAACACGTTGTTTAATATCCGTTAACCGTGTTTGCAAGACGTGATCGTAGTCTGCATGCTCTAGATTAGCCTCGAGCGCCCACAAGACATCCCCTTCCGTTAATGTCCCTGCATATTTACCTTTATTATCGACGAGCGGAACGGACGTAAATCGATGATGTTTCATCTTTTCTAATGCCTGTCTGACCGTCGATTCAGGATCTAAATATTTCACCTCATCTTTTGGTAGTAAGAAAAAAGCAATGTTCATTTCTGTTCCTCCCTAGCCACTCTGTGACACCTTCTTCATTTTATCACGAAGCCTCACTGGATTCATTTCTCAAATGATGAAAATCTCTACATAATTCCTTCATATTTATCCGTACCCTTCCGATAGTCAGAATAGACAGATTTTAAAGACTATTTAGGATAGGAGAATTCATCATGCGCCTCCCGATCACCCGTCGTTTGTTCATCGGGCTTATTTTGTTGCCTGCTCTTACTCTCGGTGTTTCCACTTGGTTTTCGTATGACCAAACAAGCCGAACTGTCGATCAACTGGTCGACTCGACATCCCAAACTGCTTTAAAGCAACTCGAACAATCGTTTTCCCGCATCATCGATGATACTAAAAAAGATACAACACTCCTTGCCGGACTCCCTTCCAACCGTGAAGACGGTATTCTACCGAACTACATAGATACAACCAAACAACCCGATGCTTCGGAGGTTTCTTCTCAAAAAGCAACAGATATCTATAATGTCCTTGAGAAATACGGCTCCTCAAAAATCGAAAATTCATTTATCCAATACGCTGATACGAAAGGCGGCTATCTTAACTGGCCAAAACAAGACGTCGCACCTGGATACGATCCTCGAAAAGAGATTTGGTATAAACAAGCGCTGGAGAATTCAAGCACTGTCGCCATGAGCGAGCCTTACTATGATAGCGCGACGAAATTATCCATCATCGGTTTCTCTAAGGCGACACTAGATGCTCAAGCGAACATCAAAGGTGTATTGTCTGTTTATAAAAGCATCAATCGTCTTGCTGAAGATATGAAACGGATTGAAATCGGACAAAAAGGATTTGTTTTCAGCTACACACAAGACGGTAAGGTCGTCACGCACCCGAACCGAAATTATTTCTTCAAAAAAATCAATCAACTACGTGAAGACGGAAAAGCATATTTCTCTGCTCCAAAGTCCATGTTAGAGCAAGAATCCGGTACGAAGATCATGGACGTCGCCGGAAAAAAATCGGTCGTCATTTGGCAAACTTCTTCGAAAACAGGATTCAAACTAGCCGTCGTACTGGATTACGCTTCCTTGTATGCGCCTAAAGAAGCCATGCTCAATCAGTCATTGATCAATTTCGTCGTTGCGATCGCCCTCGCGACATTGATCGCTTGGTTGATCGGGCGTTCGATCAATCGCCCGCTGTCGATGCTCCGTCGTGAAGCATTAGCAATCGCATCAGGTGATTTGCGAACACAGCATCGTCCTAAACGATTCATCCGGGATGAATTAACAGACCTCAGTGCAAACTTCGACGCGATGCGCGCGCGCCTGCGACAAACGATTCTAGCGATGACTACATCCGCTACGACCGTTCGCGATGCGTCAGAAGAGCTCTCAAACAATGCGACTCATGTACAAAAGGCTTCACGTCATATCGGACAGACAATGGAAGAAATCGCTGCTGCTGGTGAAACTCAAACGAAACAAGCCGAACGTTCTTCCCATGCTGTATACGGTGTTAAGGAACGTTCTACAGCAATGCAACAGGTCGCGTCCACGACACTTTCTGAAGTCGCTTCCGTCGCTTCCGCTGCGACACGAGGAAGTGACGTGACGAAACAGACGATTTCTGATCTATTGAGCCATTCGGACTCATTGGAAAAAGAAATCGAGAACACTTCTGATTTCTTAGGCAAACGTTCTGATGAGATCGGAAAGATTCTGGGAACGCTGCAAGCCATCTCGAGTCAGACGAATTTACTCGCCCTCAACGCAGCAATCGAAGCCGCACGTGTCGGTGAACAAGGACGTGGATTTGCTGTCGTCGCGAGTGAGGTAAGAAAACTGGCCGAGGAGAGCGACGAATCGGCTAAACAAATCAAACAGCTCCTCGATAATATTCAACAAGAAACACATACTGCCATGAGTGCAATGCACCATGTCATGAGTGATTTGAAGCTGTCTCTTGAGTCTGTCAAAACGACAGGCGATGACTTCGAACGCATCGCAGGATCCGTACATCATGTCTCGAATCGAACAGAAGTATTGACTGGTGACATCGAGGCGCTGACGCTTGCTACGGAAGAAGTATCCGATGCCATGGGAACCATTCTTGCTTTAACGGAAGAGAATGCAGCAGGTCTTGAGACAAGTGCTGCAAGTATTCAAGAAACGAATGCAACACTTGAATCCGTGACGACGGCAGCGGCTCACCTCGCTCACATCGCAGGTGATCTCCATGCGCTCACATTGGAATTCCAGTTAGACGAAACCGTATCTGACAAACATTCGGTCGAAGAACAAGAAGACGTCCTTTCATCAGAACCCGACACAAGTCATTCTGCTGACGATGCCTACGCGGAAGTCGCAAGCACAGAATTGACGGAGCACGATATCGAAACGAATGATCCTGAAGTCGAAACGGGGCACGAGGAGGAACCAACACCTGAGTCCTCTCCGTCTCCTACGAATCCATAAGCCTATCGATCCGGAGTCTTGAAGAAAGACTTCGGATTTTTTCATTCCCTACTCGACTATCGATTGCCGAGCACATACACTAGATACAATCGATGCATCATTCGAAAGGAGTCGCTTCATGAATCCCTTAAGCCCCTCAGACTTGACACAAATCGCGGAACATTTGTTTGGGATGACTGGTTTTTTTATTTCCTATCAAGATCAAGAGCATGTCTCAATCGAGTTACGTCCTTCCGCACCCAAGCATCCGGCTAATCTATTGATTGAAGATATGTGGCCTACTTTAAAAAATCATCGCCCTCTACTTCATACCTTAAAAGACGGAACGGCTTATCTGTTCGTAGACGTTCCTGACCAAGGCATGTACCGGATCGGTCCCGTTCTCTTACAGTCAGCACTTTTTCGGGCTCATATTCAAGATGAGACCTATCATCAATTTTATAAAGTTCTACCCCGAACGACGGAAAATCGTCTGATCGACTGTGCCCATTTGCTCTATCGCCTTCTACATGGTGAAGGATTGTCCTCTCGTGACATCGATCATGTTTCAGATATACAGGAAGAGGAAATTCCTTTAGTGTCTGAAGCCCCTTCGCACACAGGTGTGACCGCCTATCGAAAAGCTTGGCAACGCGAGCAACAAATCATCGACTGGATCTCATCCGGACAGAGCGAACGGTTGGCGACGACCTATTCTCTTCCCGCATACGGTGAGTTCGGAACACTCGCACGTCATCAACCACTCCGAGCAGAAAAGAATCTACTTCTAGGAACGGTTCTTCTGAGCGCACGTGCCGCTATTCGTGGGGGACTCGAACCAGACGAAGCCTTTTCGCTCAGTGATCGGATGATTGAGACGATCGAAGCTGCGACGAGTATTGCAGAATTGCGAAATCGTCACGTTCGGATCACGGTATCTTTTGCGGAAGCCGTCAAAGAAATACAGGCGTTGCGTCATTCGCCACACGTCCTAGCTGCCATTCGATACATTCAGCAGCATCTCTACGATCCTTTATCGGTCTCGTCCATCAGTCAGGCGATTCACGTATCCTCCAACTATTTATCCGTTTTATTTAAAGATGAAACGGGTTTACCGCTGGCTCGTTACGTCATTCGTGAACGGATTCGCGAAGCGAAAAGATTGCTACGTTCATCTGACGACTCGCTATTGACGATTTCAAACCGACTGCACTTTTCAAGTCAAAGTCATTTCAGTCAGGCCTTTAAACAAATCACAGGCGAGACACCTACTCATTACAGACAAAAGACAGATTTTTAGGAACACTGCTACCTTTTTCAGATTTGTGATATCCTATTCAACAGAATACAATTTTGCCGAATCGAATCTTTTTCGATTCTTTCATCAAAAGGAGAGTCAACATGAATTCAATTAGTGTGATCATTCCAGTCTATCAAACCGAATCTCAAGCAAAAGCTGCGATTCAATCCGTTCTCGACCAACACGTTTCGATTCCTGTAGAAATCGTTGTTGTCTTTGATGGACCAAGTTCTTATGTCGATGATATTCGTGCACTATATCCAACGTGTACCATCATCGAACAATCACATCAAGGTGTGTATGCGGCTCGACGTAATGGAGTTCAAGCTGCTTCAGGAGACTATGTCATCTTTTTAGATAGTGATGATATTCTTGCTCCCCGTGCGCTTTACACATATATCAAGGCATACGAGAAGTCTCGTGGGGAAGTCATCATCGGTAAGATCTCCCCTGTCTATAATAAGAAGAAATGGCTGATGCCGATCGATGACGATCGTTACTTCTTTTACTCGCGCACGAAGTTTAATTCGCGTCACTTGACGACGATCCATGGATGGATGATCAAAAAAGAATTGCTTCAGACATTGCCTAGCTTCGAAACGACATGGTTTGCGGATACGCTCATCGCCCATACTGTCATTTCGCAGTTAACGAACATTACTTCCGTCAACTACATCGTGTACGGACGGAATTCAAGAAGTACACCACTGGATGGTCAATCGCTCTTCCAACTACGTGACATTACGACACTCTCAGATATCTCTCGAATTTATGGCATATTATCAGCAGAGACAAAAGATGAAGAAGTCCAAAAATTCTTAAATACGTGGTATAAACGGTTCATTTCAAAACGTGGACGTACATTACTCGAACGGAGTTCATCTAATACTCAACAAGCAGAAGTCTTCAACCATGTCGCTTACGACTTAAAGCGGATGCCATCAAAGAGTAAATATCTACAAGCTTGGTCAACGGGATCGTACGCGATGTTCAAGCTGTACATTACTGCTGTCAAAACAAAACGTTCCTTACGTACGGCGCGTCGTAAAAAAATTAAAAATGGTCTTATGCTATATCGACTATTCCAGAAGATGCCGATCAAAGACAATCTCGTCTTATTCGAAAGTTTCTTAGGGCGGAGTTACTCTGACAATCCGAAGGCACTTTACCTTCACCTAAAAGAAAAACATCCGGAACTAGAACTTGTTTGGATTTTCGCTCAAGAACCTTCTGATGAAGTGAAGGAAGCATGTCCGAATTGGGTACTTCGAAACAGCTTTACGTACTATCAATACATGGCTCGTGCGAAATACTGGATTTTCAACACGCGTCAGCCGCTCAGCTTGAAAAAACGCGAAGAAACTATCTATCTTCAAACATGGCACGGTACGCCATTAAAACGACTCGGTCTTGATATGGAAGATGTGCATATGGCTGGAACGAATGCGATTCGCTATAAAAAGAATTTCTATAACCAGGCGCAAGAATGGAACTATCTGATTTCGCCAAACGCGTACTCGAGCGAAATCTTCAAGAGCGCATTCGGGTTCCAAAATACGATGCTTGAAACGGGCTATCCTCGTAACGATCTCTTATATGCCGATAATCAAGCGGGTCTCATTAGTGAAATCAAAACACGCTTAAATATTCCGGCTGATAAAAAGATCGTCCTATATGCACCGACATGGCGAGATGATGAGTTCATCGCGCGAGGAAAATACCGATTCGACTTGCAATTGAATTTAAATGAGATGCAAGCACGCCTCGGTGACGAGTACGTCGTCCTTTTACGGATGCACTACTTGATTGCTCAAAACATGGATATCAGTGGACACGAAGGATTCGCTTACGATGTCTCTTCATACGGTGATATCGCAGAACTCTATCTGATTAGTGACATCCTGATCACGGACTACTCATCTGTGTTCTTCGACTATGCCCACTTGCAACGTCCAATGATCTTCTTTACGTACGATCTAGAGAAGTATGCTTCAACGTTGCGCGGATTCTACTTCGATTTCGAAGAAGTCGTCCCTGGACCACTTCTGAAGGAAACAGATCAAGTCATCGATTATATCGAACAAATCGATACGAAGTCCGTCGCTTACCAAGAAAAATACGATCGCTTCCTCGAACGGTTCTGTAGCTTAGATGATGGTACGGCGAGTGAACGCGTTCTTGCTGAATTGTTCCCAAGTACAGCACAATCGACGGTCGAGGACGAATCAACAGAAACGGAATGATAAATCAAAAGTGCCTCCTTCCTTAACTGGAAAGAGGCACTTTTGATTTAGTTACGGACGAACAAGGCAACGCTTTCGACGTGTGTCGTATGCGGGAACATATCAACAGGCGTCACTTCGACGAGTGTATACCCGAGCTCTGTCAATAGCTTCGCGTCACGCGCTTGTGTCGACGCATTACATGAGACGTAGACGATCCGCTTCGGTGCGACATCTGCAGCAGCACGTAAGAACTCTTCGTCACAGCCTTTACGGGGTGGGTCGACGACGATGACGTCCGGTTGGATACCGGCTTTAACAAGATCTGGCATGACCTTCTCAGCTGCACCATACTCGAACGTCACGTTCTCGATCCCGTTCGCTTGTGCGTTCCGACGTGCATCATCGATTGCTTGCGGTACGATTTCGATGCCGTAGACGTGCTTCGCTTGTTTAGCGAGTGATAAGGAAATCGAACCGATCCCACAGTAAGCATCGACGACTGTCTCATCGCCTGTCAACTGAGCGTACTCGAGCGCTTTCGCGTAGAGTTTCTCTGTTTGCAGCGGATTGACTTGGAAGAACGAATGCGGTGAAATCTCATACGTCAATCCAGCGATTTGATCGCGGATGACGGACGGTCCATATAAGACGACGTTCTTTTTCCCGAGGATGACGTTCGTATCATCCGGGTTGATGTTGTGCTGGATCGACGTGACGTTTGGTAACGCCTTTAAGATGCCTTCAACGATCTTATCGATCCCACGCAATTGTTTGACCTTCGTGACGAGCACGACCATCAACTCGTTCGTGTGATACCCATGACGTGCCATGATATGACGGATGACACCTGCTTTTTTCTTCTCGTCGTACGCTGGGACTTTCAAATCAGCGAGGACTTTACGAACCGCTTGGACGGCTTCGTCGTTTTCTTTGTTTTGGATCAAGCAGTAGTCCATATCGATGATCCGGTGACTCCGTTTTTGATAGAAGCCAGCCATCAATTTGTTCGATTGGAAGGCGACCGGTACTTGTGCTTTGTTGCGGTAACCCCAAGGATCTTCCATCCCGATCGTCTCGTGGACGGGAATTTCAAGACCTGCTAGGCGCGCGAAAGCGTCACGGACACGGTTGTGCTTGAACTTGAGTTCTGCATCGTATGACAAGTGTTGCAATTGGCAACCGCCACACTGGTTGTAAACCGGACAAGGTGGCTCGACACGATCGACACTCTTCGTCTTTTGACGGATGATACGACCGAACCCGTAAGACTTCGTCGTTTTCGTGATCTTGATCTTGACCTGCTCCGTCGGCAATGCGCCCGGGATGAAGACCGTGTACCCATCGATGCGCGCGACCCCTGATCCTTCATGTGTCAGGTCGACGATCTCGACGACGTGTTCATCGTTCTTTTGTACTGGAATCATGAATATCCTCCTTAAAAACCTCGCTTCACGCGAGGTTCGTTTCTGCTTCTTGTAGTTGTGTATTGATTTGTTC
>Ga0308160_10005691_pt1 | contig 12927 bp, 17 predicted proteins | sample PhyFR1_FD_201036 | JGI IMG/M metagenome (GOLD analysis project Ga0308160, IMG submission 201036) | Phyllosphere microbial communities from UC Gill Tract Community Farm, Albany, California, United States - DLSLF.R1 | ecosystem: Host-associated > Plants > Phyllosphere > Unclassified | place: USA... | reverse complement strand
ATCATCAGCACAACTCGGACCCAGCATCGTTTCACCATCAACAGCATCCTCATCAATCACGACAGGTTATCAAGCGAACAACGGCGGAGTAGACCACGCCGGCGTCTCATTTGCTTCTCCCCTCTATGAAGGTTCCGCGAATAGCAGCATGAACACCGGCTCTACACCGTCTGGTTCCACCATGATGCTATTACCCCCACCGTCTCCCTACGAATCGAGCTCTCAATACCAACTGCCTTACGACTGGAATTACAATCATGCTCATCAACAACAACCCTCCTCATCCCATCTCTCACAACATCATCAACCATCTCCTTACACCTCGTTCTCGGTGTCAAACATCTCACCTTCAGTGGACACCTCTGCCTTTCTCGTGTCCCCCATTAGCGCCGAAGAGACCCCGATCATGACTTCGTCGACGACGAGTCCGTTGTTCAACAACGGGTTCGAACAACCACCAGGGATGTCAGGGAACATGATGCAGACGAGTGATCATCAACATGGTCCACGGGGTGGTGCCTCGACGGATATGATGATTGATCATTTCAGTTCGGGTTCCATGGGCTTTGGTCAGGGTCTGGATCAGAGTGTGACGGGGTTAGGACTCGGAGGTATCAACCCGACGGCGGGTCCATCCACTTCGATATCTCACCACCACCAGCCCACTCATCAGCTCGACGAGCCGATGTACGACCAAGCTTTTTCGGGCATGGTCGGTTCAAATCCGACCTGGCAAATTGGACAAGATGGCCTGCTTTCGTCTGGTCAGAGTTCGAGCGGGATGGAGCATCATCAACAGGACACGCATATGCAGTACCAATCACAACCACAACAACCTCCATCGAACAACCTGCCACAAGGATACTCGAGACAGCCCATATCCACATATCAAGAGTCTTCTTCCCGTAAACCTGGATCTGCAATACCTTCGTCCCAACAACATTCTTCGTCGTATCAACAATCTTACCCAACGACACAGGACTCGTCAATGATGATGTCTGCCGGACCACCGTTGCAACCTGGACCATATCCACATACATCCCTTTACTCCGCACCAGCAGGCCATCGACCATTATTCCCAATCGCTGGTACCTCGATTGATATACCAACCTCGTTCTATATCCAGGGTTACCTTTCGGCACCGAATCGATATGCCTTTGGGGAGAGAAAACTGGTCATTCATTCACCTCGCGTAGGGCAGAAAAGTTATGGTACGGAAAAGAGGTGAGTGGGGCTAGGTTCATGACTAGATCGTTGGTCTCAGGCAGCAAAGCTGATAAACTCCTTGCTCGTCCCATAATGTAGATTCATTTGTCCTCCTCCTGTTGCGGTCATGAGCGGTCGGACATGGTGGACAAAACGCGGACCCACGCTGCAGGCTGCACCGACCGTCAACATTTCCATCACCGACGAGACCCGTGCTCCCGATGTCCGTCCAAACTGGCTTACCACCCATAACCGGTTGTTGGAAGAACCCACGGACCAGTCGTTTACAAAGGGGGAAGCCCCGTTCGTCGGCAAAGCTTGCGGGAAATCATTGCATATCGCGGATTCAGCGGCTAGGAAAGCCAAGGCTGCGGTACATGCAACAGTGACGATCATGGCTGCTGCAGCAGAGTCTTCTGGTTCGGCCGAAAGGAAGACGGTTGTGGGAACGTTTGATAGTAAACCGATTACGATTGTCAGCAAGCCGAGCAAGAAAAGACAGAACAGCCGGAATAGCGAACGTGAGTGCACTCGCATGTCTAGCCAGCAGGTTGATTTCGATACTAAAGCCCATGTCCTACCAGTCTTCTTGCAACATGGAACCGCGGTATCCCTATACAACCGAATCCGGTCACAGACGAGTTCGACCAAATTCCTTGCGGTTGCGACCGATATTACAAGACAGCTTGGTTCGGACGGGAAGCCGATGCCGCTGCCAGCAGATCTAAACCGGACAGATCCTCATTTCATAGCGGATCAGATGTCTTGGGACCGTGAGTTCAAATAACACCGCCCTAGTGCCATTCGCTGCACGCGCTTACATCTGCTTGTCTGCCTCACAATAGCCCTGTTGATCTGGTTGGTAGACCCATTTGCCCACGATCGTCCTCGGCCGATGATGACGGGACGTGAAGCCTGGGAAGGCTTTCCTCCACCTCCTGATGTCATCCCGGCTATGGATATGTTGCCACCCCCAGTGATCTGTTACAACAATACCATCCGTTTGCAATGTCCGGCTACAGGATTAACGTCCCCTGTGATGGTCATACGGAGAGTAGATAATGGGACCACCGCCTATGGAGGCGAGAGTATCAGGAGAGAGGGTTCATTGGGCAAATGTCCGATAGGAGAGCATACTGGCGAGCCTATAAGCCAGCTGCACAAGGTCAGTCAGGTATTGCCGTGGTCTTGGGCTAAGTCGACATTCGCTCAATATCAAACTTGACCGCAGATTGCGTTGGAGTTGTATGCGACTCCCAACTTGCCAAATCTTCCCGTGTACGGGAACGATTTCAGGTACTCTGGGCAGTGGCTCACAACCGAAAAGGATAGCGTCGAGTACAGGCTTGGAAAGACGGCTCGAACGTTGGCACCAGAAGAGTCGAGCCCGGTGGTACGGTCACGACCCAACAGTGCCTCTAGCGTGCCATCATCGCCCAATGTGAACATCAGCTCGCTGAAACCTCTGACGCCCAGGGTTAAGCCAGGTCCTTTGACTCCCACATCCTCAAGTGCGGGATTGCCCAGTCCATATATGGCTGCGAACGCAGAGTTCCCTGCTCAAATGGCTCGACAGCCTCAGGTCACTCAGGGCTTCAGTGGAGCTGGGACGCCGTACGGAGTGCCAAATAGCCCGTCCTGGGAGACTAGGGCGGAATTGAATGGCCCAGGCCCGATGAGGCGGAGGAGAACGAGCAGCAACGCAAGCGTATCTAGCAAGAATTCCGGAGGCCTTGCTCTGGGCTTGAAGGGGGCGATTATGAGTCCCCCTGCCCCGCCTACTGTGATGAGATCTGTTTCCGGAGAGGTAGCTCAGTCGACTGAGAGCAGTAGGTGGTATGTCGAGTTGGCGGAAACGGCAACCTGGTGAGTAGTGTGTTGGGAGTCTTGACAACCGATCACGTTGGCTTACAATTTCGTGTGCTTCCAGGACTATCGTTGGAGCAGAAACCAAGGTGTACACTTTCTGGGTGAACTCGGAAATGCCCACGGGTACCCCAGTAACACCTCTCCCTGTGGTGGAACGATGCATCCCTCCCGGCGTCAAACACGACACTCGTGGTCATCGAGGGATTTCGACGTTATCCACTTTGCCTATGGCGACACTGTAAGTCTCGCTTCATCTCCTTTTCCTTTATCTATGGGAAACAATACTCAATTATGGTTATGATCGATAGCTACGGTCATCATTTCACCAAAGACAACGAGGGGAATCCCGCCTACCACGTCTGGTGGGGATCTCAACCGGCCGAAGAAAACGAATTCAAGTGCCCAGAAGTGATGACGGCTGCGGTGCCGCGAAGGGATAACCCTCAAACCGGAGGGATTACTCCAATATCTCTGGTACGACAAGATGGTATGGTTGTCCTACCGACTGGCCATATTTGGACCGAGCCAAGCAATACTTCAACCGAAGTCTGAGCAGTGTAGCATCCGTCCGAAAAGAAACAGGATTCAGAATGACCTGTCTTACGATACATTTATAAACCGGGACCTTGATAATTATTAGCACACAGCACACCATAGAAGTACCCCAGAGTGTTGTATGTCTGATACCATAGCAAGCTGTACATACGTTTTGATCCTCGATGATCAGCTCCTGCTTCGTAGAGAATCGAGACGACCGAGAATGAGGTCATGATGGGAAACAGAACAGGCTCCGTCCAAGCAACGCGCGCGGACGGGAACCGGGAACAAGCAGAGACACATGACATTCACTGGTCGTTTCTCTTTTTTGAAGGTGGCGATGTTCGTGTATAATAGGTTACTCCTGGTCCCTGACCTCAAGTATCTATAGGGTCGTCCTGGTGAGATCGTACTAGGATCTTTCAAGATGGACACGCCGTCGACTCCTCCCGCTCAGCCGAGGTCGCAACGTGCGGGGTCGTTCGATTCCCCACGTTCGACTAATTCAAACTCTCAGGAAGCGTACACCTCACTCTCAGATCTAATGAAGCAGCAGAAGCAGAAACCGCAGGGTACTTCTAGTCCCAGAAACAGGAAGGGGCCTCCGAATCAGGAAGGATCTTCCCAGACTCGAGGGCCTAGGTTTACTGTCGGCGAAGGGAGGGATGGCAACCGCACACAGAATTATGGGGCTGTCTCAGATGCAGCTGCGGCTGCGAAGGAGAAGAAGAAGAATCGGAACAAGAAGTTGAGCTTCAACCAGTTGTTGGCGTTGACGGTATCGATGGGAGGTAGTCAGGTCAGTCAGCGGCAGTCGGGGTCTCATATTGCTTTGAAGGCGGTTCCTAAATCGTTTTTATCCGGGAACCTTGTCGCACACGCAGATTGCCTGGGTACGCTATTACATCTATCTATCATGCGGTTCCTGTCACATAAACTCATTATGATGCGTAAATTCTCGCTCCCTTTAGGTGGTCGAGCTCGGTTACGGAACTCCCTATCTCCTCTCCCTAGGTTTGTCGGAACAACTGACATCTCTAGTCTGGTTGGCTGGTCCGAGTATGTCTGCTCCCTCTCCTATTCCATCTGAGACGGATGCTGACACAGTTTCTTTTGTTCGCGTCTGCTCAGTCTCCGGTCTGGTCGCTCAACCCCTGATCGGCGCGGTATCCGACTCGTCCTTGTCCAAGTATCGACGTCGATCTTGGATCGTCGGAGCCACCATCTTGCTTGCGTTATCTGCTTTGGCACTTGCCTTCACCGAACCTCTTGCCGATATTCTGGTCGATTTGTTCCGAGGGGGTGTTGCCGATTGGGATCCCAAGAGGCAGGAACTTGTACGTACTTGCCCTTCTCTCTGGTCAACAAGCTGCGAAGCTAAGCCTTGTTCGTCGTCTCATGCAGGTCAAGAGCACCTCCATTGCGATCGCAGTCGTCGCATTCTACTGTCTTGACTTTGCATTGAATGGGTAAGCAATCACAACACGCATACCAGGGCACAGCGTCGCTCACCAGATCACGTCCTGGTAGTCTTCAAGGATCGTTGCGAAATCTGGCTCTGGATGTTGTGCCTGGAGAACAGCTCGCAACCGCCAGTGCATGGCAAGGTCGATTCAATCACTTCGGAAACATTCTCGGTTACGCCATGGGTAGCTTGAACCTCGCAAACGCGCCGATATTGAAATACGTTGGAGGCGGGCAGTTCCGAAAAGGTAAAGGATTTGAGGTTACTTGAACACGAAACCTTGACTGCAGGCTGATGATCTTGCTGAAATCTCCAACGACAGTCTGCGTCATCGCTATCGTAGCTTTGATCAGCACCGTCTGGGTCACTTGTTGGTTTACAGAGGAGGAGGAACGAGAAGAGCAATTCGGACAGAAGAAAGGGTTAGTATTGCAAGAACCACAGATTTGGCTACGGGGTAGTTAACCGGCTTTCGTTGCAGGAAATTTTCCGACGTCTGGCACACTATTTACGAAGCCGTCATCCACCTACCGAAACCTGTTCGACGAGTCTGTTATGTGCAGATTTGTGCTTTCATGGGCTGGTTCCCCTACTTGTTCTACTCCACCACCTGGGTCGCGGAAGTCATGGCTACGGAGATTGGCAAGGACCCGAATGTGGATGACGCGACTCGCGCGGGTGTCTTGGCTCTCTTGATTTACAGTTTTGGTAAGTTCATGTATGTCCCGTGTCGGGAATCGCTTCCGCTGACGATCGTTTCGTCATGTAGTGGCTATCATCGCCGGAACCTTGTTGCCTTATCTCGCCGCTCGAGACCATAGGTTGCTCAGGCCTGAGAAGGAGAAGCACAGTCATGCCGACGACGAATCAGATGAGGAGGACGAAGATGATCGGGAGTTGAAGCGTATTCAGGATATGGTACGGGAATGGAAGGCAGAAGCTCATCGCGAAGGCAAACCCCTCAAGCTTCCGATCAGTGAGCCAATCTAGATATATCAGTACTCTTGGGTCCAATCAACTGATTTCCGATCGCTCAGTGCCATTCCTCTTGCGAAATATCTGGACTTCGTCATTGCTGCTTTTCGCCGTTTTGATGTTTACCACGTTCTTTATTAACAAGGTCTGGCAGGTAGGTCAAGTAATAAGCTCTCAACGAGTTCGAACGAAGCCTGACACCACGCGAATTAGGCAACAATCATGATTGCCCTAGTTGGAATCTGTTGGGCTGTCGCCTGTTGGGTGTAAGTTGCTAGGAGACCCCACCTATGACCTTCACAAAGCTCACAAAGAGCTCGCCACCTTGCAGTCCTTTTGCGTATGTTTGATAGCAGGCAGTCGGAGTAGGTGATCCATGACTTACTCCCCTTGTGCTTAACAGCATCATCATGGAATACCTCAAGGAAGTCGACGACCGTGGCAAGGATGGAGGAGACAAGCCGCAGCAAGGTGCTCCCCCCGCCTATACCACCGCTGGCTTGGGCCATCGTCCCGGTCATGCTCGTGCAGCATCGACTCCTGTCGTCTGGAATCCCCCTGTTGCGCCGGCAACCGAAAGGACTGGCTTGGTTCGAAGCTTTTCTCTTGCCAACATCGACGATCTCAACGAGGAAGTTGACTATGCGGGATCCAAGCCTGCAGGCGGAACCATCATGGGAATTCACAATTTGGCTATTGTCTTCCCTCAGGTAAGCGTTCTCTCAATCTACTAAAACAAGTGGCACTAAGCTGACCAAACCCGTATCACCGTAGTTCCTTGTACGTATCGGGTTCGTAACTGCAGCGATCCGGCTACTGAATTCTGACCAAACTTTCCGAACATTCCATAGATCGCACTGATTGCATCGCTCATCTTCAAATGGGTCGATGGCGAAGCACCTGCTACCGGAGGATTCGTCAAGCAGCATCATGCCCAGACGAGCGGTGTTGCTTGGACCTTGCGATTCGGCGGTCTCATGGCGATTGTGAGTTCAGAATTGTCGGAATAGGCCTGGCATGGATACTAATCCGTGAATTTTCCTGTCTGTCCAGGTTGGAGCTCTTATCTGTCGAAAGGTGGCTCCTACCAAGACCGAAAAGGCCATGAGGCGCCGACTCGCCGAGATGAAGGAACAGAGCGAGAATGACGAAGTATAGTATAGCCGCGCTGGATCTGTCGTGCGATGTGTATTTCCTTTGCGTTATCACTCTTTTTGTCTATTAGTCTTCTGTCTGTAGCCATACAATCGTACTCCCATCAAATACACCCTACGGCAGTGCGTGTATTCTCAAGCGGTCGCGAGGTCCGTCGACCGTGACCTCGGTGAACCTTGACTTTTGCTAGCGCTCACGCAGACAATCGCGAGCTTTTCCCGCCGATGACCGAGACGCCAGATGTCGAGAACAAACAACGCAGTTGATCGATTTATGATGAATGAGTGAACATTCCAATGAAGCAAGCAATAACTCGCTACATCACTCGGAGGCTCCTACGGCCGATTCACCAATAGCTGAACTCGAACAACTTTAGTCATGCATGAGATCGTAAAACATAATCCATAGTTGGCCTTGTTGACATTCGTGATGTCCCGACCGCAACACTTGACTGCATCCACCGGACCTCGCCGTTCTCACGAGAATTTTGAGAACGCTCTCCTTGCATCGTCTAGTACCCAGCACGTCAGCTCCAGTGATCCAGACCGTGTATTGTCTCTTCTGCCTGCTGGACCCAGTCGAAGTAGGCAGGGGAGCTCTTTCGGCACTCCTTTAGAGGGGATCTCGGAATCAACGTCCAATACCGAAGGTGGACCACCCCATGATAGCTTCCAGACTCCGTCAAGAACGGAAAGATCGGGATCAGGGGGATCAGGAATATTTCGAGGGATGAGGGATGATGACAAGCAAAGAAATGCTCGATCCGTTTCGAACGCTGGGAACAAAGGACCCTCGATGGGAATTGATGGTAAGTTTCAGAACTACTATCATCGGCGAGCGAGCGAGCGATGCTGAGCCGAATCGTCTCCTAGCGGAACTAGCTCCATCGGAACGTGCTCAGATAGCTAAAAGAAGGAGCATATTCCGCAGTGCTGGAACAGCTAGCACACCGGATCTCACAAATCGACTTAAGAACGGCCAACAGCCCGTCAATGGCTCTTCGTTGGGGCAAAGCAGCCATCTTTCGCCAAAGCGAGAAGAAGTAGAATATCTTTCGTCGCCCAGCGGGCCTCGGTCTCCACCATTACCGGTCGATGCAAAGTCCGCAAATGTGACTGTACGAGATCGCTCAGCCTCGCACGCCCCATCCATGGTTCAATCATCATCATACCAGATGAACAACGCGACTCAGCGATCGGCTAATACCGTCTCTAGTCGCTCAAGCGGCTTGCAAAGTGGAGCTGGGACACTGTCTAGCAGACCATCCGTCTCTCATGAAGATAGTTTCAGGGTGAGTTCGCTCCATGACAATAAGTGAATTTTTCTGATCAACTGTGAAACAGAGCGTTCGGAGCAGGACCAGAGGCTTCTTCGGCAAGTTGTTCAGCTCGAATCGGGATGAGACACCAAACGTGGTGAGTGGATTCACCTCACGCGTTCGATTTTACAATACTGAGACACGATGTTCCTAGCCTGTTGCGGTTGCTACCACTGTGCGAACAGCGAATGTCCCCCGGCAACAAATTCCTACGCAGGTCGCGCCGTCATCCGTGAATCGTCCACCAAACTCGCCTGTTAGACGACCTCCATCTCCTCCACCGAAGGCTCCGTCTCGTCGCTCTTCGAACGCTGCAGCTCGACCGATCTCGCCCGAGAGTGCACCAGCAGAGCCCGACACTAAATCTTACATCCACCCTCCCAGGACCGCTTCGCGCCATACTAGGCAACCTGCGACCCAGATTGACGATGACAGTGACGTCGAACAAGGCGGCCAAGAGCTTCGTGAAAGAAACGAGCTGTCTCCATCATTGCCCGCCGACCTTGCAGGCGACTCTACCCCAGCACGGATGGACCAATGGAAGCGACATGTGGAGGGCTTGATAGACGGAGATGGTCTAGAACGAGATTTGGCAATGGAACTGGGTGTACCCGCTCATAGTATGACGCTACGGGACCACATACCCACTATGTCACATCGAGGATCTCTACCAGAATCACCCACTGCCGAGCTTCGAAAGCAGTCTTCCGGCGAAGATCTGACCTTGCGAGCAAAACCGACCGAGAGACGTCCATCTCGCGACAAGACGGCGATACCGATGCTATCGACTCGCAGTTCTTCGCTTACGGACGGAACTCTGTTTGTCAGCCCACTCGAACAGAATTCGAAAAGCTCGGTTCTGATTCCTCCAGACCGTCCGTCACGGCATCTACGCTATCCTAGGCAGGATTCCCAAGTCGACGAAGTGGGAGACATTTTTGATGCTCCTGTACCAACGAGTCCGGAACCGCCTGAAAATGCGGAAATGCTTACACAGTCGCCTCCTCCGTCGCGTCGGCCAAGTAAGGTGACAGACCCTGGCGAAGCGGCTCAGATGTCTGCTTCGGCACCAGGACTAGTCACCTCTGAAACGCCCATCTCGAGTACCGCTTCGACGCCAGAGAAACTTTCGCCTGACGCGAGTCTAGATCTAGAGGCAGAAAAGATTGCCAAAAGCGCATATCGAGGGGAAGAAGATGTTGTGACGAAAGATCGCTTGGCCGAATATCTTGGAAGCCTGTATGTGCCCAAGGTCATCGGATTAGAATCTTGCTAAATTTTTGCTAAATTGCAGGAAGCCGCTCAATCGTCGGACGCTCATACACTATATGGCGCAATTCGAATTCGGCAATATGCGCGTTGATGATGCGTTCAGGTCGGTCTCTTACAATGTCTTCTTTATTGATCAACCCCGACTCACTTCGTTACATGCTACCTCAGACAACTCTGTCAGAACCTTTATTTAAAAGCCGAGACGCAAGAGATCGATCGCATATTGGAGGCTTTCAGTCAGCGTTACTATGATTGCAACCCATCCAGCATATTTGCATCTCCATGTAAGGACCTTTGCTTCGTGCTTCATCAGCTTCAAGGCTGATAGAAATCCCCTCAAACAGCTGTCATCCACACCGTCACCGGATCTTTCTTATTGCTCAACACCGATCTTCATATCGCCGACATCAGCGAACACATGTCAAGACAACAATACGTGCGCTTGACGATGGATACGATCACCTTGAACATGTTGAAGGAAGGAAGCTTGAGACACGCTTCGACTCCCGACCTGGCTCACAATGATAGCAACAGTACATTGCGGACGTCGACGGCAACCGCGTCTACCAACGTTATGCTCCCAACTGGGCTCGCGCTTGGAGCCCCAATTGAGCTTGACCGGACCGCCTCATTGAAAAGGAAGGATTCGACAACGTCTTTCGACCGTACTTCTGAACGTACACAACGATATAGCTCCCTAACTCCTACTCCCACCGCCCAAGGTAGACATCCTGGTGTCCAGGACGCGAGATTACGGTTGCCATCCTCCGCTAGTGTAGGCGCGATCTCCCAACAGGGAAATAAGTGGGAAGCCGAGCTAGAGTCTGCTCTTAAAGTGAGTCCGCCCTTATCCACATCGGCGCTGTTTCGCTCATCGAGCTTTTCGCAAAGGAAATATATCAAGCTGTCAAATCGCGTCAGATCTTGCTGCCAACCGCAAAAGACTTTGTGCCGTCAACTGCCCGGAATCCGCAGCTTAGAAGTCTGTCTGACTATAGCGGGTCCGATCGGACGAGCGCGTATAAACGTGGCAGTATCCGAGGCATGTCGGGTCTCGCCCCAGGTTCGTCTGGCGCCCATGATGGTCGAGCTAGCCCTACTCCCAGCAACGTCACATCGATCGGCGAGGTGAGTCCGCAAATTCTCATGAAGCGCTCACCGATCGTCTCATTGACGGATGATCTCGCCGACTTGCCCCTTTGATAGAATGTGGACAGGCACTTTCAGGCAGCGCCAGCGTTTGGTTTCGCTTCGAATTTGACCCACGAAGTGATACGAGAACACGACGATGAAGCAGCGAGTATTACCGAGTCGTTCACGACAGATAATACCGAAGACATGACGGACGATCAGCTTGCTTTGCTGGGTCCGCCCTGGGCAAAAGAAGGCAACCTCCAGCGGAAGCCGTATTGGGAAGCCCCAGGCAAGAGGTCCAAGGAGAAGAATTGGAAGCAGGTCTTTACGGTCTTGCAGCAAGGAGATGTGTACATGTTTTCGTTCGACGGAGGATCGGGTCGGGCGGCTCCGAAAGGCGCAGCGATGGGAGGAGGAAACTGGATGGTCAGTCCCCGGACCGCCATACCCAAAAGATAGATGTACAAAGAGCAAGTCACTGAACTAACACGCTGCATCCCTGTGATTTGCTACAGAACAATGCCAGAGGCCAAGGCGATCTCAATCTCTCCCATGCGCTCGCCTCTGCCCTTCCTCCGCCAGGATACAACGCCCAGAGACCTCACTGTTTTAGTCTGACCCTGGCAAACGGCGAGATGAGCTTTTTTCAAGCGGGAACGGACGAGTTGGTATCCGAATGGGTGTTGACGTGCAACTACTGGGCTGCAAGACGAAGTCGACCTCCCTTGCCCGGAGGCGTATCGAACCTTGACTATGGTTGGAGGGCGATTGGGCAGGCCAACAACGCGGGTGAAGAAGTCGGTAGTGAAATCGATCGAACGGATAATCAAAGCATCTTCAGCACTAGGAGCGCCAAGAGTCGAATGTCTATGCATCACCTTCCAGGTCGAAGATTCAACCCGAACGAGTCGTCGACAAACTTGTCTCGATCGAGTCTCAGCGACTGGAAGCCACCGCAGCCGTCTCTGATTCCCAGTCGATTGGATGAAGAAAGTCAACTCGAATCTCTGCAAAAACACGTCCGAGTGTTGATGATCGACTTGTCAGACCATAAAACATTAGAGGGGCCTCTGGCGAGATACGTGAGTCGCATAGTCCAGCATGGCGGTCTGTCTGTCGAGTGCACACCCTGGAGGTTACGTCTTTCCCGTCTGCTTATAGTATCCCGCGCGTTCTGCCAATCACAACAAGGCGCAGGAAAACTGGAAATCTCGATCCCACTACATTCATTCCGAGATTGTCAAATATGAGGTGTACGTGGAAGCCCTTCAGTCAGCTATCAAGGATCGATTGAAGAGGAGTGGAGAAAGAAAGTTGGAGAGGAGTCTGAAGAGGGACCTGGGAGGGGATTATTGAGGGACCGGGGCGTTGAGCGCTCGAGTGTTGATCGTTGAGATATTGGCTACGCTCGGGACAAGCCGCGCATGAATATGATATGCGTTTCTCGGTGCGAGGCAAAGGCAGGATGGGAAGAAATACATCACGCAGCATGTTGTTTTCGAGGCCAGGGCGGCGCAGACGGTGAAAGCGTCCGGAACGGTCGTGCTTTCGGACAGATGGCGCATATGCTTCCCTAGCGATTGCTTCAGTAGCCGAATATCTCTACTCGACATGAAAGATCAAGCCTGTTAACACTATCATGCCGGAGGTCGCTGTTGCTAAGTGACGTTGAGGGCCTGATACACGTATCATAATTGGTGTTTCAACACCACGCGTATCGAAGAAAGGGCAGATTTGGACATCAGGCAGATTCGAAGACAAGATACTAAGGATATGCTTTGATGGAGGGTATGAATTCGTTTTGACTTCAATTGGACAATACTAGTATTATGAATGACAATGACACACGTCCATTAAACTTTTCGCTTTGATCGCGAGGCGTACTATGAAGGAAGCGTCCATTCTTGGGGAGACGAGGAACAGAAACTACTAAAAGACGATTGAAATTCGACCATGTTGTGGCAACATCATCGAACCCGTTCATCACCGACTAGAG
>Ga0308160_10005690_pt1 | contig 12927 bp, 11 predicted proteins | sample PhyFR1_FD_201036 | JGI IMG/M metagenome (GOLD analysis project Ga0308160, IMG submission 201036) | Phyllosphere microbial communities from UC Gill Tract Community Farm, Albany, California, United States - DLSLF.R1 | ecosystem: Host-associated > Plants > Phyllosphere > Unclassified | place: USA... | reverse complement strand
GTATCGATCGCGCGCGGCTACCTGGGCTATGGCCTGCCGCACGCCGACCTGATCCAGGAAGGCAATATCGGCCTGATGAAGGCAGTCAAGCGTTTCGACCCGAACCAGGGCGTCCGCCTGGTGTCCTATGCGATGCACTGGATCAAGGCCGAGATGCACGAATACATCCTGAAGAACTGGCGCCTGGTCAAAGTGGCAACGACCAAGGCACAGCGCAAGCTGTTCTTCAACCTGCGCAGCAACAAGCAGGGCCTGGATGCCATGTCGCCGCAGCAAGTGGACGACCTGGCCAAGATGCTCGACGTCAAGCGCGAAGAAGTGATCGAAATGGAAACGCGCCTGTCCGGCCGCGACATCGCGCTGGAAGCGCCGACCGACGACGAAGACGACAAGTTCTCGCCGATCGCCTACCTGTCGTCGGACCAGCAGGAACCGACCAAGGTACTGGAAGGCGAAGAGAAAGTGCGCCTGCAGTCGGAAGGCCTGGAAACGGCCCTCGGCAAGCTGGACCCGCGCTCGCGCCGCATCGTGGAAGCGCGCTGGCTGGCCAACGACGACGGTTCGGGCGCCACGCTGCACACGCTGGCCGAGGAATTCGGCGTGTCGGCCGAGCGCATCCGCCAGATCGAATCGGCTGCGCTGAAAAAGATGAAAACGGCGCTGGCGGCTTACGTATAAGCCCTCCCGGCTCCGGCTCACGACAAAGGCACCCACGGGTGCCTTTTGTTTTGCCCGGCATCCGGAGAAATTCGGGGTCAGAGCACATTTTATGGAAATCTAACGTCAGAAATTGGCGCGGCATATGGTTTCGGATAAACCCAGCCAGCCCGCGTTCGAGCGATGACGGAAGCGTGACCTACGCTGGCAGAGGCAAGTCACCTGCTCTGATCCAGGGTTTCCGTGCGTCCCTTGCCAAAAAATGTGTTCTGACCCCGAATTTCCTGATCAGAATCCCCTGTCCCCGGCTCTCTGCGGCGTCGAATTTCCGTGGGTCTTTTGCCAAAAAATGTGCTCTGACCCCGAATTTGCTCGGCTGCCGTTCAGCCCAGCTTCGCCTTGAAGAACGCCATCGTGCGGTTCCATGCCAGTTTCGCGGCGGCCTCGTCGTAGCGCGGGGTCGTGTCGTTGTTGAAGCCGTGCTCCACGTCCGGGTAGACGAAGTGCTGGTAGTCGACGCGGCTCGACTTCAGCGCGGCTTCGTAGGCGGGCCAACCGGCCAGGATGCGCTCGTCCTTGCCGGCATCGTGGATCAGCAGCGGCGCGCGGATGCGGGCGACGTCGGCCGCCGGCGGCTGCATGCCGTAGAACGGTACGACGGCCGCCAAGTCGGGCAGCTGCGTGGCCAGGTAGTTGGCGATGCCGCCGCCGAAGCAGAAACCGACGACGCCGACCTTGCCCGTCCCCTGCGACAAGGTCGCCAGCGCGTGCGCGGCGGCGATGAAGTCGGCGCGGGTCTTCGTCTGGTCCAGCTTGGTGAACAGTGCGCGCGCCTTGTCTTCGTCGCCCGGGTAGCCGCCCAGCGGGAACAGCGCATCCGGCGCATAGGCGAGGTAGCCTTCCAGCGCGATGCGGCGCGCGATATCCTCGATGTGTGGATTCAGCCCGCGGTTTTCGTGTACGACGAGGATCGCCGGCAGTTTGCCTTTGGCATGCGCCGGCTCGGCCAGATAGCCATGGACCTTGCCGTAGCCCTGCGGCGACGGGAAGTCGACGAAGCCCGTCTTCAGGCGTGCGTCGGCGGGTGCGACGAGCGGCGCGGCGAACGACGGCGACAGCTGCGCCAGCAACGTGGCGGCCGTGGCGCCGCCGGCGGCGTAGCGGCCGGCGCGGGACAGGAAGTCGCGGCGCGACACCTGGCCATGCACGTAGCCGTCGAACAGTTTCAACACGTCGGGATCGAAATCCGCTGCGGTCAAACGCTTCATTTGCGTCTCCAGTCCTGTCCACGGACGCGGCGTCCATCGCCTGCGTTGCCGGGCAACCTCCGCAAGCATACGCCTTTCCGATGGGATTTGTCGAAATGGCATGTCGCCCGTGCTATCGTTGGCGACCCATCCACGACGAGGAACGTCCATGCAACTCATCGGCATGCTCGATTCGCCCTATGTCCGCCGCGTCGCCATCACGTTCGACCTGCTCGGCCTTCCGTTCGACCATGAAGCGCTGTCCGTGTTCCGCAACTACGACGCGTTCGCCGCCATCAATCCCACCGTCAAGGCGCCCACGCTCGTGCTGGACGACGGGACGATCCTGATGGATTCCACCCTGATCATCGAATACGCCGATGCGCTCGCCGGGCGCTCGCTGCTGCCGGCCGCGCCGGCCGCGCGGGCGCAGGCGCTGCGCGCGCTCGGTCCGGCGCTGGCCGCGTGCGAAAAGACGGCGCAGATCGTCTACGAATACAAGCTGCGCCCGCCGGAAAAACAGCACCAGCCCTGGCTCGACCGCGTGCAAGAGCAATTGTTCGCGGCACTGCGCCTGCTGGAAGCGGAGACGGCGGCATTCGACGCCGGCGCGCTCGACCAGGCCGGTATCACGGCCGCCGTCGCATGGTCGTTCATCCAGCTGACGATCCCGCAGATCGTCGCGCGCGATTATTTTCCGCTCCTGGCGGCCTGGAGCGCACAGGCGGAAACGCTGCCCGTCTTCCGGCGCTACCCGATCGACTGACCGGGCAATCCACGCAGGCCGCCGCGGGACGGCCGACCGGACCGTATCGCACCGGCCCCGACGGGCAGTTTTGCTATGATTAACCATACGCAAACCAAGGACGTTCCATGAAGCTGCCGCGCCCGTTCGCCGCGCTGGCTGCCGCCCCGGCGGCGCTGGCGCTTATCCAGCTGCTGGCCGGCTGCACCGCCGCGCCGCTGCAGGATGCGGTGTATCCGCTGCGGCCCGAGCAGAGCGTCACGCTGGCGCGCGGGCTCGTGCTCACGTACGACAGCTACAGCGACAGCCGCTGTCCGGCCAATGCGCGCTGCGTCTGGGCCGGGCGGCTGATCTTCCGCTTCCTCGTCGACGGTCCGGACGGCGCCGAGGAATTCACGCTCGGTCCCGACCAGCCGACGGCCGCGCCGGCCGCGCTGCACGGTGCCCGGGTCGTCCTCGACACGTCGGCGATCCCGCCCGCGCGCGCGGCCGGGACGATGAAGCCGAACGATGTCATCCCCGTCACGCTCAAGGTCACGACCAAATGAGCGCCGATCACCCACTTTCCGCATCCGCCATGACCACATCCGCCAAAGCCCTCGCCTCCGGGCTGATCCTTTCGATCGTCCTGACGCCGCCGCTCGCGCTCGCCAAGACCCCGGTCGCCACCGGCACCGGCGGCGCCGTCGCCACGATCAGCGAAAAGGCGTCGGCCGCCGCGCTGGCCATCCTCAACGGGGGCGGCAATGCCGTCGACGCCGCCGTCGCCGCTGCGGCCACGCTCGGCGTCACCGACCCGTTCAGCTGCGGCATCGGCGGCGGCGGCTTCATGGTCGTGTATCTCGCCAAGGACAAGCGCGTGGTCACGATCGACCACCGCGAGACGGCGCCGGCGTCGTTCAGCCCGTCCGTCTTCACCGAGAACGGCAAGCCGATGGACTTCGACACGGCCGTCGCCAGCGGCGCCTCGGTCGGCGTGCCGGGCACCGTGCGCGGCTGGCACGAGGCGCTGGAACGCTACGGGACGATGTCGTTCAAGCAGGTGCTGGCGCCGGCGATCGGGGTCGCAACGAAAGGCTTCCCCGTCAGCGAAACGATGCACGGTTTGATCGTCGAGAACGAGAAGAAATTCGGCATGTTCGGCACGACCAGCCAGCTGTACCTGAAGAACGGCAAGGCGCTGCCGACCGGGACCATCGTGAAGAACCCGGACCTGGCCAAGGCCTACCGCGAGCTGGCCGCGAAAGGCTACAAGGTGTTTTATGAGGGACCGCTGGCGCGCGCCGTCGTCGAGGCGGTCAACCGGCCGCCCGTCGCGCCCGGCAACGAAGTCCGCGCCGGCACGATGACGCTGGCCGACATGGCCAACTACGAGGCGCGCATCCGCCAGCCGATCCGTTCGACCTACCGCGGCTACGACATCTACGGCATGCCCCCGCCCAGCAGCGGCGGCGTGGCGGTGGCCGAAGCCCTGAACATCCTCGAAGGCTTCGACCTGAAGTCCATGCCGCGCGCGAACGCCGAGCACCTGTACCTGGAAGCGAGCCGCCTCGCGTTCGCCGACCGCAACGCGTATCTCGCCGACCCGGAATACGTCGATGCGCCGATCGAAGGCATGCTGTCCAAGCAGTTCGCGGCGCAGCGCCGCTCGCTGATCCGCCCGGACCGTGCGGCCGGCGTCGTCCCGGCCGGCGACGCGTTCCTGTACGAGAACGACCGCAGCTTCCCGTTGCGTCCGCAGCAGGACCTGATCATGAAGGAAGGCACGCACACGACCCACCTCGCGGTGTCGGACAAATGGGGCAACGTCGTCGCCTACACGTTCACGATCGAGTCGTGGGGCGGCAGCGGCATCGTCGTGCCGGGCTACGGCTTCCTGCTGAACAACGAGATGACGGACTTCGACTTCACCGGCCCGGCGCCGAACATTCCCGAAGCCGGCAAGCGCCCGCGCAGCAGCATGGCGCCGACGATCGCGTTCAAGGACGGCAAGCCCGCGTTCACCGTCGGCAGCCCGGGCGGCGCCACGATCATCACGACGGTGCTGCAGACGATCGTCAACTACATCGACTTGGGCATGCCGATGGACCAGGCCATCGACGCGCCGCGCCTGTCGCAGCGCAACAGCAAGGAGACGTCGGTCGAACCCGGCTTCCCCGGCACGCCGCAGGCGCAGGCGCTGGAAAAATTCGGCCACAAATGGGAAGCGAAGCCGGAAGAGATCGGCGCCGCCAACGCCATCGTGTTCAATCCGGACGGTACCGTCACGGCCGTCAGCGAGGGACACCGGCACGGCATCGGCACGGCGCTGGTGCAGAAGCGCGGGCACTGAGCACGGGCGCCAGGCGTTCACATGGGCGCCGCGTGGGACGGCGCGCGAACCGCCACACGGCGCGCCGATTCGGCGTATGCTTGACGACAAGCGCCGTACTGCATGAAGTGACCGAACCTGCCTGGTCGCATGAAATTAACGGCAACGCACGGAATACGGCCGTCCACGATGGCCACTCGCCGGCACGACGCAAACAGGTCAGGGTACCGTGCGAGATCACAGCCAGATCACATGCTTTCGGGCATGACGAATCCGGTCCCGCCCTTCCCCTGCCGCAGTGCATCGTGGGGGTACATCATGCGACACCTTTTGAAAGCGATCTTCGATCACCAGGACGACGCCCGGCGCGTCCTGGACGCCCTGCTCGCCCAGGGCTTTGCGCCGGCCGACATCACGCTCACGGACGTGTGTCCGCGCGGACCCGACGACGGCGCCGGCGGAGCGGCGGACGGCACGCACGCGGCAGGTGCGGTCCCGTCCGTCATGCATGCCACCGCGCGCCTGTTCGGGGCCGGCCGGCACCCGGTGCCGGCAGAGCAGGCCGACACATCCGTACCCGGCTGCCACATTCTCGCCCTCGCGGTCGGCTCGGCCGCGGATGCCAAGCGCGCCGCGGCCATCATCGGACGCTTCACGGCGGTCGATACCGAAGTCATTGCGGACGGCCCTGCAGCGGACGACGTGCAACAACGTCCGGCCACGGCCGCCTTGCCGGTGGCGCCGGCCTACCCGCCGGGCACCGAACCGGGCGCCCTGCAATATCTGCCGCATGAAGACAGCCACTACTTCGGCACCCAGGACGCCGACGGTCCGCCGGCCGGCATGACCTTCCGGGAAACGATGGGCGCCGCCCTGCTCTGGCCGGGCGCCGACGACGTGGCGGCCCCTGGCGGCCGCACGGCCACCGGCGACGGCGCACAGGCGCGCGGTGGCGCCGCCCCCGACGACGACCCCGAGCGCGCCTGGAAGGACGCCGAGCCCGGCCTGCGGGCCGACTGGGAAGCCCGTCACCCCGGCCGGCTGTCGGCCTGGGACACGTTCCGGGACGCCATCCGGCATGGCTGGCAGCGGGCCGGGGCCGGCCTGGACCACGGGTCCGGCGATGACGATGCACGCCGGGCCGGGACGGCCGCCGACCCGGCCGCGGACCGGCGCGACCGCTACTGGCAGGACGTCGAGTCCGACCTGGCAGACCATCGGGAGCACATGCCGGACGACGCTGCGCCGTCCGCCTGGATCCGGATGAAGGCGGCGGTCCGCCACGGCTGGGAACGCGTCAGGCACTGAGCCTGCGCCGCCTCTTCTCGCCCATCCCGTCAGCGTGGATGCCATGTCCAACCGCATTCTCGTCATCACGGCCGTCGCGGGCGACTTCCAGGCGCTGGTCAGCGCCCTGGCGAATGCCCACGACGGTCCGTTCGACGTGGAGCATGCCGGCACCGCGGCCGACGGCGTGGCGCGCATCCGCCAGGGCGGCATCGAGGCGATCCTGGCCGACCTGACGCTGCCGGACGAGTGCGGCGTCGCCTGCTTCGACCGCATCCATGCGGCGGCGCGCCACGTGCCGATCCTGACACTGTGCGACCTCGACGACGAAGCCGACGCCAAGGAAGCGGTCCGGCGCGGCGCCCAGGGCTGGCTGTCGAAGGGCTACTTCGACAATTACCTGGTGCCGCAGGCGATGCGCAACATCATCGAGCGGGTCGAGGTCGAGCGCGGCCTGTACGTGGTCCAGGCGCGCGCGGAAATCACGCTCAATTCGATCGGCGACGCCGTCATCTCCGCCGACATGCACGGCAAGGTCGACTACCTGAACATCGCGGCGGAACATCTGACCGGGTGGCAGCGCAGGGATGCGTCCGGGCAGCCCGTCGCGGCGGTGCTCGACATCGTCGACGGCGTTACCGGGCGCCCCCTCGACAATCCGGTCGACGCCGTGCTGCGCGGCGATCACCCCCCCGTGCCGACGGGCGAATCGGTGCTGGTCAGCCGGCACGGCAAGCACATCGTGATCGAGGATTCGGCGGCGCCGATCCACGACTGGAACGGCGACCTGGTGGGCGCGGTCATGGTCTTTCGCGACCTCTCGGACAAGGTGGCGTTGACCTCGGAGCTGCGGCACCAGGCGCAGCACGACGCCCTCACCGACCTGCCCAACCGTCTGCTCCTGAACGACCGCATCTCGCAGGCCATCGCCCTGGCCAAACGCGGATCGGCCCATCCGGTGCTGCTGTATCTCGACCTGGACAAGTTCAAGCACATCAACGATTCGCTGGGCCATGCCGCCGGCGACCAGTTGCTGCAGGCCGTCGCGCAGCGCCTGATCGGTTGCGTGCGCGCCTCGGACACGGTCAGCCGCCACGGCGGCGACGAATTCGTGATCCTGCTGGCGGACGAGCGGCGTCCGCAGGATGCCGCGCTGACGGCCGAGAAGATCCTCGGCGCCCTGGCGGTACCGTTCTTTGCCGGCGAACAGAAGCTGCATACCTCGACCAGCATCGGCATCAGCGTATTCCCGCTCGACGGCACCGATGCCGCCGCCCTGATCAAGAATGCCGACACGGCGATGTACCACGCCAAGGAACGGGGCCGCAACAACTACCAGTTCTTCCGGCACGACATGAACACGCGGGCCGCCGAACGGCAACGCATCGAAAGCAATCTGCGGCGCGCGCTCGAACACGACGAATTCGCGCTGCATTACCAGCCCAAGGTCGACCTCAAGACGAACCTGATCACGGGTGTCGAGGCATTGCTGCGCTGGAACCATCCGGAATGGGGACTGGTGCCGCCCGGGCGCTTCGTCCCGGTGGCCGAGGAATGCGGGCTGATCGTGCCGATCGGCCGCTGGGTGCTGCGCGAAGCCTGCCTCCAGGCCGTGCGCTGGCGGCAGGCGGGCATCGCCGGGATATCGATCGCGGTCAACGTATCGGCCATCGAATTCCGTCACCGCGAATTTTTCGAGCACGCGCTCGATGTGTTCGCGGCGACCGGCGTGGATCCGGCCACCCTGCAGCTGGAGCTGACCGAGAGCGTGCTGATGGGCGACGTCGTGGCCAGTGCCGCCATCCTGGCCAGGTTCAAGGCGATCGGCGTCAAGATCGCGGTGGACGACTTCGGTACCGGTTACTCCAGCCTGAGCTACCTGAACCAGTTCCCCATCGACGTCCTCAAGATCGACCAGTCCTTCGTGCGCTCGCTCGATACGGCGCCGGACAGCAACCGGACCATCGTCAGCGCGGTGATCGGCATGGGACGCAACCTGCGCCAGCGCGTCGTTGCCGAGGGCGTCGAGCACGAAGACCAGCTCGCCTTCCTGAAACTGGAAGAGTGCAACGAAGCGCAGGGCTACCTGTTCAGCCGGCCGGTCGTGGCACCGCGCATGGAGGCGATGCTGAGCGCCGGCGCCTGGTCCTGACGGGCACTGCACAAAAAAAGACGGCCTCCGAAGAGGCCGTTAAAAGGGCGTGGGCGCCAAGCCGCCCACTTTGATCCGCGGACGGAGATCGGTCCGCGGAGACGACAAACGATTTACACCATTACAGTTGCTGCGCGATCAGCGGCATGAGGTCGTCGAAGGTGCGGCCGCTGGCGTTCTCGCCGATCGCATGCATCTTCCACTCGCCGTTGTGGCGGTACAGCTTGGCCATGATCTGGGCCGTGTGCGAGCCCTGCACCGACAGGTCGTAGCGCGCGATTTCCTTGCTGCTGCCGGTATCGAGCAGGCGGCAGTACGCGTTTTCCACCGTCGAGAAGTTCTGGCCCGTGAAGCTGTTCACGGTGAACACAAGCGACTTCACGTTCGCCGGCACGGCGCGCAGGTCGACGACGATCTGCTCGTCGTCGCCGTCGCCGGCACCGGTGCGGTTGTCGCCCGTGTGCACGACGCTGCCGTCGCGGCTCTTGAGCTGGCGGAACCAGACCACGTCGACCGGACGGTTGGCGTCGTCGAACAGGACGACGGAGGCGTCCAGGTCGACCGGGTCGCCCTTCGCGCCGAAGCCGAAGAAGCCGCTCTTCTTGGCGACGTCCCAGCCGAGGCCCATCGTCACGCGCGCCAGCGCGCCGCCGGCTTCCTTCTCGAGCGAGATCTTCTGGCCTTTTTGCAGATTGACTGCCATGGTAAAACTCCTATGCGTGTGCGTCAGCGCGCGGGGGCCTGCATCCAGGCTTTGAATGCGGCGCGGTTGCGCGAACAGACGTAAATCTTGCCGCGACCGGAAAAGCGCAGGACGATGCCTTCGCCGCTGGTCTGGCTGTTGATCAGGTTGCCCAGGAAGCCGCCGCTGGTGCCGGTCGTGATCGAGACCTCGTAGTGCAAGGTGCTGTCCCAGGCGACGACGTGCGAGTTGTCGATGATCGCGTCCTTGCCCGGTTCCACGTCCAGCACGTTCATCGAACCGAACCCCGACACGACGACCTGGCCGTTGCCCGACGTTTCGGTCACGAAGAAGCCGCCGCTCTGGGCGAACAGCGCATTGCCCAGGCTCTGGGTGCGCACGCGCAGGTCGACGCCGGACGTCGCCGCGACGAACGCGCCGTCGCTGATGATGTACTGGTTCGGGCCGCAGTCGACCACCTGCATCGCACCGGGCAAGGTCGGGGACAGCAGGCAGTCGCCGTCGCCGCGCGTCGCTTCGATGTGCTGCTGGAAGAACGACTCGCCGTTGGCGAAGGTGCGCATCAGCGCGCTGCCGAGGCCCCCCTTCATCTTGCCCTTGAGGTCGAGCGTCGACTCCATCATGACCATCGCATCCGATTCGCAGTAGATGGTCTCGCCGCGCTTCATCGACACATGCAGGAAGGGATCGATATCCCCGGTCACGGTAAAAACAGGCATTTGGCTTCCTTTAGGTAGAGGGCTTGCGTTGCCCCGGCATGGCTGCCCGGGCAACGCAAGTTCGGTTAAACGTTGACGCCGTAGTTCTTGGCGAGGGGGCCGAGGCCGCCGTTGAAGCCCTGGCCGACTGCGCGGAACTTCCAGTCCGCGCCGTTACGATACACCTCGCCGAACACCATGGCGCTTTCCGTCGAGCCGTCCTCGGACAGGTCGTAGCGGGCGATTTCGCTGTTGTTGGCCGCATTGATGCAGCGGATGAACGCCTTGCTGACCTGGCCGAAATTCTGGCGGCGCGTGTCGCCCTCGTGGATCGTCACGGCCAGCACGATGCGGTCGACGTCGGCCGGCACCTTGGTCAGGTCGATGCTCAGGGTCTCGTCGTCGCCCTCGCCGGCGCCGGTGCGGTTGTCGCCCGAGTGCTGCACGGAACCGTCGGACGACGTCGCGTTGTTGTAGAAGATGAAGTCGGCGTCCGAGCGCACCTTGCCCGACTGGTTCAGCAGGAACGCGACACCGTCCAGGTCGAAGGCGGCGCCGTCGGTGGCACGCACGTCCCAGCCCAGGCCCAGTTTCAGGCTCGACAGGCCCGGTGCTTCTTTCGACAGGTTGACGTTGCCGCCTTTTTGCAGACTGATTGCCATGTTGATTCTCCTTCAGAGTGTAAAGATGCTTCTTCGTTGAACACCTTCGGTTGCCACGTGCAGCGAACTGGTGTTCTGCCGTTCGCCGCGCATTCCTTGAAGTTGGCAGTCAAGGCATGGCCTCGACTGCCAACCGTACTCGTTCCTTATTATTCCACGTGCGCCAGGACCTTCCCGTCCACGCCCAGCGCTTCCTGCTTCTTGCGGTAGCGGATCGAGGACCACACCGAGGCGCCGATGAAGGCGACACCCGCCAGACCCGTCACCAGCTCGGGGACGTGGAACTTCATGCTCGCCAACATGATCACGGCCAGGATGCCGATCGCGTAGTGGGCGCCGTGCTCCAGGAACACGAACTGGTCGAGCGTGCCCTTTTCTACCAGGTACACCGTCAGCGAACGGACGAACATCGCGCCGATGGCCAGGCCCAGCATGATGATCACGACGTCGTTGGTGATGGCGAACGCACCGATCACGCCGTCGAAGCTGAACGACGCATCCAGCACTTCGAGGTACAGGAAGCCGCCGATACCGCCGCGCTTGACCAGCTCGCCGACGTCGCCGCCGCCTTCTTCCGAACTCTCCAGCATGTTCGACAGCACGTCCACGCCGACGTAGATCAGGATGCCCCACAGGCCCGACATCAGCACGACCATCTTCTGGCCTTCCGCCACCAGCGACATGCTGGCCATCAGCGTACCGATCGCGACCATCACCGAGATCGACGACACCTTGCCGAGCGAGCCCAGCTTTTCTTCGAAGTGGCCGAGCCAGTGGTGCTCTTTCTCTTCATCGAACAGGAAGTTCAGGAAAACCAGCAGCAAGAACATGCCGCCGAATGCCGCCACTTCCGCGTGGTGGTTGGTCAGGTGCATCGAGTACTGCTTCGGATCCTGCAAGGCCATGTTCCACACGTCCATCAGGCCCAGGTCCGCCGCCACCGCGACGATCACGAGCGGGAACAGCAGGCGCATGCCGAACACGGCGATGATGATGCCGACGCCCAGGAACAGCTTTTTCCAGAACGGATCCCAGGTCTTCAGCACGGAGGCGTTGACCACCGCGTTATCGAACGACAGCGAGACTTCCATCACCGCGAGGATCGCGGCGATACCCATTGCCGTCAGTGCGCCGGCCACGCCGGCATGTGTGTAGCCCCACCAGGCCGAGCCCAGCAGGCAGATGGCCGTGACGATGAATGACACCCTGAAATGCTTCATATTGTTTTTCCCCAATCTTTTTATGTGTTGTCGACAAGGCACAGTGTAGAGGTCATCGATACTTCGAAAAAGCGAAGAGAATATGACGATTACTTCGTAAAAATCTGAGTTATGATGACACCATGAAATCCGACATCAATTACCGCCACCTGTATTACTTCTGGGTCGTGGCCAACGAGGGCGGCATCACGCGCGCCGCCGAGCGCCTCGGGCTCGCCGTGCAGACGGTCAGTTCGCAGCTCAGCCTGCTGGAGCAGTCGCTCGGCAAGACGCTGTTCGCCCAGCAGGGCAGGCGCCTCGTGCTGACGGAAGCGGGCCGGCTGGCGCTGGGCTATGCCGACCAGATCTTCCTGCTGGGCGAGCAGATGCAGGAGGCACTGAACGAATTCGACAGCGGCCGCACGCGGCTGACGGTCGGCATCTCGGACTCGCTGCCGAAACTGTCCGCGTACCGCATGCTGGAAGCGGCCACGCGCATGGACCGGCCGGTGCGCCTTGTGTGCTACGAAGACCAGTTCGAGGCGCTGCTGGCCGAACTCGCGCTGCACAAGCTCGACGTCGTGCTGACCGACCGCGAAGTGCGTCCGGGCGCCACGCTGAAGGTGTTCAGCCACCAGCTGTTCGACAGCGAGATGGTCGTCGTCGGCGCGCCCGCGCTGGCGCAGCAGTACGGCGGTGCGGGCGACGCCTTCCCGCAGAACCTGAACGGCGCGCCGTTCCTGCTGCCGGCACGTAATAATGCCCTGCGCGGCAAGATCGACGAATGGTTCGTGCAGCACCACGTGCGGCCGGACGTCGTCGGCGAATTCGAGGACAACGCCCTGCTGAACACGTTCGGCCGGCGCGGCCTGGGGCTGTTCTTCGCGCCGGCCGCACTGGCGGACGACGTCGCCGAACAGTTCGGCGCCATGCAGGTGGGATCGGTGCCCAGCGTGCGCGAGCAGTTCTACATGATCTCGAGCGACCGCAAGATCCAGCACCCGGCGGTCGAGGCCATCCTGGCGGCGTCGCGAAAGAACCCGGCGGCCGCGTGACCGTTACAATGCAGCTCGGCCTTTTGCCTTTGGACTGAATAAACCTTTTATGCATAATGTATTACTCGTCGTTCTCGCGCTGCTGCTGGTAGCGCTGAACGGCTTCTTCGTGGCGGCCGAATTCGGCATCGTCACCCTGCGCAAGACGCGCGTGCGCGCCATCGCCAAGACCGGCGGCCTGCGCGGACGCATCCTGTACAAGGTCCACGGC
>Ga0308160_10005689_pt1 | contig 12927 bp, 9 predicted proteins | sample PhyFR1_FD_201036 | JGI IMG/M metagenome (GOLD analysis project Ga0308160, IMG submission 201036) | Phyllosphere microbial communities from UC Gill Tract Community Farm, Albany, California, United States - DLSLF.R1 | ecosystem: Host-associated > Plants > Phyllosphere > Unclassified | place: USA... | reverse complement strand
ATTTCAAGATCAAGGTGTATCCCCGACTGGTCCATGTCATCAAGTCATTCAACAGCCGGCTACAAGCATCGGTACCAAAGACCTTGCAAGGTATACGGAATCAGGCTGCTGCGGCACTACGTATGATCCATAATCTTGCTAGCAAAGATGATCAGGCTGTTGGAGGTTTCTGGATAGAAGTCACTGTCAAAGCCAAGAGTCTCCGAGATGCTCATCAACTGGTTGATGATACTGGCTTCCTCAATCCCTCCTATTGGTTGAAGGCCAGTAATGGGAATGTTGCCTATAGAGGGTTGACCGCTCAACTTGTCACCAGGGAAGGACTCCTTGCCAACGCCAACTGGGTCTACAACCAAGCCATCCAGTCTAAGGTTTTTGTTGGAGCTGCTGCCAACACACCATCCAAGGAACAAGTCCAGGCTATAGTGGATATATTAAACGCTCTTGGCTGGAATGCTGGTATCCGACGTCCTACCAAGTTACTGGATCACAATGCTTGGTGGCATTTGACTCCCTCAACAGATCGGGCCACTATCTTCCGGCAGCTCATTGAGAACTATCAATCGGATGATGAGATCAGAGAACTCTTTCGGAAGGCCAAAGAGGGTGCAGATTACCATGCTTTGCCTTGCAAGGAGGAACCGGGGAACCCAGGTCATCGATACCTGGTTCACAACAGAACACCCTTCCGAGTACGGTGTTCCTCAGAGGCATGCGGTAGCAAACTGCAGCGGTCAGCTTTGATCCATTGGATTGCGGAGTTAGTACAGAGTGGGGTGGTCAGTGAGGCTGGACTAGGTCTTGAGTGATGTATTGCCGGTTGGATTCCTTTGGGGTGGTCATTGGTGAGTTTGCGCTTTCCGGATAGTTTCTTTAACACACAACCTATACTGACTTCAATTAGATATCCTGGTTCCCACTGTCATTCTACACGGGGATATACTTGTCACCAAGCAATGGTATCAATGCATGGGTCAGGAGACATAATCTTGCTCACCAATTTTCATCCCGGCTTTGGGGGTGGATTACCGCTGAGTTTGCTCTTTTGATTTCACTTCTTCCACACGCAACCTATGCTGATTCTAATCAGATATCCTGGTTCCCACCATCATTCTACGCCAGAATATACATGGTATCAAACAATGGTGTGGATGCATGGATCAGGAGACTTGATGTCGGTCACCAACTTTTGGTCCCGGCTTTGGGGGTGGATTATTGGTGAGTTTCCTTTTTTCACATACCTCCTTCCACATTGACTCTAGAATTATACCAATGGTACCGGGCATTTCAGTGAGTGTTGTACTATCATATTATGACCTTTAATGCATGCATGAGTTTTTCCAATTTGCCTCCCCCCATCCCAGAATCGGTATGTAACCCCCCAAAAACGTCTTTTCCCCGTCTTTCCGCCAGGTCTTCCTTTTATCCTTACTGATGACGATAGCTGCTGCTTTGTGTGGTGCCGGTAGCACAGTGACTAGTAGGATCGAAGACGGTGGCCAGTAGAATAAATCGTCCAATCTATTTTGATCAGAGACTGATGTTAGTCAGGAGCATCAGAGTTGAGGAGCACCTACTGCTTTTGTGTTAGTCCGACAAGAAGCCGAAGGCAAAGACAAAGCCACAATTTTTGTCCGCTCATCCGATAGCAACGTATACAGGCCTTGTCGCGGGGGCGGGGATCAGGTACAAGACACAAATCTTTGGATGAGAGTTCTGGGGAGTCAAGCATGACGCTCTAGGTCTAAGTGATACACTGAGGAGTGGGTGATGTGGCAATGACAGTGTTATGGGCAATCGTCTAGTGTCTAGTAGGGCCTGACGATCGCCGCGAATGATGGTAAATGACGGTACAGGGACCTCGAGAAGTATTAGGGATATCTTCCATCCTTTCCACCTTCCCAGGTTCAGCGGATCAAAACGCCTCCTCTCCTCTTGAATATGCCCTGATTTTTCCGCCTGCCCTCTTGCCATCTTCCTAGCCCCTGGATGTATAATCCCTGGAGTCCATTGTACTGCGCAACGCGACTATATCCACCCCCTCCAAAGTTCACCCTTTGTCTCCCCATCCCGCATCTGCCGGCAAACTCTGCTTAATGGTGAGCACTCATAAGAGTAGACTGTGAGCCAATTCTTTGTGTTGTTGTGTGGGAGATGGCTATGGGGACAGCTTTGTCCAAGTCAAGGGGTATTGCTACAACGCGGTGTATTTTATGATAGGATGAGTAGAGGGTGTAAATACCGAAGCACCTCTGGACTGGGAATCTGTCAATGATTAAGCTCCACCATGTACGGTTCTGGAGTGATGGAGATCGGCGTGTGATCCGGCTAGGCAGCCATATCGGCTACTTGAACAAGCGGGCGGTAATGGTAGACACCGGACGTGATCAGCCTTGGTACCATAGCCATGTAGTATCTGACTTTGGATATTCCTCATCACTTTTCAGCGTACTCCATAGTCTTCACTTATCTATTTCCTAGATCAGAGAGAACACAAGAAGCGAAGTTCGTTGAGAGGTCTAAATCTTCCGCATACGGCCTTTGCCCAATCTTTCATCTTTATCCACAGTATTCGAGTCCCGTTCGGTTTTCAGTCTCAGTCGATCACACACGTACAGGGCTTCAGCCGAACCATCAGAGACGCTCACGACTGGCGATCGGTTGAACCTAGTCGCCCAAAAGAGCAGTGACACTGGCTTCAGGGGTGAAGAGCGCTGACAGGGGCGAGCTCAGAAATATGACCGATGTGAATCATACCGTAAGTCACGATCGTTTGAGCTATTACGATGCGACTTTCATTGACCCACTCTTCAGGCGTTTCCGATATCACCTTCGAGCCTTGCTTCGCACAGCAAACAACTGCTGGAATGTCTAGTAAAGGCGTCAAATTGCGGGGAAGCGATGGATCCAGATGATCAGAGGCCGGCGGGAAGTGCCGAATTGATCTTGGAACATGACGAAAAATGGGAAACAGTTTTCTCATCTGCCGACTCTCCGAAAATCCTATCTCAATCCTATCACGGTCGACCCATCTCCGATCACAAGTCATGCGTCCGGTTTTCTCGAAGGGGAACTCCGGAATGCCCTGAAGTACGGCCGCAATGGGCGGTTGGAGACCGAAGGAGACGAGCCAAGCTGGACAGTAGATTCGCCGAACATTCAAGCACTGCCATTCTTCGCAGGCTGGGAAGCCCTTGAACCCTATACATTGCCCGCATCTCAACAGCTTATTGCCGAATTGATCGATCGCACTCAGTCACGCTGGGATCAAGCAAAATTCTCGTTGGACATCATGGGTAACGGTGCCTCTGTGGAGGGTTGGTTCGGGATCTTTCGACATTGGTTCAAGGCCCATGATTGGCTTACACTATACCGGAGCCGACAACGCACCATCTTCGCCTGGCCAGGTAGAACTCTGCCGGGAGATATTCAGGTACTTGCACAGCTCGAAGCCAATATGATGAGCACTACACGTTTCTTGGGAGATAGTGATCAGCTGCTGGTGTTCACGTGCGGCAGAACAGCTGGTAGTGTCGATATGTATCGCTCTACTCTAGCCACGATTGGTCACGGCCTCGCCCGCACTTCCCTCACCAGACAATTGGATCACCTAGCTCATTTAGGTGATGTACCAGCACCGATTATCCGAGACCTGATCACAATGACACACCACGACTGCAAAATTGTACTAGCCTTACATGGCACCCAGATCCGAATCGAGTCAAGCAATCGGCATTTTGGCCCAGCTCCAGCGATTGTGCAGACGAAGCGCGGGAGAAGGTGTGCGACTTGGGAAATTGGTGGAGGATGGCGTCTTGGACTAGGCCTTGCTTACGATAGCTCGAAGGACGAGGACGGGCTAGTCGCTACAATCCCCGAGATGATGGCACTTCTCCACCTGCATCAAGCAAATTTGCAAGATCTATCGTCTTCCCCACCGATAACTTTTCCTCACCCTTTGCGCCCAATACCGCATGCCGATGACACCAAATTCAGGACGCCGATCATATCCGAAGTGAATCGAGGGGTAAATATTACGAGTCGACCGATCGGATTGAGCCATATCGGGAGCAAGCCGCGCACGATCGCCGTAGCCTATCCTAGGGACAGTCCCTGGGCCCGCGAGCGAATCTTATGGGCTTGATGATGCGAAACATGGAAAGCCTATAAACACAGGCCAATGCTGTCAGTTGTAATTAACATCGTGAGCCGGATCTAAACCCCTGTAGCATAGTAGCTCACAGTATTCAAGAATGCAAAAAAGGAACTATTTAACAGAAATATCACCGTTATTTGCCTAATGTTTACAGTTTTCGATACAGAGATATTACATGTTTTTCCGACTAGCCGTAGGCAAAGGAACCGCATCGCGATCACTTTGCTTACGATCTCTCTGCCACTGGAGCTTCGTTGCTCGAGTATACGTCTCCTAAACGAAGAAATCCGTAGACTCGGCTGCCGGGAGAACAGGGAGAGTCTGAATGAACATCAGCAAACACAACTGGGCATATACCGAGAGATCTAGAGAGAATGGCAGGAACTCCTCAAGGCGTAGGGGAGCAAGACTGGGCGTCTCAGTCTTCGTGACGTCCTCAAAGTCGGCACGATATGAGCACACATCATGTGGGTATGAATGAGTGGAAAAGCGGGAAGCCGTCAGCGAGCCTGGTCAGAGTTGAGCAAGGATCCCGCTGATGCTGTCCCATCTTCGCTTCTTTAGCAGTACGTCTTCAGAAACGCTCTCTTCACTCTCTTGATCCTAAGTGTCTCTATTCTCTTTTGTACCACTGGCCGCATTGCCCTGAACATTCCGAAGACGGTGTTCTTCGTAGTTGGACCATAATCACCGGGTGTCAGGACAGCGTCACCAGCAGTGGAAAGCGGACGAGACATCTTAGACGCGAAATTTCCACCATCCTGTAAAAGCCCTTGATCTTCTCAATGCGTTCAATCAGTTCCTCCTCTTCTTTCTCCTGGTCCTAAAGATATTTGTGGTTCGCTCGTTCATCATGGAGACATCGGCTTGACATAGTGCATTGTGGAGGGAGGAGAGACGATAGAGGACGTGTCGGTAGGCCCGCATGGCAGCACCGCGATACTGTTCTCCGAAATATGGCCAGCTGGATGACATTCACTTCCAACCCTGCAGCCTTGGAAAATTAGCTTCTGAGATACTGACCTTCAAGTCAAGCATGTCCAAGTTGAGGACTGCGCGTCTTCTTCGATGGGAATCATGCATTCCAGCCACCGCTTTTGCTTTTTGTAGCACGCGTAACAGTACTGACCTCGCTTCCCTCTTCCCCCCCCTCCTCCAGATTGCTTTGTCATCCCCGAACGGTCTCTGGAGATCTGAAATGCTTTCGTTGGCTAATGTTGTGGATAGTAGTGGGTAGAGGTCTGGGTTGTCGTGGGACCGGGTGGGCTTGAGCATCGTTGGTCGAGTCGTCGCTGTTGGCGGTCGTCGTTTGTAGCTGGTGCTACATCGGCATTGAGGTGCGTGACCATTTTCGTGTCGGTCGGTCTGTGTCGCGTAAACTCAATTAATATATCACAAATAGGGGTAGATGATAACTTCATAAACCAAAGTGAGATTTGACAGACAATCTATAAAATATGAAAGGAGCCGTCTGCTTGGCGATGATGAGGAAGACATGAAAGACACCATAACGCTTTCAGGACAGATGTCTTCCGCCGCTACCGTGAGCGTGGTTCACCAGCTCGCGACGGTTGTGTTCCTGCCCTTTGTGCACACCGCCTGTCGCTACTACCGATCGAATGGCTTAGTGACATTTCCGGATCGGCGTTGTGGAGCCGGCAGTGGCTCACTTGACTGAGAAGTTACTCAAACTTGGTCATTTAGACCTATACCGGACTCAGAGCGGCGTGAAATATCCGAGTTTAGTGTGGCGGGGACCGATATCTACCTTACAATCATGGTTCGATTCCCAGATCTCTTGGTCCCTGTGAGTCGTGTAATTCGATACACCGACAGAAGTTCCCGGAGGGAGGAACTGGCCGTCGACGATCAGGCAATTTTCGATGATGCGCCTCCTCGCATCAGGTGATCCCGGGTAGATTCTTAGAACTAGGCACGAGCTCATGTAGGACGTCGCTGAACACATTCACTTTCTCTGAGTGCAGCGTCAAGAAAGGGCAATGTTTGAGCCGCAGAAAAATCATGGCGTGGGGGTTCGGGGTCGGGAATAGCATCATTTACCTCGGCTTGAAGCTAGCAAAGTCTCGGGTAGTTGATGGAAAGCTGATAAATGGCGACTGCGAGGGTATTTGATGTGGTCTCTGTCCCAGCGAAACTATTATCAGCCTCTGAACAGCCAAAACGAATATCTCGTCATCGGTACCAAGTTCACAACAGAACACCATTCTGAGTATGGCGTTCCTCAGAGGGGCGCGGTAGCAAACTGCAGCGCTCAGCTTTGATCCATTGGCTTGCGGAGTCAGTACAGAGTGGAGTGGTGAATGAGGCGGGGCTTGGTCTTGAGTGATGGGTCGCGGGTTGGGATTTATGGGGGTGAACTACCGGTGAGTTTGCTCATTTGATATAACATCTTTCACACATGACTTATGTTGATACCAATTACATATTCTGGTTCAAACCGTGATTCTACGCCAAATATACTTGGTATCAAGCAATGGTGTCAATGCATGGGTTGGAGGCCTTAATCCTGATCACCAACTTTTGATCCCGGCTTTGGGGTTACCTTACCGGTGAGTTTGCTCTTTCCGCATAACTCCTTCCACATTGACTCTAGAGTTGTTTCATTGGTACTGGGCGGTACAGTGATCATTGGACTATCAGGTTATGACCAGATATACATGCATGAGTTTTTTAAATTTGCCTCCCCCCATCCCAGAATCGGTATGTAACCCCCTGACCCCCCAAATATCATAGTCCTGTGTGTCCTTATTGAAGCGTTACATCATCTTTGGCTTGATCGTCTACGCCCTTGCAAAGGGGATTGCACAGAGCCAATAACGTCAAGACACCTTACGAAAGGTTATACCTACCCAAACGCACCATTAGACGAATTTGTCATACCGAGATTTTCAAAACGCAAAGGAGGGATCAAGAACTATTGACATCAATAGTACATCTGCAAAACTGTCGTCGAGGTCCCACGGAAAGGACTTGGCGCCCTGTAAGAGAGGGTTGAACCCACGACACCGTCGATGGTCTGATACACACGTCCGTATATGCACCATTAACAGGAAAAACCCCCTATCGGCTCGCCAATTCATACTTCAGTACTCAGCTAGATCACAGCCCTCTGTCTCTTTCAAAGAGCCCCCAAAATGGATTTTGCGAAGCGTCTCGATCTGCACTGGTGGAACTAAAAAGGGCGGCTGCGCGGTCATTATTGAAAAGCATTCCATAGGAAGCCGAGGGATTGGTCTTGAGGAGATGAACAGTTCACTCTTCTGTAGCTGTCTGGCGCATGTAGCATGCTTTTTGTTGCAAAACCTGTTGGGGGGACCAACTCCTGTGAATCAGGACGGTAGACCAATGACGTTGGCCGAAGAGCTGTAATCTGACCGAAAAGCAAACTTACGGTACGCTGACCCCCAAGGGCGTGAGCATTCTGCGAAGGGCCTAAAAACGCGGTCTTGCTGGAAGACCAGAACTGACTGGAGTGCATGAAAAGACAGGCTGTCTTCCTCTCCTTCCAATTTCCGTCGAAGAAAACGCGCAGTATTTTGGACATATGTGACCTCAAGTACAGTGCCCGGAAGATATTTCTCAAGCGGGTTCGGAAGCTAGTATCGCCGAGCCTTGGTGTGCGATACCGGGGTGATAGCGAACATGTGCAACTATTTACATCGCCTGTATCCTCCCTTCACAATCGACTATGTTTCCGTCACAATCGACTATGCTTCTGGATCTCGCACGCAGTCATTTCTGCCGGGCCGTTGAACTATGGTCAAGTTGAGGAAGAATACCCGCTTGGGGATTTTATATACACAGCGGTGCCGGTTACATTGGAGAAACGCAAGATGAAGACAGTGAAGTGGAGGTTCTCAAGGAGGTGACGTGATAGGAAGCGGAGATGAAACACCATTGGCGATGCCCTTGCTCAATTCTGACCAGGCTCGTTGACTGCTTTTTGTTTTGCCAGTTATTCATACCCGCATTCTATGTACCCACGTCGTGCCCGCAATCAGAAGGCCACGTAGGCAGAGACGCCCAGTCTTGCTCCCCTACGCCTTGAGGAGTTCCTGCCATTCTCTCTAGATCTCTCGGTATATGCCCAGTTGTGTTTGCTGATACTCATTCAGACTCTCCCTGTTCTCCCACCAGCCGAGCCTATGGAGTTCTTCGTTGAGAGGACGTATACTCGAGCGACGAAGCTCCAGTAGCAGAGAAATCGTAAGCAAAGAGATGGCAATGCGATTCCTCTGCCTACGGCCCTTTTTCTGCTGGAGGTGGTCGCTCTTATAACACGAAAAGCGCTTCTGCCATCGAGACATTTTGATGATCGAAGAGATTGTCTTGAAAGGTGTGTTCATGTGGTATTCGTGATCGGAACTCTGCTGTGGAGCAATCTCGTAATTTCTGTGGAAGCATCTTGACTCCTCCGGATTCTCGCTTAAAGGTCCGACAAGAAAACCGGTGATACAGGGTCGTTATCCCTAGAACAGTCATTTGCAAGCTCTCCCCACCTATCTGCGTCGGCCGGAGGAGCAGCATTGACTTGAGATCGCTCAGAAATCCAAGACTTAGCCCGGGGGGAGATGTACTCGCGTGGTGATGTCTCGTCAAGCACCGACTGACGTTATAATTATACCTCATTTGATTGCGGAAACTCACCATTCAGCGTTGTCTGGTCCGACTGGCAGGTCATCAGTGGCGTCTTGCATATCGAGACTCACAGGAGCTTGGTCCATAATCAACGGTCACTTCGTTTCCCTTTTTGACAACATTGGTGCCTATTGCGCAGCTCTGAATGTAAATGCCTGAGCGAAGCATATGTCGCCTAGGACGTTTATCATACGTGAAGTTGGCGTTCGGTAAACATGCATGCTGACGCATCAGCTTCGACCTGAAGTATGGTTGTCCTTCTTACATTAATGAAACGCCCCGCCCAGAGACCGAGAAACCACCTTCCTTGGGATTCCGCGAGCGATGTCGTGTTGAAGGACAGGTCGGTCAGATCCTCTTCGCACTCGACTTGGTGAAGTTCGACAAGGAGCATATCGAGTCCCGGGATTGCCTAAGTGGGTATTAGGTCTCTAGCGGCCTTTATTCCCAGCTCCGAACACACCCATAGGCTTCCGTGGAGAATAACTCAACGCTATCTCCAGTCAGGAGAGCCTGAGCCTGTTTTTCCAAGCTACACTCAGGTCAGCGGCACGTGAAACCCTGTTCCTGGTTTGACTGACAATACAATTGCCTCGATAGGCACATCAGCGTGTTGGCGATGTCGCGTAACGCTGGAAGATAAGCTATCCAGTCCCAAAGTCGGCATTGCTTACCATTCCACGACAGGGTCGAGTGAATTGTGCTTTAAAAATCCTACATTTGGTTGTTGAGGTGTCTCTATGTTTGTTGCACTGCTCTACGGTGTCAGCTTGGCTCCCTGTTCGATCAATCCGACTGGAAACGGCTCGTCAGTTTACGCACAGATTGGCTAGGCTCTTCGCAGTGACTGTCCAGCTCTGATGGGGGTTCGCAGCTCTCATTAAAATGTGTGCTATTCCCATCGCCCTGGATCCGAAGGTACATGGGTGTAACAGTCGGCAGATTATGGCCATAGTAGTCGTGAACTATACTGAGCAGTTCAAATTCCAGTTTGGCGATTCGGCGGATGACTTTGACATCGAGAATGGGTTGCCGTGAGGGTTGCAATCGCACCCGTGTCACTTCAATACCGAATGGGGCCGATTTGCAAGCAGTAGGCATAAGAAGCGCGGTCAAGGTCGAGAAGGGAGATCTTCCTGCGTTGTTTAGTCGGGACGACCGGAGTTTGCCACGTGAAGTTACCCACGGCCTCGCATAGAGATGTACGTCCGCGTTCAAGGTCTTGCTTTTCTCCCTTTCCCTGAATACACGTGGTCTAATCTCACAATAGAGAAACGGAGCTGACCTACTATGATAGGGATTGTGCAGCCGGTGTGGGTGAAGCTTAAAGGAAGCGAAAGATTGCAGTTGTCGGGGATCGTTGTGTTGATGAGGTGCACTGTTAAGACATAATTTGAAATCTCGGCTGGCAGACCTTGTGAGGGGTAGCAAGCCATTTCACATCACCTTAATGCCTCCACGTCAAACATCGATCTTGAACCTGTCCACAGCAGCGGATCGATCATTGACGATTCATATTCAACATACTACCACTTTGAGTACTACGCCTAAGATAGATAAATCTGAGTAACGCGACCCAGCATACCAAACGAGACAGTTGTCTGGCCTTGCCATTCGATCAAATCATCGCATCGGAAGGCTGCAGAACCGTCGAGGCTATAACGCGTTCGGTGGACGAGATTGTGCAGCGAGCAAGCCCGAGATGATATAGCTCGCCATTCAACAGTAGCCCCTTCGTGGATGGAAAGAGTGTTGGTCGACGCTCGAGTCCGTATGATAGGCGTCAACCACCATTGATAGTCGATTTTGACAGCCAACACAACGTCGCTGGAGGCCGAGTTGTGAAAACGCAGACCGAAGCTAGGTTGGGTCCAAGATGATACCGTAGAGAGGGACATATCTCGCGTCGCTATACCGGGGATACTGCGCGATCCTGATCTAAGTGTTGTTAAGAGAAGCTGACACTGAGATTCGATTGAGCTCACGAGGTTAATCGTCCACTTAAGCTGACTTGGGCCGGAATTTCACAAACGGTAGTTGATGGTTGTTGACCGGTGAGTTGCTAAAGAAATGACCATGGTACGTCCAATATATTCACCACCGCCTTCGAGACTTCCCGACAAAAATTCTCAGCCGGCGCATACTCCGTGAACAAAGAGCTCCTCAATCGCAAACGGATGGGGATGAAACGTCTGAGTATATTCTCGTTTTGTTTATGTAATTCGGTTTGCCCGCTTTTGCAGGCACAGCTCCTGGCAGGTTTCACGAGCCAAGCGAACGACGAAAGCGGCTGGAACATGAGGCTAAGCTTGGCATTTCAGGCACAGTCTATTAGGGTGATTAAAGCCCGCCTAATTGGTCCGAAGTCAGGAGCTCACACGTTTCTGACATAAAGGCCGCCTGACTTTGAATTTTGAGGTAGGACCGACAGAGAGCTGACCATTTCAGATTGGTCCTCCTTCCTTTCTAAATGATATCTCATCATTCATGCAGGTCTGTACACATTGCTACGCTACATGCTCAAGTCACGATGGTCGTGACCACTAGGATGAGTGACTGAGAACCTTCCCCGAAGGCCAGGAGATGTCTTCGACGTCACATTGTCACTAGCCAAGAGCTATGCCCGGAGTGGACCTTGCCGTGACATGGTAGCAATACAGCAGTAGCGTTATCTCCGGAGCCTACCTCCGGCTAGCAGAACTGCTCCAGCTAGAGGAGCTTCGACATGTCGCGCAACGCCATTTAATCCTACAGACTTGGTAATTCTAATCTGAATCTGATTGATTAACTACAAAGGCAACGGGAACCGATTGTTTTTTTTTGGCTTGTCCAAAAGGACATCCGTACATTAGGCTTAGTGTTAGGCTCTACATTACGCTCAGTCTGCCATGAGAGAATGATAGGCAATAGAATCTTGGGCAGATTATCATGGCTGACGTGAGAGCAACAATTATGCCCTAGCCGCAGTACTGTAGCATGGCTGAGCGCTGTTGAGTAACCAAAGGCTACATGGACATACACATCATAATAATACTAATCAACGACTACTCTTGTGAGTCGCAATCGGGTCTTCCGGAGATAGCGGTATCCTATTTTTGATGGCCTGTATTTTTTTCTGTTCAATGGATCCAGTGGCCATCTTTTGCAAATCTTCCAGCCGCAAAAGATCAAGACGTGATACTGATATCTCTGGAGCCCACTGCAAAGCCTGCTCCCCGAACACGTCCACCAGAATCACAAACTTCCGCGCCCTTTGCAGCCGCTTTTGCAGTCTCGCTCGCGTTCTGGTCGACTTCATCCATTCTATTACGGGAGGAGAGGCGCATAGTCTTGCAAAGTTGTCTTTTTCCATCGTCCTTGGGTGCTGGCTGCCGCCTACCGCAGTGTTCGAAGCCTTTAGTAAGCCATGAACCAACGCATGTCACAACGCACCTTGCAAAAATTCTGGTACGAGACTCCTATGCTCCAATAGCAACAATTAATTGCTATCGAGATTTTATCGGCCTGAACTAGCAGATGATCGAGACGAGAGATCTCATCGATCAGCAAGCTAGAGATTTTCGATGGCGTCGCTTCGGCCCCAGCCTCTGTAACGTGGAGTCTGATCGTATCAAGAGGTACAGTGGCCATTGTACCGCCGCGGAAAGCATCCTTTTCCATACGCTCGATAAGGGTATCCAGCAGGGCAAAAGCCTTCGATGAGCCGTTGTTCGGCCGATATTTCGTCTTTTCGGAGCGTCGTGTCTCATGACCAATGGCGAAAGAGCTGTTTGCGAATGGCGGGTCGTCACTATTGTGCTCAATATCCATCATATCGCCCCCCTGGGGCGTCGCCTTCTTAAAGAGATTAGCTTCTTCCCCAAAAATCGTTAAAGAATTTACATGTGATATCACTATCTCATATTCTCGATCTCCTATGTCTAGCGAAAGAGATGGTGCCCAATCGAGCTCCAGCAATTTTGCGTCTTTAAAGGCCGTGAACATGGCGAGATAGACCAGTGCTGCATTATGCGCTATCTCGCCAGGATCATGGCGATCGAGTACATGCCGGATGTATCGGATCATCTCATGTAGTGTTGGTTCGGCATGGGAAAGAGCTTCGGCCGTAGGCC
>Ga0308160_10005688_pt1 | contig 12927 bp, 15 predicted proteins | sample PhyFR1_FD_201036 | JGI IMG/M metagenome (GOLD analysis project Ga0308160, IMG submission 201036) | Phyllosphere microbial communities from UC Gill Tract Community Farm, Albany, California, United States - DLSLF.R1 | ecosystem: Host-associated > Plants > Phyllosphere > Unclassified | place: USA... | reverse complement strand
ACCGGTGAGTCTGCTCTTTCCGGATAACTTCTTTCACACACAACCTATGCTGATTCCCATTAGATATCCTGGTTCCCGCCATCATTCTACGCCTGAATACACATGGTATCTAGCAATGGTGTGGATGCATGGATTTCAAGACCTGATCTCGGTCACCCACTTTTGATCCCGGCTTTGGGGGTGGATTACCGGTGAGTCTGCTCTTTCCGGATAACTTCTTTCACACACAACCTATGCTAATTCTAATTAGATATCCTGGTTCCCGCCATCATTCTACGCCAGAATATACATGGTAACAAGCAATAATGTGGATGCATGGATCAGGAGACCTGATCTCGGTCACCCAATTTTGATCCCGGCTTTGGGGGTGGATTATTGGTGAGTCTCCTTTTTTCACATAACTCCTTCCACATTGACTCTAGAGTTACATGAATGATATCAGGCGGTTCAGTGAGTGTTGTACTATCATATTATGACCTTTAATGCATGCATGAATTTTTCTGATTTCGGTCCCCCCATCCCAGAATCGGTATGTAACCCCCCCTTCCGCTGGAAACTCCCTAGAACCCTGTTACCATTAGCAGTCGTCTGTTAGCCCGTCGCCGGACGCTTTGAACAACGGCTCTTGTCTGAGCCGCCCACTGCCATTCATTCGCACACTCCTCCTATTGTGTCTATCAATTACTCCGATAGCTGACTGTATGGTCTTTTGGTGATCCGCAGGGACCTGAATGTCAGCTTCAACCCTCACCAGCCCGGACTTACTACTTGCCCAATTCGACGATGGTCCAATGCTCCGTTCCATGGTGTACATCGTTGAGCTCCCTCCCGTCCAGAAGCCAGCGCATCGGTATATCTTCCTCTTTGCCGTCTCCCATCGCTGCTTCCCGCCAACCGCCGGACTCGTATGTCCACCGCGCTGTCAAGACTCCAGGCTTAGATCCCACTACCTGCTTGATGCCTTGCGCGAAATCGCCAACCCGGATAGCGAGCCCAATCAGCTTCTCTTCGTGATGCAAGACGGCTACTATGTATGGGATATCAGCTACCTTCCGGCTGACGTCGAGAGATGCCGGTTTCGTCCAGTACTCCATGAATCGATCCTCCTTGCCAGTCACTGGATTCTCCAATAGTCCCACTTCGATTTGATCGCCGTTGTCTAGCGTGAAGAGATCTGCCCGATCCACCCCGTCGGTGTTCCCCATGCTATCAATCGGGTGATTCCATTCCCCTCTTATCCCGACTCCTGGACCTTCGTCGAGATCAGGCAACGCGGTGTAGGTGACTTGGCCGCCGAATGCCCAGAAAGGTCCATCAGTGGGCTTTCCGTCGAGCGCATATCGGATGTCTACATAGTAACGGGTCGGGGAGGTGAGGACGAGTACTGAAGAATCCTCCCTCCGAGGATCGAGGCCCCAGGCGATTCCCCGTCGTGTCGAGATGAGTGGTTTAGGGGGCAGGGAGGTGGAACCGAGTACCATTGCGAGCGTCGTGCGATATGTGAGTGTGAAGGAAGGTGGGCGCCGATCGTTGATAAGGTAGATGGTCGGCGAGATCATATAGATTTGATGGCTACGAGTATTCCAGGACGGCAAGCACCCTGGCCCGGATCTCGGAGAGGGGGAATAGTTTTTCCAGGTTAATCCAAGCGAGATTGCCGGCTAAGGGTTGGCACATTACTGGGCATGGCAGAACAGAGTGTCGCATCGTGAGTACTTTACTGTCGGCATGGAAAGACTGTCTGCATCGAAAGAAACGCGAGAACGGAAGCTTAAATATCGACCAACTCTGTATCGGCCTGTGGAGCCGTTGACTAATTGATTGACTACAACAATTCGGCGACCGCAGCTGTCACTGGAGGTCCTACGAAATGACGTCTGCCCCAAGACAAGTACCAAATCAGAGAGATGGCAGCGAATCCGATAAACACCACCGACGCGTCTGCTTGTCAGCGATCTTGTGTGATGAGTACCATATCACTTACAGTTCATCGTCTCGGATGTCACGGGAACTGTTGTGGGAAACGAAAGCAACGGAATGGCGAAGATATACCAGATGATCGCAACGCTGTCAAGATCAGGTGATGATCAGAAAGGAAAGTCGAAAGACATACCAGTTACAGAAGTATCCCAATCTCCCTTTATAGAATTTACCCTGCGCAACTTCTCTTCTCCCTCGAAAGAAGGAGATAGCGATCGGGACCAGATAACTGGTCCCTAAACATATGACCGCAACCGAAATGAAGGCGTTGAAGGCTGCTGTCGATCCAAAGTAGATACACGTCAAGGCAGCTTGTAGGATGATGTTGACGAAGAATGCATTGACCGGCATCTCATGACGCTGTGAAACACGTCCGAGCCATTGATGACCGGGAAGACCGCCATCTCTCGAAAATCTAAACCGTTAGCTTGTCTAGTGCGGTGTCGTAACATAGATCACAATGTAGACTCACGCCCAAATGCACCGTGACGCAGCCTGGGAGCATGCTAGTCCACACGCCAGCCCGTTGACAAGCACTGCCGGTCAGCTGAGGGTGACGCGAAGAAGTAACAGGGCTTACCTACGAAAAATAGCCCAAAAGCGGCGCCTTGACTGCCGGTCGCCTGGAGAAACATCTCGGGAACAGGCTGTCCTGTGACGCTTGCGAGGATCGTATCTAGATCGCCGAGGGTGAACAGGATTGGAAGCATATATAGGAGGCCAAAAAGTGCACTGCAATCAATCAGAAAACGCGATAAGCGGCTAACGACCAGTAACGTACTTGAATCCTATCCCATAAACCCTTTCTGGTCAGCCCGCACCACTAATTCATGAGATGAGATGCGAGTTTACTCACATCGCTCTTGGGATCGTCTGTTCTGGCTTCTTGACCTCCTCCGACATGGACGCAAGCATCCCGGTAGGACTCAAACAGTATGCTCCCTGGATCAAACCCATAAAGAATGCCTGAACGGTCAGTCGGTCCATTGAGGTGCTCCTCTATGGCTCTCCGCCAGAACTCACCCATCCTCTTGGCCAGCCAGAACCCATATCGACGAACTCCCTGCCAGTATCAGCACTGCGCTTGTCTGATATAGCTTGGAACTCACGTGAACACGTACGATGCACTTCGCGTTCCAACGGCCGCCTTGAGGGGCAAGGTGATGGCGGTAGCGAGAACACTGCCGGATGTCAGTATTCTCCATATCAACAACTACCCGTCATTACTTACCCAGCAATGATCCACACGATGATGAACGCCTGGAGTCAGCGGTATTCTCAGGTCGTACCACTTACATCAACGTGCGGAAGGTGGCGCTGTCCCAAGATGGATATCGAGCCGAGAATAACGATCCTGACCGTCAGACGAAGTCTATATCTGGTCCAGGCTTACAGCGCCCAAGAGCATAGTACAGTGTGCCACTGTTCTGCGACGTATTCGGGGTGATAGACTGCGCGTTCAGCTACTGATATTCATCTAGAAGACAATGACACGTACTGTTGATTGACGCCAGGATCAATTGGGTAGTACTAAAATCGTTTCAGCTCAGGGCTCACGCGGATTGAGAGTGATGAGTGGTACATACCCGAAATTGGCGGTCAGTGTGACGATCACATTGCCTACGACCGAGAGCCATCCCACGATCCATGCGACAATCGGGCCCCAGCCGCCTGGACTGAGCATAAAGGCCCAGTAGTATGTCCCGCCAGCCACAGGATATCGAGATGCTATCTCGCCGAGAGAAACAGCGATACACAAAGTGATCAAGGACATGATGATCCAGCCCCAAATCGCAACGAAGGCTCCCCCGTTGATCAGAGAGTAAACTACGATGCATTAGTTGCGGGCCTGAAGGCTGGCCTGCGCACGTACAGAAAGTAGTGCCAATACCGAACGGGACAGAAGACAATATGACCATCATGAGGATCATGTTGACCAGTCCCTTAGTCTAGATAGGTCAGTCAAGACAGCAACATTGAGTCTTGCAGACGGGGTAGCGTACCCTTGGCATAGCTTGAACATAACTGTATAATCGTCAGTTGAGCATGGTGAGATTCGACAGCTGATAACGCACCCAAAGTTCTCCTCAAGCGTGACTCCATCCTGTTGCTGCCGGTCATCAACGCCCTCGATGTTGATACTCGGTGATTGCCCATCGTTCGTGTCCTTCACTTGCGAGTCGTCTTTGTTCATGCCTGCTTTCTAATGTGTCTTGTATCAACTGTTTCGCACGCCGGAATAATGCGCGACGGGACCGGCATGTGTTATGTACGCTGAATGCTATCAAGGTATAGCTTATCGTCCAGCGCTCAGTCGTAATGTCGAGCCGAAGGACCGACGCCCAATCCAGGCGCGGGGTCGCTTAATGTGGAGTATGCTGATAAGGTGCCAAGGGCCAGAGGAGAGAGCGGGATCTTCCGGAAATTTGCCAAAACCCGGATGAATACATTCCGCTCGAATAAGCGGGCGACCTCATTACTCCATCGTTTTTCCAGCTTCCGGTATCCATCCCGTTCGATGCCTCCCGACCAGACTCAAAGAATTAGAACGACGAGAGCGTGCGATGTAAGAATCCAAGACATGGGGAAGACCTACTGCGCTGACTTTCATAGCAATGCAAAGTGTGAGTTGAGTGCTTTTTAATCTAAGACGCAATGCCGGCAGGTCTGAAAGTATAGAGGGCGCAAACGATGCGACGGGAGGACGGATGGAACGTCGACCTCTGGGTCTGATCCCTGCGAATCGTGCAGGCGGGCGAATCAAAACTGCACATACACCATACCGGCACGAAGAAGGCAAGCCCGCTCATCAGCTATCCGCCAAGGGCATTTACTTACCGATCTAGAGGGCCAGCGCCCAGCAGAGAGATGTCTCAACAAGTGATCGCCCGGTCCGGGACAGCTTCTCTTGCCATGCGGGGTCATATGAGTTTTTCGGCCACTGAAAGCTCATCCAGTGGGCTTCTACCTGCCGAGGCCGAGAGAATCGATAGGCCTCCAGCGTCGGGAAACAGTCAAGGGATGCCATCTGACGTGTTGGACAAGCTACTGGTCATATATTTCACCCATGTGCATGTGAGTGTCCTTGACCACCTCACCTCCACTGCTGATTATATAGAATCTCTGGCCAATAATCTACAAGCCTCATTTCACTCTCGCAACTACATCAACACCGCTGCTCAATGCAATGCTTTGCGTCGCGGCTTGCGTCGTGCCGACATCAGAGCGAGACCGCTACGATAGCGAAGTTCTTTTTGAGGCCGCAAAACAGGGTGTCCGAGATTGTTGGGCTCAGCCACAAATTGAAACCGTACAATCGATCCTCCTATTAAGCCTGCGTCAAACGGGATGTGGAGACAAGCAGAGTGCATTCGGCTTTGCGGCTCAAGCTTGCACACTCGCACTGAGCTTGGGTCTCAACAATGCTATCTCTCATGATGAGGATGTCGGTGAGGTGAGGGCCGTTCTATCCATCGACACGCTTTTGCCTGACCACATAGGATCAGATACAGATGCGTTCTAGGGTGTGGTGGGGTTGCTATTTAATGGACAAATGTTTGGCCGAAGAGACCGGACGTCCCTGTCTGTTGAGATACAGAGGATGCACCACACCCCTTCCCGCAGTCGACGAAATGGACGAGCTCGAGATGTGGCCACCTTTGCCCGTGACGTCGACGACACCGTTACCAAAAAGTGTGAACAGTGTCAAGCCACGTCGCGGACACATCGTCAGTGCGTTCGTCTGGACATGTAGACTCGCCATGATTGTGGAAAACATCCTGGAACTCGAATGGCAAGGTCCTCCGGCAATTGAGCCATTCGACACCCGCTTTCGAGCTGAAACCTTGTCGGTCCAATCTGATAAACTCGCAGGCATCGTTGCCGGTCAGTTAGCGGACTTTCGCTCTTTCCTACCTCGCCATCTGAATCTGGACTCGACTGGCCTTGGGCCTCCCTTACCTCAGGTTGCAATCATGATAGCAGTGAGGGCTGATATCCTGGTTTGATGCTGACACTCAGTGGCATGCCACCGCAGAGATCCTATTCTATGCACGCTATATTCGATCGCGATCCGAGTCGGTGATTATGGAGCCCGTTTCCAGCGATTCCGCCTTGCACGATAGGGCCTATCATATCTGCGCACAAGCATCGCAGACCGTCATAAATACCATCCAGCAACTCGACAAACACCAATTGCTCAGGGAGGCTTGCGCCGATTTTCTGTATATCATCAGTCTCACTACGCTGTTCCAAAGTAAGCAACATCAAAGTACACGTAGCTGATGAAGCAGCGTTTGAGTGTACAAATCCGATCGCGTCCATCGCTGAGCGATCGAAGGAGAATTTGACCCGGTGTTGTCGATGGTTGAGGGAGTTCTCGAGTTCCTGGCCTGCTGCTTCCGCTCAGAAAGTCTTTTTCGAAGGCTGTAAGCTCGTCCGCACCTGCGAGCCGTTTACCATCCTGATGTCTCAGTGATACAAGGAGGGATGCGCCTCTCATCTCCAGACGACAATGTCGCTACTGATTACGTCTCTCCCGTCAATGGCGGCGCGACATTGGGGATATCGCCTGTCCAACACACATCGACATCTTTTCCTGTCGTTCATCGAGCTCTGTACGCCGTACAAGGAGATCGACTCAATCAATCTAACGAAGTCGATATCTCCAACCTTTTACAATTGCCTCAGTACTATTGGAACAATTGGGACCAGTGGATGTCCAATGCAACACATTCAGCCGAAGGTGGTAATGACGCGGACACATTCTCTTTGGACGACTCGCGCTTGCCGGATGATTCGGTTTGGGGTATCCCGCTCAACTCGTCAGACGAAAGTATCGGTGTAGGGTTTTCGGGACAACAACATGAGATTTCATCTACCGTCGAGGCGCAAGGTCAGGCCGCAGTGACCACCGCTCTGCTCAAATATATGCTCGAAGGAGCGCAAGGAAGAGCTTGAGTACGCATCTCCTCGGTCCTCCATACGCCATGCAGAGTCCACCATACTCGCTGAAACATCCTCACGCCTCGCCACAATCTCGCTTATAATCGAGACAGCAATGTTCCTCGAGCCCAGCTGTCAATCGGCACTGAACAAAGTACAGTCAGACGACCTATCCGTCTCTCTCGTCACAGCGTTCCTCATCGACTGACTACTCCTGCCATGTTTGCTCGTTGATCGTCATGAACCAAGTATTGCAGTTTTGAGCGCTTCTGTTTATAGATTTACACAATCATCGCATGGTCATGAATACATCAATCCAGGCTAATCGCGGCGCGCATGAACTTAGATTCACATCTTCATACGTAGCTAATTACCCCGAACTACGACAGCCGTCTTCACACTCTTCTTCACCGTTGCTTCAGATATCCCCAGAGACTTCGTTTGTTATCATCAATAGGTGCGGACGGCTACATTCTCCTCGTGCTCCAGCTGCATTTCCTTCTTCTCGTCGTGAGATTCGACGTTGCCGGGATATGTCTCGGGCTGGGCCTCGAGCCGCCTGACGAGTGAGACTGCGTCTTCGCCGTCGAAGATACGACTGATCTCTTCCAGAGGTAACGGTCCATTGGGACCTTTCGTCTCGATGATGGTGAAGTACAGCCAAACAGTTTCGAACACAAGCCAAGCTCTGGAAGAGCGGTCAGTTTTCATCCCGCGACAGGTATAGAATTGACTTACGTGTAAACAATATAGTACTTCCACCCTAGAGCTGGAAGCGCAATGGGATTGACATATTGGTTGAAGACGAGGGAACAGTTGACCGACATGGATGAAACAAACAAGCCTTTGGTTCGAAGATTGTATGGTAAGATTTCCAATGTATAGGCGCAAAGCAAAGGCGACATGGCGAGATTGTAAAATAGATAGTAGATGAAGAAGAACCCGACCACTGCACGGCCGGCACTGACATTCGGATCAGCCTCTGGAGAGTTCGAGTAGACAGCAGAACAAGCCGTGATGATGGCGTAGGTGACGGTCATACCCGCGGCGGAGGTAAGCCAAAGTGTACGTCGACCCAAGCGGTCCACCGAGAGGGCACCAGAGTAGGCTGTGACCACGTTCCACAGCTGAAGCATACCATTGATGAGATTCTGCTGCTCGGGCGAAGTGATACCGACACCTTTAAGCGCAAGATTAAGGTAATACGAGATGATACCGTTCTTATGCTCAGCATATATCTAAGAGGGACTTGATGTTGACTTACACCTGACCACTGGGAGAAGAACGAGTAGGGAATGATGGCGAGCATACGTCGCCTGTTTCCAGGAGTGGCGAACAAAGATCGGTAGGTAGTTGTCTGGGCAATCTCTTGGTCAAGTCGGATACCCTCAGTGATCTCGTGCATTTCGAAATCGATGAGCGGATCTGTTTCGTCGCCATTGCAATGCCATTTCAACAGGATGGCTCTAGCTTCCGGAATGCGGCCATGCGAGACCAGCCATCTTGGTGATTCGGGGACCAACCAGAAGACGAGGAGGATTTGGACGAGCGATGGAACGCCTTGTAGCGCGGAGGGAATACGCCAAGACCAAGTGTTTTCGAGTCGGAATGTCCCGTAAGTTACCCATGCAGCAATGATACTGCCCATGTACCACGTACTACACTCATCAGAAATCGCACCGACATAATGCGGGACTGGTGACTTACGTGTTGTACAACCCAGTGATGGGGGCACGGTGAGTGGGGAAGGCAAGCTCAGTAATGAGTACAGGCGAAGCCATACAGGCAAATGCTAGGCCGAATCCGATGATGAATCGGCATCCGATGAACATCCCGACATTCTGAGCAGCAGTCTGAATGATTGTTCCGATTATAATTACTGTATGGTCAGCTCATTGAGTCATCAACCGGTAAAATCAACACTCACGGACATTGCCAAAGAACAAAGCCCAACGTCTACCAAACCTGTCGTTTGCATATGGCGCGAAGGGGAGACCGGCAATACCGCCGATTGACTGAATGGCATTGAAGACTCCGAGCAACGATCCAGTGGGGTGACCAAAGTATTCTTGCCAGTTGACAACTGTCTGTAGACCTCGAAGGTTAAGCTCTGCAAACCGGTCGAAATAGTGTGATGCCTACTTACCATTCATCATTGATCCATCATAACCATTGTTCATCGAAGTCATGACCAAGAGCAGCTGTTTTATATCAGCGACATTCGACCAGCTAGGCCTATGAGACGTACAAGAAGCATGTTAAGTTTAAGGTAATGGCCCTTGTACCATTTGACGTTCCGAGCACCAATCACAGCTTCAAAGCCCGCACTACCACCGACCGCTGCTGAGCCCATGTCCAGCTTCATCTTTGATAATCGAAGGAAGTAGTAAATAAAAGTGTCGAGGATAAGCGATAGTCAGTACCGGGGACAGGCTTCGATATTTATGACCGATCGAGGTCAGAGGTGATGAATTGGCGCTCATCTTCGGGCTCCCCCGCGCTGTCATTGGTGGCCCCAGTGTCTTGCCGTCAATCCTCCGGGCCCCAGACACCTCTCGCCCCACTACTGGAGCACACATTCGCCGATGGCTATTGTAAGCCAGATGGCAGCTAACCAAGGTTTCCTTCGGGAGATACCAATTCCTGCGCTGCCCCTCCCGGGCACGGATGGCTCCGCAGAATCTTGCCGTCTATCGGCCGGGCACCACATGATACCCAACTCACATTTGATCGTGTCAATCTCCCGATGGCTATAAAAAACCAAATTTTACACTCAAGGTTTACATCGGTGGATATGAGGAGCTATTTCCGGTGTCGAGCAAATCGGTTCCACCGTAAGATCTTGGCAATAAGGATATCGGACCTGCACTTCTTCTTTCTTGCAGGCCCCGGATCAGCCATTCGAAATGACCCGTTTACCCCGCGAAAACACCCGCTGTCGAGCATGCTTTACCATTCTCTCTGCATCATGTTGGCTAGTTCGGCTGTTTGCTATCATTGTCGGGAGATATGTATCGATTCGGAAGATACCGGCGAGGAAGTCGTGTATCGACCGTCACTCAGCGAGGCCGGACCATCGGAGATGCGCGAACATACACGCTGGGATGCCGTTGAATATCGACATGCCAACATCAAGGGCGGGGTGTATACTGTGGCCTAGAAGTCTTCACCAGGAACGCGAGACTGACGATGAGCGGAATTGAACGAGGCGCGTCCGTTAGACGGCCGTGTCTCTGGACACTTCTAGGTTCGGGACATGAGGCGCAATTGTGAAGGTGATGTTTTCGGACCAAGCGTTAAGCGTTGAAGGTGTATTAAGATTCTAATCAATGCCGGGCAGCGGCACTGGTTAAGCAATGGAAGACTCGATCGACGAATATCAGCATGGGTCAAGCGAACTTTTGGCAATTGACTTTCATTTGCATCTGAGCTTGTAGTCAAGTGAAGTCAGCATCAAGATAATGAGTTAGACTCATCAGTGAGTTCAATGCTTCGGTGACGAAGTTGGGTGCATACACTCATCTGTACCCGGTAGTCGATGCTTCTCAGAGATGGAACGAGGTAGTGGAGTTGAAAGTGGTGGGGTGCCGAGACGACGAGCGGAAGATGGCCTACTACCCACGTAAGACTCGCATAAACGGTTGTTCTCCCTCTCCTCTTCCGGTGGAACACGATGCATGCCACATGTGAGCAAAGCCACTGTATCCATTGTCGCTTACCATTTCCAGCGGATAGGGAAGACCGTCCACTCAATGCATAAAGACCCCTGTATTCAGTGTCAGAGGGACGCCTGACGGTCAGCACGAGTCTCGTAGACGGGGACCACAGTGGAACGACGTACTTGGGAAACGACACGGCAATGAGTCGGAGCATAATAGGAAGGTAAGAGTGAGGGAATTCCGAGAGTCCTGCACATGTGTCTGACCCATCGTGTATAGTCGTGATCGTTGAGGTGGGGGGCGAGGAGTGATCACGGTATAAGGTCACATATAGTGATGGGACTGACCGAGTCGCTGGGAAGTAATCACCCCGTTGTTCCTGCGACATATCTCTCGTCCAGTACCGATATACAGGCTTAAAGTCAGCTCGACACAGTGTGATCGCTCATTGCTGGAGACAGGATGGTAACGCACCGAAGCTCCAATACACCTCCAAGTGGATCCTGCGAACGCCGAAATTCGTTCCCGCATCCCTTCCTTGGCACGCCATGGCCATCGTTGTTCACCATCTCTTCTGCAGGCAGGTCGAGAAACCTTGACGGTGATGTTGGCATAAGCTGATTATCAGCAATGCCGCGACTAAAAGCACTGATTGTTCTTGACCGGACCACCGAGACAACACAAGGTCGAAGACGACCTACCTGCCCCAAGCTCCCCCAAGCGATATCAGGTCGGCGTCATGGATCTGGCGTGACGCGAGTGCGAGGGACAAAGAGGGCGCCATGTCTGATTGCGAGCCCGGTCAGATCTTTGTAATTATCTTGATATCGGCTTTCTGATGAAATGCCTGATATTCAGTAATCTTGCAGAAGGGAAACGTTTTGAGAACGAAAGACTCACAAGCGACCAGATATACCCCGTTCTCGTGTTATGATTCACCTCCTATCGCCCGTTATAGCCCTTACTATATCCTGCAGGCTACTACGGTTGGTATGCCCTGTTCAATGATCGATCGATCGGAGAACGAGGTGATAGGTCGTGAAAGGCGGCTAGCGAGGGAGGTGGATTGCCTCCGATACCAACACGGTGATGCCTGTCATATCAGATAGCATCCAGGCCGTAGTCTATATGCTGATAAATCAGAGGAGAATAGAAAGTATGGTTGTGGTGCGGGGCGGCTTGGAATCTACCGGCGGACAGGTATGTCGATCGTGCTGTCGGATCGATCTTGCTGGATCCATCCTCCATCAAGGGAGATCGTCTTGTCTACGAAAGAATGCCGTTTATGAATCAATGCCGTATGGATGCATGACAAGGGACGTATAACAATGACAAACATAGTAAATAGCGAGGTGTGACATGTGACGCGTGAAACCGACAAGTTTTCACACAACCCACTTAGCCTACCAGCAGTCTAGCGCCCGGATACTACATCTCATTCTGAACCATCTCATTACACAGCTTATCCCACTCGCATGCTGACATGGAATCATATAAAGATATATGTATATGTCGGGAATCGTGGGATTCTCCTTCCTGGATGAGGGATAAACAGACAGGACGAACGTAAGAATGCTGAAATGGTGGAAGCGAGAACAAACAAGAAGGTGTAGTGAAGCCACCGGGTTCCAGTCAGCGTTCCCACGGATTCGGAGGAGGTAGTCCTGTACTTCGGGGTATGTATGATGTGTTTTGACACGTGGGGTCACTGGAGCTCGCTTGACTCTAAGCCGGCTCGTTCCAGGGTTTATCCGCTACGACACATTGCAACATAACATGTTGTGCCTGCACTTGGCTCGGTCCCTTACTCACCTAAACTCCATGACCAAGACTTTCATATCCTCGATAGCCTCATGTACGAAAGCAAAAGGCACCATCTTCTGAGACACCCGACCTTAGGTATCGATCTGATTGGGACCCCGGTGCACGATGGGATGGTTTCTGGATACCGTGGGATTCCCTACGGAAAGGTCGAGAAGCGCTGGACTAGAGCCACTGCCTACTCACATCACTTCGATTCGGTTTTCGACGCTTGTAACTTTGGGTATGTCAAGTCAGTGGCATTATGTTGACAACCTAGTCCAAAGTGTCCGCAGCCGGCAGAGTTGAACTGCACTAAAGATTATGGCCCGTTCATCGCTTTTCCAGAAGTGCCCGAGGACGATCTCGAATGCCTCAATCTGAACGTGTATTGCCCTACGTTGCCGAGTGAGGAGCTTCTGCCCGTCTTGGTCTGGATACACGGGTAGAGTAACCTCCCAAACACGAGTTCATGTTGCTCATAGTCAGCGGGTCTCTTTGCGTCGGTGCAGGGTCAGATCCCATTTGGGGTACTGTCTATCAT
>Ga0308160_10005687_pt1 | contig 12929 bp, 10 predicted proteins | sample PhyFR1_FD_201036 | JGI IMG/M metagenome (GOLD analysis project Ga0308160, IMG submission 201036) | Phyllosphere microbial communities from UC Gill Tract Community Farm, Albany, California, United States - DLSLF.R1 | ecosystem: Host-associated > Plants > Phyllosphere > Unclassified | place: USA... | reverse complement strand
GACTTTACGACCACGGTAGAAACCGTTTGGCGAGATGTGGTGACGCAGGTGGGTTTCACCAGTGGTCGGCTCGACTGCCAGGTTCGGCGCGGTCAGGAAGTCGTGCGAACGGTGCATACCGCGCTTCGATGGGGATTTTTTATTCTGCTGAACAGCCATGATAACTCCAATACTAAGTTCTAAAATTTTAACACAACCGATATGCAAGCTTATGCAAATCGAGTATCTCGACGGCAACCCACACGGGCGCCGACATGTTTAACGCTGCTACAACTACCGCAAATGCCATACTCGATTGCACGCGTTTGACACGTTTGTTTGCAGATTTTGGACGACATTGTTTCTACGCTGCCGCCACCGTACTGCGAATCCTGTACTGCTGATGTGACCTACCTGGTGCACCCCACTGCTTACTCGGACTTGATGCCCTTGAGTGCAGCGAAGGGCGACACTTTATCTGTTTTCAGACGATCGAGCAAGTCCGTTTCTGGGCAGACATCGTGTTTCGGCGACTGCGGCAGCGCCAGCAGCGCTTCATCCTCGAGCAATTCGCGGATATCGCAGGTGCGGCTGCCGACGATCACATCGATGCTGTCGTCATCGAGCACTTCCTCGATGCCATCCGCATCCGCATCATCCTGACCCAGCACCAGCATGGTCGACGAATCGATTTCGTAGTCGAATGGCTGCAGGCAACGCTGGCATACCAGCTTCACCTGTCCGGCGACCTCGAGGGTCAGCGACGGATAACCATGACGCGTCTGACCGCCCTGCATCGACCAGCGGATTTCGCCGCTTTTGTCAGTGCTCTCGGCTGCCAGCCGGGTCATCTCGACCAGGGGCGTAGCGCCTTCACGATAACCATCGTTCTTGCAAAACTCGAAGGCGTCGATGACGAAAGCGCTCATTTAGAAAGTTACCCCGGAAAACCTGCGATAATAGCAGGCTTTTTAGCGCGGCGCCAATCACTGTCGCTTTTGCGCTGCCCCCCTGCCCTTTTAGCGCCGCCATGACATCGACCCCAGTTCCCGTGCGTCTCATCCTTGCATCGAGCTCGGCCTACCGGCGCGAACTGCTGTCGCGACTGGGCTTGCCGTTCGAAGCGATCGCGCCGGATATCGACGAGACGCCGCTGGCGGGCGAATCGCCGCAAGCGACCGCGCTGCGCCTGGCGCGCGCCAAGGCCGAGGCCGTTGCCCGGGCACATCCGGGCGCGCTGGTGATCGGTTCGGATCAAGTGGCCACGCTCGACGATCTGCAGATCGGCAAACCGGGCGACCATGCACGCGCCCTGGCCCAGCTGCAATTGATGCGCGGGCGCGAAGTCGTGTTCCACACGGCGCTGTGCTTGTGGGATGGGCGCGCGACTGATGGGGCGCCCGATGCGGCGCGCGATGCGACGTGCGATGCGACGCGCTACGCGACGCGCGCTGTGCAAATCGAGAATGTCCAGGTCAAGGTGCGTTTTCGCGACTTGCCAGACGCCGAACTCGACGCCTACCTGCGCATCGAACAGCCCTACGACTGCGCCGGCAGCGCCAAGAACGAAGGCCTGGGCATCGCCCTGCTCGAGAGCATTGTTTCCACCGACCCGACCGCCCTCACCGGCCTGCCGCTGATCGCCCTCACCGGCATGCTGCGCCAGGCCGGCGTGCGCTTTTTCGGCACCTGATGATTGACCATTCCATGCCCGGCACCCTGTACCTGATCCCGAACACCCTCGGCCCGACCGAACCCGCATCCGGCGCCCTGTCCGACCTGCTGCCGACGCAGGTGCAGGCCCTGACCGCGCGGCTTGATTATTTTGTCGCCGAAAACGCTAAGACCGCGCGCGCCTTCCTGAAACTGATCGCGATCGATCACCCCCTGGTCAAGCCGCTGCAGGAAATCGAGATCGCCGAACTGAACGTGAACACGCCGCCGCAGGCGCTGGCGCAACTGCTGGCGCCGCTGTTGGCAGGACGTGACGCCGGCCTGGTCTCGGAAGCCGGCGTGCCGGCGGTGGCCGATCCGGGCGCCGACCTGGTGCGCCTGGCGCATCAGCACGGCATTACCGTGCGGCCGCTGGTGGGCCCATCGTCGCTGCTGCTGGCGGTCATGGCGAGCGGCTTGAACGGCCAGAGTTTTGCCTTCAACGGCTATCTGCCGACCGACGCGGCGCTGCGCAGCAAGCGCATCCAGGAATTGGAAAAGCGCTCGCGCGCAGAAAAGCAGACCCAGTTGCTGATCGAGACGCCGTATCGCAACGGACAGATGCTCGAGGCGCTGGTAGCAAGCTGCCAGCCGGGGACGCTGCTGTGCGTGGCAACCGACCTGTCGCTGGCGACGGAATCGGTGCGCACCATGACGGCGGCCAAGTGGAAAGCGGCGCTGGCCACCGGCAAGGGGCCGGATTTCCACAAGAAGCCGACGGTGTTTCTGTTTTTAGGCCAGTAAGCGCTGCTTGAAAACGGTACCCGCATCCGGGAGGCCGTTCATCCCGATGCGATCAATCACGGATTGGAGCGACCAGCGCCAACATGTGCGCGTCGACGAAACCATCACCGAGCTTGACTCTGTTGCGCGCCACGCCTTCTTCGACCGCACCGGCTTTTCGCGCCGCACCCAGGCTGCCCGCGTTTCCGACAGCGATCACTATTTCGACACGAGCCAGCTTGAGCTCATTGAACGCGAACGCCGAGAGCGTGCGTACGGACTGGGTCGCCGCGCCGCGCCGATGGAAGGACTCACGCACCCAATAGCCGAGGTTGCAGTAGTCGTGCACACGGTTGAACTGGTTGAGTCCACATCCGCCAACGAACGCATTCGTTGCGGCGTCGAAGATGCCGAACTCGAAACGGCTTTGATCGTTCCAGCCTTGCTGGCAGCTCTCGATCCATGCCGAGGCATTGGCCAGGGAATAATGCGCATTCGCCCAAGGCATCCATATCGGCAGCGTCGATGACGACGCAAGCACCGCATCGACGAAGGCCGGCGCGTCACCGGGCACGAACGGGCGAAACAGGAAATCAGCTGAACGTAGCATTCGATCGGTTTCCAGTTGAAAATTGGATGTTGTCCGTGCCAACCATGGCCTGCCGCCGCTGAGTCGACTTCAGTGCACGTCGCGCACGTCGTGGGTCAGCTCGCGCACCCAGTCAAAGGCCGCCAGCTCGATCTCGCGCACCTCGGGCACCGTGAGCCCGATCTTCTTGAGCGCATCGCCGAGCTTGCGGCCACCTTCGGCCGCCTCGAGCAATTCGGTGATATGCAACATCACGCCGAAATCGCCTTCGCGCTCGAGCAGGGCTTCGCGCACGTCGGCGGCGATCTCGACGTTCTCGAGAATATCCGCCATCGGCACCGAGAACAACGCCTCGGTCAGCGACATGATGCCAACCGTGAATGCGCGGTCGGCGCTGGCGGTGTCGCCGGGGCGCACGCGCAAGGTCATGAGTTCGAGCATCTTGCCGCGCGTCGTCGCCAGCTGCAGCAGCGGCGAGTTGAGCTCGACCCGCGCGCCGGCCGCCGTGTACAGCAGGATCTGCAGCCAGCGCGACAACTGGCGCCGGCCGAGCTGGGCCAGTGCCTGCGACAGCGATTCGATGCGCGGCCCGGGTACGGCGCGGCTGTTCACCAGGCGCAGCAGGTTCAGGCTGATCAGGGCGTCGCGCTTGACGGCGGTTTCGATCGCCTGGCTGTCGGCGTTCGAATTGACCACTTCGAGCAGGCGCAGGATGCCCAGCTCGGACGGCGTGATCTTGCGTCCGCTGAGGATCACCGGGCGCGCAAAATAATAACCCTGGAAGTATTCGAAGCCGAGTTCCATGCACAGCTTGAATTCGTCGATGGTCTCGACTTTTTCAGCCAGCAGGCGCTTGCCGGTGGCGCGCAGCGAAGTCACCAGCTGCGCCAGCGCGTTCGGGTGCACGCCCTTGATGTCGACCTTGATCACGTCGACCAGATGGATCAGCTGATCGAGCTCGGCGGAATGTTCGATCACATCGTCGACCGCGAACTTGAAACCGAGCGTCTTGAGTTCGGCCACCCGCGCCAGCAACGGCGCGCTCGGCTTTACGGTTTCGAGGATTTCGAGGATGACCTTGTGGGCCGGCAGGAAGCGCACGAAGTCGCTCATCAGCACCACCTCATCGACATTCACGAAGGCGAGCTGTTCGCCGACCACCTGCTCCATGCCGAGTTGCGAAGCGTGCGAGATGACGGCGGCGGTGGCTGCCGCGCCGTCGGTCAGTTTGGCGTCATCGTCTTCGCCTGCAGCGCGAAACAATAACTCGAAAGCAACGAGATGCTGGTCACGCCCCAGAATCGGCTGACGCGCGAGAAAGAAATCATGGGACGGCACGGAAACCGCGGCCGTTGCATCGGCATGCATCGAAACACTCCTGAAAACGATTGCAGCACACGCCGCGCCACCGCGGCGGCATACAAGCCACCGATGATGGGGACTATACTACATAAATGCCAATCTTAGCATTTAGACATCGGATTTTATCAGAAGTGTCGTTCTTTAGCCGCGTCCACCACCCTGGCGCGAGCGTGGACCGCGCGCTGGCGTGGCTGCTGCCGGACGCGCGTCAGCGCTACGCGCCGGCCGGCCTTGCGCACTGCGGCCGGGAGTGGCATTGCGCGTGTCACGTGGTTCGTTGCGGGCGCCGGCGCCAGCGCCGACCGCGCTGCGCACCGTACCGGATGCGGCATTGCGCGGTGCACGGGCCGGCTTGACGCCTTCGGCATAAGCGGCACTCGTGCGTGCTGGTTTCACGCCGTCTCGCGGCGCGGCGCCGCCCACGGCGCGCGGATCGTCGTCGGCGCGCGGCATGCTCTGGCCCGGCAGGCGCAGGCTGCCCTTGCCCGACAGCGGGCTGGCGCGACGTGCGTTGCCCACTGGCGTACGCGGCGTGTCGCCGGCCAGGCGGCCAGCCACGGCACCGGTGACCTGGGTGCCCTTTTCGATTACGAAGCGCGCGCCGGCATCCTTGCCCAGCACCCGCACCAGGTAGGGCATCACTTCGCGCAGCATCGGCTCGAGCGTGTAGGGCGGATTCAGGATGAACATGCCGCTGCTGTGCAGGCCGGTACCGTCCGGGGTCGGGGTCTGGATCGTGAGCGTGACGTTGAGCCACTCCTTGGCCGGCAGGCGCTTCAGGCGGTCGGCGAACTGGCGCGACTCCATGCGCTGCAGTACCGGATACCAGACCGCGAACACGCCGGCCGGGAAGCGGCCCAGCGCTTCATCGAGCGCGTCGCGCACGCGCTTGTAGTCGTCCTTGACCTCGTACGGCGGGTCGATCAGCACCAGCGCGCGGCGCGATGGCGGCGGCAGCAGCGCTTTCATGCTGGCAAACCCGTCGCTGTGTTCGATCAGCACGCGGCGCCCGCGCGAACGCTCGCCCTGCTCCGCCTTGTGCGCATCGAGCTTGCGGAAATTCTCGGCCAGGATCTTGCAGTCGGCCGGGTGCAGCTCGAACAGGCGCAGGCGATCCTGCTCGCGCGCCATCTGCTCGGCCACATAGGGCGAGCCCGGGTAGTAGCGCATCTTGCCGCTCGGGTTCATGCCCTTGACCAGGTCCAGGTATTCCTGCAGCGGCGCCGGCACTTCGGTGGCGCTCCACAACGGGCCGATGCCAGTGTCGAACTCGGCGTTCTTGGTGGCCTGGTAACTGTCGAGCGCATACACGCCGGCGCCCGAATGGGTGTCGATATAGGTGTAGGCGGCGTCCTTCTGGTTCATGTACAGGTGCAGCTGCACCTGTACAAAGTGTTTAAGGACATCGGCGTGGTTACCCGCGTGGAAGGCGTGGCGGTAGCTCAACATAAGCTGGAATTCCTAAAAGATGGGGCTGCCGCACGGAACTGGCGGCGCAATTGCCGCCATTATCCACTACAAGCGGGCGTGGCTGGGAATCAAGCGCGATGCAGCACGCAAAAAAGCCGCAGCCCTTGCGGGTCTGCGGCTGGTCGTCGACGGCGGGTCGGTTACGCGACTTTCTTCTGGTCGAAGAATTGTTCGTCTTCGGTCGAACCGTGCAGCGCGGTGGTCGAGCTCTGGCCTTGCTGGATGGCCTGGGTCACGGCGTCGAAGTAGCCGGTACCGACTTCGCGCTGGTGCTTGACGGCGGTGAAGCCTTGTTCGGCAGCGGCGAATTCGGCTTCCTGCAACTCGACGAAGGCCGACATGCCGTCGCGCGCGTAGCCGTGCGCCAGGTTGAACATGCCGTAGTTAAGCGAATGGAAGCCGGCCAGCGTGATGAACTGGAATTTATACCCCATCGCACCGAGCTCGCGCTGGAACTTGGCGATGGTGGCATCGTCCAGGTTTTTCTTCCAGTTGAACGAGGGCGAGCAATTGTAGGCCAGCATCTTGCCGGGGAATTTGGCGTGGATCGCTTCGGCGAAACGGCGCGCGAACGCAAGATCGGGCTTGCCGGTTTCGCACCACACCATGTCGGCGTACGGCGAGTAGGCCAGGCCGCGCGCGATCGCCTGCTCGATGCCGGGACGCACCTTGAAGAACCCTTCGACGGTGCGCTCGCCGGTGCAGAACGGCTGGTCGTTGTCGTCCACGTCCGAGGTGAGCAAGTCGGCCGCTTCGGCGTCGGTCCGCGCGATCACCAGGGTCGAGGTGCCCATCACGTCGGCCGCCAGGCGCGCCGCGTTGAGCTTTTCGACGGCTTCGCGGGTCGGCACCAGCACCTTGCCGCCCATGTGGCCGCATTTCTTGACCGAGGCCAGTTGATCTTCGAAGTGGACGCCAGCCGCGCCGGCATCGATCATCGACTTCATCAGCTCGTAGGCATTGAGCACGCCACCGAAGCCGGCTTCGGCGTCGGCCACGATCGGGGCGAAGTAGTCGATGTCACCCTTGCCTTCGGACCATTGAATCTGATCGGCGCGCTGGAAGGTGTTGTTGATACGGCGCACCACCAGCGGCACCGAGTTGGCCGGATACAGCGATTGGTCAGGATACATTTCGCCAGCCACATTGGCGTCGCCAGCCACCTGCCAGCCGGACAAATAAATTGCCTTGAGGCCGGCTTTTACCTGCTGCATGGCCTGGTTGCCGGTCAGCGCGCCCAGCGCATTGACATACGGCTCGTTGTTGACAAGATCCCACAGTTTTTCAGCGCCGCGCTTGGCCAGGGTGTGCTCGATCTGCACCGAACCGCGCAGGCGCACGACATCGGCGGCACAGTAGTTGCGGGTGACGCCTTCCCAGCGTGGATTGGTCTCCCATTCTTGTTGCAGCTGAGTAACTTGTTGTTCACGAGTTGCCATATGTTTCTCCTTAGGTTTGAAGAACTGCGTTTCACATAAATCGCGTGGTTGGTTAAATGATAGATCAGATTGTGCGCAGCACCATCAGTCTTATATAAGACACATAAGATAGATTTTATCCTTATGATTCAGCCACTTGGAGCTTACTTTTTGCGATATGAAATGAAATTTCTCACCGTGGTAATTTAGGGAGGCTGATCGTTGCTGCGCATCTCATATCGCGGGAGGAGCGTTTCGCATAATGAAATTGACGAATTTATTCCCACAAGGAAACTTAATTTAAATCTTGTCTATTGCCTTGCGGCAATTCAAATCACATGCGGTTTCACCTATTAAGTTATACGGAATAAATATGTGTTGTTTTATTGCATTTAATATTGACCGGGCGAATCCAAACCCTCAGCATGGTGCCTTGAAGTCCAAACAACACATCGCTGTAAATTGCTTAATAAAAGGAAAATAATGCAACGCACTCTGCGCCAGGTCGCACTCCCTCTGATCCTGGCTGTCAGCGCCGCTCCGGCCCTGGCGCACTACAACACCACGCCGGTCAAGACCGTCACCAATACCTTTACCGTCGACGGCATCAAGTTTACGACCCAGGTCACCGGCAACACGATGACCGTCCAGGTCAACGGCAGCCAATCGGCGCTGAAGGGCAAGTACATCAATGCCCTGTCGATCGGCAACATCGGTAGCGTCACCAGCGCCAGCATGTTGTCGTCGCCGTGGGGCGGTTCAGCATTCCTGAACAATTCGACCATTGCGGCCGGCGGCTGCAACGCCAGCGCAGGCAAGAACACCGCCGGCGCGCAATTGTGCGCGGACGGTCTTTTCAGCTACTCACTGAACGGCACCCAGACCTACAAGTTCCAGATCGACGGCAAGAACGTCAAGCTCGGCGCACCCGACATCAAGCTGACTCTGGTCGATAGCGTGTTCAGCACCAAGGGCGTGCTGTACCAGGCGTCGTTCGGCACCAAGACCGGCGGCCTGGTGGTCAACAACGGTTCGCAGAACGGCGGCGGTTCGCAAACCGGCGGCGGCGCAACGCCAACCCCGACTCCGACTCCGACTCCGACTCCGACGCCGACGCCGACCCCAACCCCGACGCCGACGCCGACCCCGGAACCAACCCCAATCCCGACCCCGGCGCCAACGCCGGAACCGACGCCTGTGCCAACCCCGGTTCCAACGCCGACGCCTGAGCCAACGCCAGTGCCGCAACCAACCCCGACGCCAGTGACCCCGCCGGCCCCGGAACTGATCCCAGTGCCGGACGTCGGCCCGGTCAAGCCGGTCGACACCGTGCCAGTGGCCGGTCCGACCGTGGGCGGCGAGACGCCGTCGGAAGTGCCGGAGCCTGAAACGCTGGCCCTGATGGTCGCCGGCCTGGGCCTGGTGGCCTGGACGCGCCGTCGCATGTCGCGCAAGTAATCCGATCGCGCTACGCGCCGGATGAAAAACGGGCCGCAATCGCGGCCCGTTTTCGTTGTGCTACTCGTGCTTACTTTGCCAGCTCGACCGGGCTGGCTGCTGCCGGCTCACCAAACACCAGCTCGCCACCGTGTACCCTGACCGGAATCGTGTCCTTCGGTCCGAAGCGCCCCGACAGGATTGCCTTTGACAGCGGATTCTCGATCTGCTGCTGGATCGCGCGCTTGAGCGGCCGCGCGCCGTACACCGGGTCATAACCTGCCTCGGCAATTTTCTGCAGCGCTTCCTCGTCGATATCGAGCGTCATCTCCATCTTGGCCAGGCGCGCTTCCAGGTTGTGCAGCTGGATGCGGGCGATGGCGCCGATGTTCTTCTCGTCAAGTGCGTGGAACACCACGATCTCGTCGATCCGGTTGATGAACTCGGGACGGAAGTGCCCACGCACCTCGGCCATGACGGCCAGCTTGACCACCGCCGGCTCGTCGGTATCCATCGACTGGATGCGGCTCGAGCCCAAATTCGAGGTCATCACGATCACGGTGTTCTTGAAGTCCACCGTGCGGCCCTGGCCGTCGGTCATGCGGCCGTCGTCGAGCGCCTGCAGCAGCACGTTGAACACGTCCGGATGCGCCTTCTCGATCTCGTCGAGCAGGATCACGCTGTAGGGTTTCCGGCGCACCGCTTCGGTCAGGTAGCCGCCCTCTTCATAGCCGACATAGCCCGGCGGCGCCCCGATCAGGCGCGCCACCGAATGCTTCTCCATGAATTCGCTCATGTCGATGCGGATCAGGGCGTCCTGGGTATCGAACAAGAAGCCTGCCAGCGCCTTGCACAGCTCGGTTTTACCGACCCCGGTCGGGCCCAGGAACATGAACGAGCCATACGGGCGGTTGGGGTCGGACAGGCCGGCGCGCGAGCGGCGGATCGCGTCCGAGACCGCTTCGATCGCCTCGTCCTGGCCGACCACGCGCTTGTGCAGTTCGTCCTCGATGTGCAGCAGCTTGTCGCGCTCGCCCTGCAGCATGCGCGACACCGGGATGCCGGTCGCGCGCGCCACCACTTCGGCGATTTCCTCGGCGCCGACCTGGGTGCGCAGCAGCTTTGGCTTGGCGCCCGCGTCAGGCCGCTCGGCATTCGCCTCGGCAGCCTTGAGCTGGGCCTCGAGCTCGGGCAGGCGGCCGTACTGGAGTTCGGAGACGCGCTGCCAGTTGCTCTGGCGCTTGGCTTCTTCCATCAGCAGGCGGATACGCTCGATCTCTTCCTTGATGTGGGTGCTGCCCTGCACCGCCGCTTTCTCGGCCTTCAGGATTTCTTCGAAATCGTTGTATTCGCGCTCCAGACGGGCAATTTCTTCGCCCAGCAGTTCCAGTCGGCGCTGCGACGCCTCATCGGTTTCACGGCGCACCGCTTCGCGCTCGATCTTGAGCTGGATCATGCGTCGTTCGAGGCGATCCATGACTTCCGGCTTGGAGTCGATCTCGATCTTGATCTTGGCCGCCGCCTCGTCGATCAGGTCGATCGCCTTGTCTGGCAAGAAGCGGTCGGTGATGTAGCGATGCGACAGTTCGGCCGCGGCGATGATGGCCGGATCGGTGATGTCGACCTGGTGGTGCAGCTCGTACTTTTCCTGCAAGCCACGCAGGATGGCGATGGTCGCTTCCACGCTCGGTTCGTCGACGATGATTTTCTGGAAGCGGCGCTCGAGCGCGGCATCTTTCTCGACGTACTTGCGGTACTCGTCGAGCGTGGTGGCGCCAACGCAGTGCAGCTCGCCGCGCGCCAGCGCCGGCTTGAGCATATTGCCGGCATCCATCGCGCCCTCGGCCTTGCCGGCCCCGACCATGGTGTGGATCTCGTCGATGAAGACGATGGTCTGGCCTTCGTCCTGCGCCAGTTCCTTGAGCACCGCTTTCAGGCGCTCTTCGAATTCGCCGCGGAACTTGGCCCCGGCCAGCAGCGCCGCCATGTCGAGCGACAACACGCGCTTGCCCTTGAGCGAATCGGGCACTTCGCCATTGATGATGCGCTGCGCCAGGCCCTCGACGATCGCAGTCTTGCCCACGCCGGGCTCGCCGATCAGCACCGGATTGTTCTTGGTGCGGCGCTGCAGCACCTGGATCGCGCGCCGGATCTCGTCGTCGCGCCCGATCACCGGGTCGAGCTTGCCCATGCGCGCGCGCTCGGTCAGGTCGAGCGTGTATTTCTTGAGTGCTTCGCGCTGGCCTTCGGCCTCGGGCGAATTCACCGATTCGCCGCCGCGCACGGCCGAGATCGCCGACTCGAGCGCCTTGCGCGTCAGGCCATGTTCGCGCGCCAGCCGTCCGGCATCCGATTTATCCTCGGTCAGCGCCAGCAGCACCATCTCGGACGACAGGAACTGGTCGCCGCGCTTCTGCGCTTCGCGGTCGGATAGATTCAGCAAAGCCATCAGGTCGCGCCCGACCTGCACATTACCGCCGGCGCCCGATACCTGGGGCAGGCGCTCGAAGGCGCTCTTGAGTGCATTGCCCAGGCTGCCGACATTGACGCCGGCGCGCTGCAGCAACGAGCGCGCGCTGCCGTCGTCCTGGTTCAGCAGGGCCGTGAGCAGGTGCACGCCTTCGATGTATTGGTTATCGTTGCCGACCGCCAGGCTCTGGGCATCGGCCAGCGCTTCCTGCAGCTTGGTCGTCAATTTATCTTGTCGCATGGTGGTGCTCCCTAGAGTTGTTTTAACTGAAAAGCAAGATGTGGGTGTGGATCAGGTTTTCAAGATGGACCACGCCAGCGAACGCATTGGCCAACAAAAAAGGCGCTGTCATCGTTAGCTGTGGACGAGGATTGAACTGCTGAGTTGATTCGAGGTCCAACCCGTGTCGTATTCGATAGGAAATGGATCATGAAAGCGCCCAGGTTCGCCAAGCTGTTCGTACAACTCGCCCTGTTGAACCAACATCAGCGGCGAGAGGTGCTTGCGGCCCTGCATCCTGCAGCCGGGCTGGACCGGATAATCGCCCTCATCGATGAGATCCGTTCGCGCGCGCGCCGCTGCCCCAAGTGCGCCTGCGAGCAATGTCACCGGCACGGGCATGCGAACGACTTGCAGCGCTTTCGCTGCTGCCACTGCGGCCGCACATTCAACGACCTTACCGGCACGCCGCTGGCGCGGCTGCGGCTCAAGGGCAAATGGCTCGACTATCTGGGCGCCTTGCTCGATTCGCAAGCGGTGCGGGCGGCCGCCAAACGGGTCGGCGTACACCGCAACACGGCGTTTCGCTGGCGCCACCGCTTTCTCGAACGGGTCAAGGATGACCGCCCGGCGCGGCTGACCGGCATCGTCGAAGCCGACGAACTATTCCTGCTCGAATCGCAGAAGGGTTCACGCAAGCTCGACCGCAAGCCACGCAAGCGTGGCGGCAAGGCCAGCCGGCGCGGCATTTCCCGCGAACTCGACTGCATTCTGGTGGCGCGCGACCGCAGTGGCCAGACCATCGACGCCGTCACCGGGCGGGGCGCGCTCAGGGCTGCCCAGCTGACCAGGCACTTACTGCCCAAACTCGATCCCCATGCGTTGCTGGTCACCGATGCCAATGCGGCTTATCGGGCTTTCGCGCGGATGCATTGCATCGCACATCGGTCGGTCAACCTGAGCGCAAAAGAACGGGTTCGCAGCAGCCCCGAAGGCGCCATCCACGTGCAGAACGTGAACGCCTACCACCGCCGGTTGCGCGAATGGCTGGCACGCTTTCATGGCGTGGCCTCGCATCGTCTTCCCAATTATCTGGGGTGGCGCTGGGCCTTGGATGGCGAGAGAGTTACTTCCATCGAACAATTGTTGCGTATTGCATTCGGCGCCATCAACAGGTAACGGTGACAGCGCCAACAAAAAACCCGCCAGGCTGCGGGTAGCCGCCTGGCGGGTTTTCAGGAGGTTCGCCCCCAGGATCGGGTTACGACTCCGACAGCTTGGCCTCTGGCGCCGGCCCGGCGGCCTGCAAATCGCGCACGTTCTTCTGCACCGCGATCACGGCAAACAGCGCCATCGCGAACGAGATCGCATAGAAACCCTTTTCGCTCAGCGTCAGCGTCGCATTGAACAACCCGACCGACAACAGCAGGATCGCCGCCACCAGCGACAACCAGCACAGGCCTGAGTACAGACCAGTCACCGGAATGCCCTCGGCCCGATCACGCACGGTCTTTTGCAGAGAAATCGCGGCAAACAGGCCGTACAACAG
>Ga0308160_10005686_pt1 | contig 12929 bp, 9 predicted proteins | sample PhyFR1_FD_201036 | JGI IMG/M metagenome (GOLD analysis project Ga0308160, IMG submission 201036) | Phyllosphere microbial communities from UC Gill Tract Community Farm, Albany, California, United States - DLSLF.R1 | ecosystem: Host-associated > Plants > Phyllosphere > Unclassified | place: USA... | reverse complement strand
GCATCCTGCTGGCCTGCGAGTCCGGCAGCCGCGGCTGGGGATTTTCCTCGCCCGACAGCGACTACGACGCGCGCTTCGTCTATGTGCATCGGCCGGAGTGGTATCTGACCGTCAACGAACGCACCGGACCGGGCGAGCCGCAGCGCGACGTGATCGAACTGCCGATCGCCGACGACCTGGACGTCAGCGGCTGGGACCTGCGCAAGGCGCTGCGCCTGGTGTCCAAGTCCAATCCGACGCTGCTGGAATGGCTGCAGTCGCCGCTGGTCTATCGCCAGGATCCCGCCGCGGTCGCCGGGCTGCTGCAGATGGCGCACGCGTTCTATTCGCCGCTGGGCACCTGGTGGCACTACTTCAACATGGCCAAGAGCAACTACCGCGGCTATTTGCGCGGCGAACGCATCCGCACCAAGAAATACCTGTACGTGCTGCGCCCGGTGCTGGCCTGCCAGTGGATCGAACGCGAGCAGGGGATGCCGCCGATGGCGTTCGAGCTGCTGTTGGAGGCGCTGCTGCCGTCGGAACCGCTGCGCGAGGCGATCGATGCCTTGCTGGAGAAGAAACGCGCCGCCGCGGAAATCGAGGACGGTCCGCGGGTCCCGGCGATCAGCGACTTCCTGGACGCCGAACTGGCGCGCATGGGTGCCGCCGCGCCGCGCCTGGCCGCCGGCAGCGGCGATCCGCGGGCATTGGATGCGCTGTTCCGGGAGTTGATCCGCGCCGACGCCTAGCGCGTCGGCGACGCGTTTTCGCGCGTCCTGGGAGTGGGTTAGCTGGCGACAGATCAAGCGATGCAGCCGGTCGCGACCGAAGTCGCATTTGCGCATGACATCGACAACATTCGACCAAAGCGGCATCCAACGCGCCGTTTTGCATCACGCACCTGCAGGACATCGTCCACACCGGCGTCGATAGCGCGTCCCGCTCCTCGGCCGCAGCATCCAAGCGCGCATCCCGGATTGCGCGCCGCCGCCGCTTTCTCGCCTTGCCACCGGTCCGCTTCTTCGTCACCTTGTCCACGCGGGATTTTCGGTATTGAAGGGCGTGTGCAGGTGCCGATCGAACCGACGCAGATCACATGACGATGCGCAGAAGAACGGGATACACGTGAAAAAAACCGGATTGGGGGCAGGCAGCGACGACTGGGTGGCGCGAAACCTCCCCGACCAGGCGCAGTGGCCGCGGGTCCAACGCTTGCTGCGATTCGGCGGGCTGGTCTGCATGGTGCATGGCCTGGCATGGACGGCGTACTACATCACGCACGGCATGAGCGCACTGGCGCTCGTCCTGTTTTCGGTCATGCTGATGGGCACGGCCTGCCTGTACATGTCGCGCAAGCTCGATCGCGTCTCCCTCGTCGCCATCGCGCATCTGCTGCTGATCATGACGGTGTTCGCCAGCCTGGCCGATACGCCGACCGCGGCGATCGCGCGATCGACGCATCTGTTCCTTCTGCCGATCGGTGCGGCTGCGTTTTTCCTGTTCCGTAGCGAAGGGGTCTACCTGCGCTGGGCGTTCCCGGCGATGTGCTTTGTATTGCTGATCGCGCTGGCCATCCTCCCAGGCAGTCTCGGCGTTCCGCTGAAGCTGATGCCTGACGAGATCCGCCGGATCGGCCATGGCCTGAACACCGCAACCGCGATGATCCTGACCGCCGGGGTGCTGGCCATCTTCAGCGAGGACATCAAGGTACGCCTGGACCAGCATGCGGCGCTGGTCCGCGCGCTCGCGCACGATGAGTTGTGCGTCCACCTGCAGCCGCAGGTGTCGGCGTGCGGACGCCTGATCGGCGCGGAGGTGCTGCTGCGCTGGAATCGACCGGGCTATGGGTTGCAGCCGCCGGCCGAGTTCATTCCCCTGGCCGAAGACACCGGGCTGATCCATCGGATCGGCCTGTGGGTGCTGGAACAGGCCTGCCTGCAGTTGCAAGCATGGTCGCGGCATCCCGGCACCGCGGAGCTGGTCTTGTCGGTCAACGTCAGTCCCTTGCAACTCGTCTCGGCGAGCTTCGTCGAAGACGTGCGCGACGTGGTCGGCAGGATCGGTGCTCCGGCGAACCGGCTCCGCTTCGAGATCACCGAGTCGGCGCTGGCGAGCGACCTGGCCCTGGTCACCGCGCGGATGAACGCCCTGCGCGAGGACGGCATCTCGTGGTCGCTGGACGATTTCGGAACCGGGTTCTCTTCGCTGTCGCTGCTGCAGGCCCTGCCGCTGGACGAGTTGAAGATCGACCGGTCGTTCGTGCGCGGGATGGGCGCCGACGGCAACCAGCGCGCGCTGGTGCGCAAGATCATCGAGATCGCCGGTCTCCTGGGCATCTCCACGGTGGCCGAAGGCGTGGAGACGGAGCAGCAGCATGCCTGGCTGGGCGAGATGGGATGCACGGCGTACCAGGGTTATCTTTTCGGCCGCCCCGTCGCAGCGGATGCGTTTGCGCAGGCGCACCTGGGCGCGCTGGTTTCGCCATCGGGCGTTTTCCGTGGGGATGCCGATCGCGCCTCAGCCCGCGATTAACAGGCGACGCAGGTGCGCTGTGCCGCCAGCGTGTTACACAGCGGCGAGAGCGACTCCCGGACGGCCGCGGGCCATCCATCGCGACGGGGCTTGTCGGTCACGCCCGTCGCGGCTGAAGCCGCTCGCATCCCGCTCGAGCTGGTGCAAACGCCGACGCACCGCGTTGGCTCTACGCTCACCGACTCGTCGTAGGAGCCGCTGTCGCGCTCGCATCCGCGCCGCCGCCCAGCACGGTGTACAGCGCGACCCGGTTGCTGTCGTCCTGCAGGCGCAGGGCGATCAGATCCTGCTGCGCGGCGTACAGCGAGCGTTGCGCGTCCAGCACCTGCAGGTAGTCGTCCACGCCGGCGCGGTAACGCGCTTCGGCCAGCGTGTGGCTGCGCCGCACCGCGTCCACCAGCGCCTGTTGCGCGCTCAGCTGCGCGGCGAGGTGATCGCGTTGCGCCAACGCATCGGCGACATCGCTGAAGGCGCTCTGGATGGCCTTCTCGTATTGCGCCACGGCGATGTTCTTGCCGATCTTGGAGACGTCCAGCGAGGCCTTCAGCGCGCCGGCGTGGAAGATCGGCAGCGCGATGCTGGGCACGAATGACCAGGTCCGCGATCCCGCCGCGAACAGCGTGGACAGCGCATCGCTGCTGCGCCCGGTGGAGGCGGTCAGCGAGACGGTCGGGAAGAATGCCGCGCGGGCGGCGCCGATGTCGGCATTGGCGGCCTTCAGCGCATGCTCGGCGGCGAGCACGTCGGGACGCTGCAGCAGCACCGTGGCATCCAGTCCCGCCGGCACCGGAGCCAGGGCCACGCTGCCGTCGAACGCATCGGGCCCGGCAAGCAACCCGGCGTCCACCGGCGCGCCGACCACCAGTTGCAGCGCGTCGCGGGCCTGGGCGAGCTGGGTGGCATCGCGCGCCACATCGACGCGGGCCGCTTCCACGCTGCTCTGGATCTGCGCCAGGTCCAGCCCGGAGCCGATGCCGTTGTCGTGCTGGACGCGGCTGCGCTTGAGCGTCTGCTCCTGGCTGTCCAGGGTCTGCTGCGCCAGGGCCAGCAGTTGCTGGTCGGCGCCGACCGCGAGCCAGTCGTCGGCGATCTGGCCGATCAGGCTCAGGCGTACGCTGCGTTGCGTTTCGGCGCTGGCCAGCCAGGTTTCCAGCGCCTCGTCCTTCAGGCTGCGCACGCGACCGAACAGGTCCAGTTCCCAGCTGCTGACGCCGACCTGCAGCGCGTCGCTGCTGTCGATCTGCGCCTGCCCGGTGTCGCTGGCGCTGGCGCTGGTCCGCTGGCGGCTGCTGCTGGCAGTGGCATCCAGCGACGGCGCCAGCGCGGCGCGCTGGATCCGGTACTGCGCGCGCGCCCTGTCGATGTCGAGCATGGCCACGCGCAGGTCGCGGTTGTTGTCCAGGCCCAGGGCGATGACCTGGCGCAGGCGCGGATCGAGGAACACCTCGCGCCAGTCCGGCATCGCCAGCGCGGCGCCGGCCGCGGGCGGTGCGCTGCCCGCGGCGTCGAACTGCAGCGGCACCGGCGGTGCCGGGCGCGTGTAGTGCGGGGCCATGCTGCACGCGGCCAGCGCCGCGCAGCACGTTGCGGCCAGCAGGCGGGACGACCATGCGCTCATGGCGTGGCCTCCAGCGGCGGATGCTTGCTGCCGGGAAACACGCTGCGCACGATGACGTAGAACAAGGGCACGAAGAACAGGCCCAGGGTGATCGAGGCCAGGGTGCCGCCGGTGACACCGGTGCCCAGCGAGTGGCGCGCCGCCGAGCCGGCGCCGTGGCTGAACACCAACGGCAACACGCCGAGCAGGAACGCCAGCGAGGTCATCAGGATCGGCCGCAGGCGCATCTGCACCGCGTGCAGGGTGGCGGCCAGCAGGGGTTCGCCGCGGCGCTCCAGCTCGCGCGCGAACTCCACGATCAGGATGCCGTTCTTGGCCGCCAGGCCCACCGTGGTCAGCAGTCCGACCTGGAAATACACGTCGTTCTGCAGGCCGCGCACGGTCATCAACAGCGCCGCGCCGAACACGCCCACCGGCACCGCCAGCATCACCGCGAACGGGATCGTCCAGCTTTCGTACAGCGCCACCAGGCACAGGAACACGAACAGCAGCGAGATCGCATACAGCGCCGGCGCCTGGTTGGCCGACAGCTTCTCCTGGTAGGCCATGTCCGACCACGCATAGCCGAAGCCGTGCGGCAGCTGCTTGCTCAGTTCGGCCATGGCGTCCATCGCCGCGCCGGAACTGACCCCGGCCACCGCCTGGCCGGTGAGTTCCATCGCCGACACGCCGTTGTAGCGCTCCAGCGCGGCCGGCGCGCTGGTCCAGTGCGAGGTGGTGAAGGCGGACATCGGCACCATGTCGCCGCTGGCGTTGCGCACCGTCCAGCGCTGCAGATCCTGCGGCGCCATGCGCGCCTCGGCGTCGCCCTGCACGAACACCTTCTTGATCCGGCCCTTGTAGATGAAGTTGTTGACGAAGTCGCCGCCGAGCGCGCTGTTGAGCGTGGCGTTGATGTCGCCCGGGTCCACGCCCTGCGCCTGGGCCTTGTCGTCGTCGATCTTGACCGCGTAGACCGGCGCGTCCTCCAGGCTGGCGTAGCGCACGTCGCGCAGCTTGGGATCGTGCCCGGCCAGGCGCAGCAGCTTGTCGCGCGCGTTCACCAGGGCGGCGTGGCCGGCGCCTTCGTAGTCCATCAGTTCGAAGGTGAAGCCGGAGGCGTCGCCGAGGCCGCTGATGGCCGGCGGCGAGGTCACGAACAGCTCCGCATCGGGCACGTCGGCCAGGGCCTGGTTGAGATGCGCGGCGATGGTGTCGGCGTCGTCTTCGCGGTCGTCCCAGTCCTTGAGGCGGACGAAGGCCATGCCGACGTTCTGGCCGGCGCCGGTCACGCTGAAGCCGGCCGAGGACAGCACCGAGCGCACGCCCGGCTCGTGCAGCGCGGCCTTGGTCAGACGATCGGTCACCGCCAGGGTCTGCTCCAGGGTGGAGCCGGCCGGCAGCTTGACCAGCACGTTGAGCATGCCCTCGTCCTCGTCGGGCAGGAACGCGCCGGGCAGGCGCCACAGCAGCACGCCGGTGACGACCAGCAGCAGCGCGTAGGCGAGCAGGCTCAGCGCGCGCCGGTCCAGCACCCGCTCGACCAGCGCGCGATAGCGCTCGGACAGCTGGCCGAAGCGCGTGTTGAACCAGACGAAGAACCGGCCGAGGCGGCCATGCGAGCCGATCGGCGCCTCGCCCTGGTGCAGCGGCTTGAGGATGGTCACGCACAGCGCCGGGGTCAGGGTCATCGCCACCAGCACCGACAGGATCATCGAGGCGGCGATGGTGATCGAGAACTGCCGGTAGATGACCCCGGTGACGCCGTTGAAGAAGGCCATCGGCACGAACACCGCGGTCAGCACCAGCACGATGCCGACCAGCGCGCCGCCGATCTGCTGCATTGAGCGCAGCGTCGCCTCCTTCGGCGCCAGCCCTTCCTGGCTCATGACCCGCTCCACGTTCTCCACCACCACGATGGCGTCGTCCACCAGCAGGCCGATCGCCAGCACCATCGCGAACATGGTCAGAGTGTTGATCGAGTAACCGAACGCGGCCAGCACGCCGAAGGTGCCCATCAGCACCACCGGCACCGCGATGGTCGGGACCAGCGTGGCGCGCCAGTTCTGCAGGAACAGGTACATCACCGCCACCACCAGCAACACCGCTTCGATCAGGGTGATGACCACTTCCTTGATCGAGGTGGTGACGAACGGCGTGGTGCTGAAGGCGATGTGGTAGCTGTAGCCGTGCGGCCAGTACTGCTTGAGCTCCTGCAGGCGCGCGTCGATCGCCCTGGAGGTTTCCACCGCATTGGCGTCGGCGTTCAGCTCGATGCCGAGCGAGGCCGAGGGCTTGCCGTTGAAGCGGGTGATGCTGTCGTAGGTTTCCGGGCCGAGGCCGATCCTGGCCACGTCGGACAGGTGCACCGCCGCGCCGCCGGGACCGCTCTTGAGCACGATCGCGCCGAACTGCGCCGGCGTGTGCAGGCGGCTGCGCGTGGTCACGGTGGCATCCAGGCGTTGCCCGCGCGGCGCCGGCTGGCCGCCGATCTCGCCGGCCGACACGTCGGTGTTCTGCGCCTGCAGCGCATTCTCCACGTCCGAAGGCATCAGCGCGTACTTGCGCAGCTTCTCCGGATCCAGCCAGATGCGCATGGCGTATTCCGAGCCCATCGGCTGGATGTTGCCCACGCCGCTGACCCGGCTGATCTGGTCGTCGATGTTCGATTCCATGTAGTTGGCGACATCGAAGTTGTCCATGCTGCCGTCGTCGGAGGTGAACGCCACCACCTCGAACAGCGAGCCGCTGGACTTGGTGATGACCAGGCCGTTCTGCTGCACCGCCTGCGGCAGCACCGACATCACCGACTGCAGCTGGTTCTGCACCTGCACCTGCGCGGTGTCGGCGTTGGTGCCGGTTTCGAACACCAGGTTCACCTGCGCGGTGCCGTCCGAGGCGCTGGTCGAGGTCATGTACAGCAGGTGGTCCAGGCTCTGCTGCGACTGCTCGATCAGCTGGGTGACGGTGTTCTCCACGGTCTGCGCCGAGGCGCCGGTATAGGCGGCGCGCACGGTGATGGTCGGCGGCGCCATCTGCGGATAGCGCTCGATCGGCAGCGCGTGGATGGCCAGCATGCCGACCAGGACGACGACGATGGCCATGACCCAGGCCACCACCGGGTGGTTGACGAAGAAACGCGACATGGCAGCTCCTCAGTCGGCCTGGGCGTCGCCCGGCACCGCGGGCGCGGCCTCGAGCTGCGCGGCACTGACCGCATAAGGCACGACCGGCTTGCCGATCTCGGCGCGGCTGCCGTTGACCACGATCAGCCGTTCGCCCGGCTTGAGTCCGGCCTCCACCACCCACTCGTGGCCGACCGTGTCGCCGGTGCGGATCCGCCGCTCCTCGACCCGGTTGTGCGCGCCGAGCAGCTTCACCATCGGCTCGCCCTTGGCATCGCGGGTCACCGCCTGTTGCGGCACCAGGATCGCGCTCGGATCGCTGGCCAACGGCAGCAGCGCGCGCAGGTACATGCCGGGCAGCAGCAGATGCTGCGGATTGGGCACGACCACGCGCAGGGTGACCCCGCCGGTGCCGGGATCGACCGAGGTGCCGACGAACTCCAGCGTGCCCGGATGCGGATAGAAGCGGCCGTCCTCCAGGCGTACCCGTACCGAGATCTTGCCGTCGGCGGCCTTGATCTGGCCGGCATCGAGCCGCTCGCGCAAGGCCAGCATCTGCGTGCTGGACTGGCTCACGTCCAGGTAGATCGGGTCCAGCCGCTGGATCTTGGTCAGCGCTGCGTCCTGCTGCGCGGTCACCAGCGCGCCGGCGGTATAGGCCGAACTGCCGATGGTGCCTGAGATCGGCGCCGTCACCCGGGTGTAGCCGAGATTGATGCGCGCCGCCTGCAACGACGCCTGCGCCGCCACCACGTTGGCTTCGGCTTCCTGCAAGGCGGCCTGCGCGTCGTCGGCATCCTGTTTGCTGGCCGCGTCCTGCTCGACCAGGGTGCGGTAGCGCGCGGCCTTGGGACGCGCAGCGACCACGGCGGCCTGGGCCTGCGCGAGCTGCCCGCGCGCCGTGTCGTAGGCGGCCTGGTACGGCGCAGGATCGATCTGGTACAGCACCTGCCCGGCCTGGACGTCCTGGCCCTCGGTGAACAGCCGTTGCCGCAGCAGACCGTTGACCTGCGGTCGCACGTCGGAGACTTCGTAGGCCACGGTGCGCCCGGGCAGCGACTGCTCCACCGGCAAGCTGTGCGGGGTCAGCGCGAGCGTGCCGACCTTGATCGGCGGCGGCGGTTGCGCAGTGGACGAACACCCCGTCGCCATCGCCAGAAACAAAATGGATCCACAGAAAATCAAACAACGAGGCGCGGCGAAGGCATCGAACATGAGCGTCGAAATCAAGGGGGTGGGAGATCGAAGCGCGCAACGCTACACGAAATGTATTCCCGCTTTATACCCGCGCGAAAACGGCAGTCAGCTGCCACTTCAATTTTTCTGCGCGTGCAGAAAGACTGGAGAAAGATTGATCTTTTCGGCGATACGTTGGTATCGCATCGCATACGAAAATTGCGCTGTGCGCTGCGATCGCGAACGGCTGCCGAGCGCGTGCCGGCGTCGTGTCGTGTTGTGGTCAGGGGAGTCCGTTGTCAGCCGCGCTCATGCCGCGCCGGGACTGAAACCCCTCCCACAGTGCACCCGATGAGTTGGCCGCAAGCCCCTGTAGGAGCGGCTTCAGCCGCGACGAACGAAGCGGCGGAGTCGCCGCACTTGGGAAGCGCCAAGGCCGAAGTCGCTCCTGTCGATCACGATCAGCAACATGAGGCGAAAAGCGCGCTAACCAACCGCACCGCTTGCAACGCCAGCCGTACCATCCATCTGCCTGGGATGGCGTGCATGGCCATCGCCATCGGCCGCTGCGCCGCGCAGCGCGCAGTGGCGAGTGGCGCGCTTCGGCGAGAACACGTTTTCTGCAGCGCGCCCTGTCACGGCGCACAGCCGCATGCGCTCAGTCCTCGTCCGCCGCGGCCTCGCGGCCTTGCTGGCGGATGATCGCTTCCTGCCGCGCATCCTCGATCGAATCGCGCACCGCGCGCACGTCGGCGCGATGGGTGTCGAACACGAAGCGGCCGCTGAGCGCACTGTCCGGACGCAGTTCGCCCTGCTCGTACAGCGCCCACATTTCTTCGCCGTAATGGGTTTCGTTGAGCTCGGGGGCGAAGCGGCCGAGGCAATCGCGCAGGTTGTGCACGTCGCGCAGCAGCATGTCGCGCGCGGCGTTGTTGCCGGCGGCGCTGACCACCTGCGGGAAATCGATCAGCACCGGGCCCTCGGCGGCGACCAGCACGTTGTATTCGGACAGGTCGCCGTGCACCAGGCCCAGGCACAGCATCTTCACCACGTCGCCGATCAATTGCATGTGGAACGCGCGAGCCTGCTCCGGCTCCAGCTCCACTTCGCCCAGCCGCGGCGCGCTCTGCCCGTCGGCATCGGTGACCAGATCCATCAGCAGCACGCCGTGGAAGTAGCCGCGCGGCTGCGGCACGTGCACGCCGGCGTCCACCAATTGGTACAGGGTGTTGGCCTCGGTGTCCTTCCACGCGGCCTCCTGCTCGCGGCGGCCGAACTTGGTGGCCTTGCCCATCGCCCGCGCCTGGCGGCTGCCGCGTACCTTGCGGCCCTCCTGGTACTGCACGCGCGCCTGGAAGCTGCGCTGCGCCATGTCCTTGTAGACCTTGGCGCACAGCACCTCGGCGCCGGCCTGGACCACGTACACGGCGGCCTCCTTGCCACTCTTGAGCGGGCGCAGCACGCTGTCGATGACGCCATCCTCGATCAGCGGCAGCAGGCCCTGGGGGGTTTTCATCGGACGCGGGGCACCTTGGGGGAAAACAGGATTATGGCCCAACCTTGCGTGCATGCCCGATCACCGCTGCGCCGCTGTCTACCCTGGCGGAGTAAAGTAGCGGCGCTGCGCTCGCCGATGACGGCAATCGCGGCCGTATTCCACGTATCAACACGGCAGAGGGTGTCATGAGCAAGGGCCTGGACCAGAAGAAGAGCGACAAGAAGCAGCCGACCAAGACGCTGAAGGAAAAGCGCGCGGCCAAGAAGGAAAAGAAGAAGTAGCAAGCGCTCCGGCGAGCTCGCGCGACGGGCTCGCCGGACGGAACGCCGCCGCACTTCCGTCCGCCCGGGGCGCCGTGAGGCACGGCGCAATACGGATACTCCCCGGCGCTCGATCAGACCTGCCGAACGCTTGCGCATCGCGATCGACCCGGCCCTGCAATGGGCCAGGGACCGCGCCGAGGAAACCCCTCCCGCAACCCGCTGGACCAGACCATCCGCTACACCGGCGCCACGCCGAACGGATGGACCTCGATGGGCCACATTCCGGCGCCGGGCCCGATCCACCTCATGAACGGGACCAGGCGGGATGGATCTATGTGAACGTCCACGCCTTGGCGGACGGGGGTCCGCATCCCCGGTTCCGACCCACGTGCCATGGATACCGCGGCTTCGGGACGTCGCCGGGCGCCGTGCTCCGATCCGTCCCGGGCCGGCAACCCGCATCGGGCATCGCGCCGCCGCCTGCCATGGCAGCATTCGGCCGCTGCGGGCGACTATCATCGGCGATCGCGCCGCAGCCCGGCGCATGTCCCCCGCCCCTTCCGCCGGAGAATGCCGTGAACCCGATCCGCCCGTTCCTGGACAAGACGCCGCAACTCGGCGCACGCGTCTACGTGGACCCGGCCTGCACCCTCATCGGCGACGTGGTGCTGGACGAGGACGTGTCGGTCTGGCCGGGCGCGGTGATCCGCGGCGACGTCAACCATGTGCGCATCGGCACGCGCAGCAACATCCAGGACGGCAGCATCATCCACGTCAGCCACCACAGCCCGTTCAACAAGGCCGGCTATCCGACCCTGATCGGCGCCGACGTGACCGTGGGCCACGGCTGCATCATCCACGCCTGCACCATCGAGGACCTGTGCCTGATCGGCATGGGCGCGTGCATCCTCGACGGCGCCACGGTGAAGAAATACGGCTTCGTCGGCGCCGGCGCGGTGGTCGGGCCGGGCAAGACCGTCGGCGAGCGCGAACTGTGGCTGGGCAATCCGGCGCGGCTGGCGCGCACGCTCAGCGACAAGGAGGTCGAAAGCCTGCACTACTCCGCGCAGCACTACGTGCGGCTGAAGGATCGTTACCTGGAGGCGGCCGCGGCGTCGCCGCAGTAAGCGGCGAGGCGAGGCGGCGCGCCTACTGCGCCGCCAGCGCCAGCAGCGCGCGGCCGATCGGGCGCGGCGCCTCGCTGCGCAACACCACGCTGGTGGTCACCGCGCCGAACCGCGCCAACGCATCGATGATCGGTTCCAGCTGCGCCGGCGCCGGCACCAGCACGCGCAGCACGAAGCAGTCCTCGCCGGTGACCCGATGCACTTCCAGCACCTGCGGCATCCGCGCGAACTGCTCCAGGCACGCGCCGATCTGCGCATGCGTGGTGCGCAGGCGGACGATGGCCGCCGTCGCCAGGCCCACTACCCGCGGATCGACCCTGGCCGCGTAACCGGTGATCACGCCCTGCTCCTCGAGCCGGCGCACGCGCTCGGACATCGCCGGCTGCGACAGGCCGATGCGCCGCCCCAGTTCCGCCAGCGCGATGCGCCCGTCGCACTGCAACGCTTCCAGAATCGCGTGATCCAGGGCATCGCCCTGCCAGGGTTTCGCTGCCACGCTGCTCGTCCTCTCGTCATGCACCTTGGATTCATCGGCAAAACGCCGCCGGCGGCGATGAATCGCCATGGCACGGCGGCGCACGCATCGCGACACTGGCCGCTCTCTCGAACGGAGCGTAGCGCATGCAAGCGGTGGTGATCGTGCCGGGTATCGGCGACTCGGGACCAGGGCATTGGCAGACCCTTTGGCAACGGCGCGACGCGCGCATGCGGCGGCTGCAGCCGGACTCCTTCGCGCAACCGCAGCTGCACGATTGGCTGCAAGCGCTCGACCACTGCGTGCAGCAATGCGCCACGCCGCCGCTGCTGGTCGCGCACAGCCTGGGCTGCCTGCTGATCGCGCATTGGGCCGCGCGCGCCGAGCGGTTGCCGCGCGGCGCCTTCCTGGTCGCGGTTCCCGATCCGGACAGCGCCGCTTTTCCGCAGGCCGAGGCCGCCAGCTTCGTTCCCGTGCCGGCGGCGCCGCTGCCGTTTCCCAGCCTGATCGTGGCCGGCAGCGACGATCCTTACGCAGCGCTGTCCTACAGCCGCCGTCGCGCATCCGACTGGGGCAGCGGACTGGTCGAACTCGACCGCGTGGGGCATCTCAATGCGGCCAGCGGCCTGGGCGCGTGGCCGGGCGGCGCGCAGCTGCTGGCCGCGTTCGACGCCGGTATCGGCCGCGCGTCCGCCGCGCGCGCCTGATCGCCGCCGCGCCGCGGGCGACTGGCGCGGCGTGGCGCTTTGCGCGACACTGCGCGCCTCTGGCGTGGGGACGCCACCGAATGGATTCGCGATGACCAAGACACTTCCGTTGCGCGGCCTGCTGGCCGCTTTCCTGCTTGCGCTGGTCGCCACTGCCGGATCGGCCGTGGCCGAAGAAGAGCATGCTCAAGAAGAGCATGGCGAGGACGGCATGACCGCCGAACAGTTCGTTGCCTCGCTGCATTTCCAGGATGGGCACATCGAAGTGCCGCAGGCCAAGGTGCATTTCGACCTGAACCACGACTTCCGCTATCTCGGCAAGGACGATGCGCGGCAGGTGCTGGAAACGTACTGGGGCAACCCGCCGGACGACACCGTGCTGGGCCTGATCGTGCCGCGCCAGCCCGCGCTGAACGAGCAGGGCAGCTGGGCGGTGGTGGTCACCTA
>Ga0308160_10005685_pt1 | contig 12930 bp, 9 predicted proteins | sample PhyFR1_FD_201036 | JGI IMG/M metagenome (GOLD analysis project Ga0308160, IMG submission 201036) | Phyllosphere microbial communities from UC Gill Tract Community Farm, Albany, California, United States - DLSLF.R1 | ecosystem: Host-associated > Plants > Phyllosphere > Unclassified | place: USA... | reverse complement strand
CGAAAAAATCTTTTTTTTGTGTTTTATTTTACGAATGATAGCATCACTTTGAATATAAATAATAATTATGCATAATGCGACAATCAGACCCGCCGTTGACGCTCACTACGGACCTTGTATTTGCTGTACTGCTACTTGCCCGGTTGGCTGGCGTCGCAAACCTACAGATGTACCACGCGCATCGCGCTGATGCCGGGAGCGCAGTGCGGCTGGCGTCAAAAGCCGATGCCAGCCCGCCGACCACCGCTGACCTGCTGGCGCATGACTGTATTGCCCTTGGCCTAGCCTGCTTGATGCCGGGCGTCGCCGTGTTGTCGGAGGAGGATGCGGCCTCATTTGTGGCGCGCCGCCCGCAAGGCGAATTCTGGCTGGTTGCCCCACTTGATGGCACGAAAGAATTCCTAGCGAAGAGCGGCGAGTTCACGGTAAACATCGCGTTGATCCGCGACGGCCGTGCGCTGTGTGGGGTGGTTAGTGCGCCAGCGCTGGGACTGGCATATTGGGGCGGCCGCGGCATTGGCAGCTATCGCGAGGATGATGGGGGGGGGAGGGCGCCGCTGACGGTTGCCGCAAACGCGGCCTTGGCGCGATCGCTACGGGTGGTGGCCAGCGAAAGTCATCTCGACAGCGCGACCCAAGCGTGGATTGCGGCGTTAGGGTCGGTCCAACTAATGCAGGCCGGCAGCTCCTTGAAAATTTGCCGGGTGGCTGAAGGCTCGGCAGGCGTCTATCTGCGCCTTAGCCCAACTTGCGAATGGGACACGGCGGCGGCTCAGGCCGTGCTGGAGTTAGCCGGTGGCGTGCTGTGCACGCTAACTGGCAGCGCTCTGGCCCTATAAAAAGGAAATGTGCTCAATCCGTACTTTCTGGCGACTGCAGGGTGGCTGCTGCCAAGATTGCTGAGGGAAGGCAGTACAACAGCCTGATTTCTATACTTATTATTCACTTATCTATTCCGGAGGCTTTATGTCCAAGCAACACATTTTTATTCGTTTTAACACCCGCAATGACAACAGCAATCCACTTCCATGGCGTGTATTGACCAAATGCGGAGAGCACGACGGCGTGCTTCAGCTTACTCAGCAATTTGCCTCCGAGGTGCGCTTCGAAGCGCCGGTCGTGACGTCGGAAGATCAGATCGAGCCCGGTGTCTTCAAATGGCACATCAGCGCGCTCGGTTATGTACAGTGGGAAGGTGACGTTTGCATTGTGCTGGGTGCCCATGGGCAGAACTGAGCGCCGCAGCACCGTCGGGGACAGGGCAGGGTCTTTGTCCCGGCTCGTCGCGGGTGTCGATTTTTGATGGTCAAGGGGGGACATATGTCGTTAAAATGTTAAGGTTGCAATTATGGCCCCCGTCTGGGTCGTTCCTGCTACACAGGTAGGGCGCAGTGCATTGCGTATAATGTCGGGCGCCTGAGGCGCGCGTCCGGCCCGCTCAGGTCCGGCGCCGGTGAGACTGGCGCAGCCAAGGCACTGGTGCACCATGTCACAGCGGCCGTGCAGCAATGCTTTCGACATACGGAACTCTCTCTAGGAATTAGCGATTTGAAAACGGCAATCATCACGGGTATTTCTGGCCAAGACGGCGCCTATCTGGCGCAACTGCTGCTGGGCAAGGGCTACACGGTTTACGGCACCTACCGTCGTACCAGTTCGGTCAACTTCTGGCGCATTGAGGAGCTGGGAATTCAGAACGATGCCAATTTCCATCTGGTCGAGTATGACTTGACTGACATGGGATCGAACATGGCCTTGGTGGCACGGGTACAGCCTGATGAAATTTACAATTTGGCAGCGCAAAGTTTTGTCGGCGTGAGTTTTGATCAGCCCACCACGACGGCGCAGATTACCGGGATCGGTGCCCTTAATTTACTCGAAGCAATCCGGCTGATTAACCCGAAGATCCGTTTTTATCAGGCGTCGACGTCGGAAATGTTTGGCAAGGTGCAAGCCGTGCCGCAGGTTGAGGACACGCCGTTTTATCCCCGTAGTCCGTATGGCGTGGCTAAGTTGTACGCCCATTGGATGACAGTCAATTACCGCGAAAGTTATGGCATTTTCGGAGCCAGCGGTATTTTGTTTAACCACGAAAGCCCGCTGCGCGGGCGCGAATTTGTCACCCGCAAAATCACCGACTCTGTCGCCAAAATTAAGCTGGGTCTGTTGGACTGCATGGAGTTGGGCAATATTGACGCCAAGCGTGACTGGGGCTACGCGAAGGAGTACGTGGAGGGGATGTGGCGTATGCTGCAGGCCGAGCAACCCGACACGTTTGTGCTGGCGACCAACCGGACCGAAACGGTGCGTGACTTTGTCACCATGGCCTTTAAGGGAGCTGGTATCGCGGTCGATTTTCAAGGCAGCGGCGAGACGGAAACCGCCATCGATGTCGCCACCGGTCACACCGTAATGCGCGTAAATCCGAAATTTTACCGCCCCGCCGAAGTGGAATTGCTCATCGGCGACGCCGCCAAAGCGAAGGCTGTGTTGGGTTGGGCGCCGCAAACGACGCTGGAACAGTTGTGCCAGATGATGGTGGATGCCGACTTGCGTCGTAATACGGGCGGGTCCTCGTTTTGAGGCTGCTAGTCACCGGCGCGAGCGGATTCACCGGCCGCTACTTGGTGGCGGCGGCCCGCGCCCGCGGCCATGAGGTGATTGCATTGCAGGCGCAACTGGAGGACCGGCTTGCGGTTCGGGCCGAGGTGCTGCAGGCAGCGCCGGAACTGGTGTTGCATCTGGCCGCGATCGCTTTCGTCGGGCACGCCGATGCGCACGCGTTTTATGATGTGAACGTGATCGGCAGCGTTAATCTGCTGGACGCACTGGCCTCCCTGCCGCAGCCGCCGCGCAGTGTGCTGCTGGCAAGTAGCGCCAATGTATATGGCAATTGCAGGTCCTCGCCGATCGCTGAAAGCCAGGCGCCGGCACCGGTCAACCACTATGCCATGAGTAAGCTGGCCATGGAAATCATGGGGCGCAACTACCTGGACCGCCTGCCGCTGTTTTTCACCCGGCCGTTCAACTACACCGGCGCCGGCCAAAGTGAATCGTTCGTGCTACCCAAGCTGGTGGCCCATTTTGCGCGCCGCGCAGCGGCAGTCGAACTGGGCAATCTTGATGTCGAGCGAGAGTTCAACGACGTGCATTTTGTGTGCGATGCGTATTTGGAACTGATGGAGCGCGCAGTGCCAGGCGAGGTGTACAACATCTGCACCGGGCAGCCCGTCACGCTGACGGCTGTGATCGCCTTGCTGGAGCAAATCACCGGTCACCGCATGCAGGTCAATGTGAATCCGGCCTTCGTGCGTGCCAACGAAATCGCGCGCTTATGCGGCGATCCGCGCAAGCTCAATGAGCTGATCGGCGCTGTCGCGACGCCGTCGCTGCGCAGCACGCTCGAGCACATGCTGTCACAGGCGGTGACGGTGTCCTGACTTGCTTTCAATGCTGGTCTGTCCGTCTGACCGAGTCGGACCGGCGTGCGACCCGATGCCCGCGCGGGGCGTGTTGATTAGGGCTTGGAAAGATAAAAAGTTTCACGCCAGCCTGTGCGGTAATCGTTCATGGCGTCGCCACGTTCGGGGTGGGCGAGGAAGTGATCCTGCCAGTCGTATTGGCTCCAGTCATAACCAAAATGTTGGGCGAGGTATTGCACGGCTGCGCGTGACGGGCGTCCGACCAAGGTGTGACCGTTACGGGTGAGCGCGTCGTCGCAGGCCATCTGTTGGTCATCGATCTGCTCGCGCAATAATTGAATGCCGTAGGGATTATTAAAGATCAAACGCTGGTCGGGAGTCGCGCTGACAGCCACTTCGTCCGATAGCGGCGTCACTTCGGTGTCGATAATTACCAACGCGGCCCCGGTACGTTCAATTCGGTCGAGGAGTTCGGCATGCCGGATGGTATGGTAATAAAAGCCAAGGCAAAGCACCACGTCGAAAGTTGCGCCATGCAGCAGGTCGAACACGTCACCGCGGGAAAATTGTTAGCGCTCCGTATCCATTCCGTAATGATTGAAAGTTTCGATAGCGTTGTCAATTAACTCTTGTCGTGGCTCTATGCCGGTAACATGCGCCGCTCCCGCGTGCAGCGCCGCAAAGGTCCAGCGCCCGTCATGGCTGGCAATATCCAGTATCCGTTTACCGCTCAACAGATGGGCATTTCGGGCAATGATGGCCTCATAACGTCCGTTCAGTCTGTGCGGATAGGGGCTGGTCTGGCTGGTGGCGTAAAAACGGTCGTATTGATCGAAGAATTGCACTTTTTAACTTTCGTATGGGGAGGCAGGCTGCGAAGTGGAACGGCGTTAAATACATACGGCCACGCTTATGATTAAATAGCCGTTTTGTGTCTCACACCGCAAACAGCGCGGCCTGTCGATATGTGTTGGGACCCAGCCCATACGCATTTTCAAAAGCGTCGGTCGTGTTCCCCTACCTGACGTCGCTCCAGCGCATCGATATTACGCCCGACGGGCAAGCCCGCCTGTTATATCGTCTCGACAGCCATGCGGCGTCCCACCTACGGGCGACGCAATAACGAAATGTTGGCGATCTGATCGCTCCAGCGTATCATGCTGCAGCACAATTGAATTGCAATTCACCCAGGTGCGTCCGGTGATGAACAGGCGCTGCGGCAGTGTCCCCGATGTGCGTCACATGAACACAGAGCGCGAGCGCGATAAAAGCCACGATGCGCACGGCTGGTCCAAATTCAGCTTCGGCTGCCAGTTCATGCATAATTTCGTTACCGACCTGTTCGTTTCCCCTGTTGCTATGGGTGATAGGCGTCTATCGCTCCGATACGCCGACCATGGAGGTGCATTGGGACGGACACGCCGCGCGTTATCTGTTTGCGCCTTATATTTTCGTGGCTTGGGCAATGCTGATCTTGCTGGTCACGATCCGGCCCAACTGACGCTGCCTACCCGGATGAAATGGCGCATCGAAACAGCACTCGACCGGGCCTGCCGTTTGAAAGTTCCGCCCGACTGGGAAACGGTGCTGGTCGACCGCGTGCGCCAGTCGGCGAGTTAACGCTTTTCGCTTTGACATAGCACCCAATGAAAAACAAAGATTCAGTTTCACCCCAGGCGTCGGCCAGCGCCGATGGGGCTCCAATGCCGCGCAGTGTGATGGCGCGCGTCGCCAAACAGGCAGTCCGTATCGCCGCTTTCGTGCGGCTGGCTATGCAGCGTGGCGGCAGCCCTGTGGGTATCTGGCGCAAAGCGCATGCGATGTACCGGCGCGACGGTCTGGCGGGCCTGCGGCTCGGTTTTTATAAGGTGATGACGGCGGTCGAGACGGATCGTAAGGATTACGCCGCATGGCTGCGGCGCTTTGCCACCCTCGACGACAGCGGCCGGGCCGCGTTGCGCGCCGACTGCGCCGCCCTTAAGCTGACGCCGCTGATCTCGGTCATTATGCCAACCTGGAATTCGCCACTGGTCTTTCTCGACCAGGCCATCTGGTCTGTGCGCCGCCAGTTGTATCCGCACTGGGAGCTGTGCATCGCCGACGACGCCTCGACCGATCCGCAGGTGCGCCAGTTGCTGGAGCGGCACCGCGCCGAGGAGCCGCGCATCCGCGTCGTGTACCGGGCCGAGAACGGTCATATCGCCGCCTCCACCAATTCCGCGCTGACCTTGGCGCAGGGCGAATTTGTGGCGCTGTTCGACCACGACGACCTGCTCAGCGAAGACGCGCTGTACTGGATGGCCGAGGCGGTCAACCGCCAGCCGGACGCCGGCCTCGTGTATTCGGACGAGGACAAAGTGGATGGCGCCAACCGGCGTTTCGACCCGCACTTCAAGCCGGACCTGAACTACGAGCTGCTGCTCGCGCAGAATTACATCAGCCACCTCGGCCTGTACCGCACTGCGCTGGTACGCCAGGTGGGTGGCTTCCAGTCTGGCTACGACGGCGCCCAGGACCATGATCTGGTGCTGCGTGTGCTCGAACTGCTGGCACCGCACCAGGTGCTGCACGTGCCGCGCGTGCTGTACCACTGGCGCGCCATCAGCGGCAGCACGGCGCTGGCCGCCGGCGAAAAACATTATGCCGCCGAGGCCGGGCGCAAGGCGGTGCGCGAGCATCTGGCCCGGGTAGGCAGCGCGGCCGAGGTGCTGCCGTCGTCCGCCACGCCGACCATGAACCGCGTCCGTTTTGCGCTGCCGGCCGTGCCGCCGCTGGTGAGCATCATCATTCCGACCCGCGACCGGGCCGACCTGCTCGGCATGTGCCTCGATACGCTGGTGCAGCGCACCACGTGGACCAATTACGAAGTCATCATCGTCGACAATGGCAGCGTGGAGGCGGCCACGCAGGCGCTGTTTGCGCGCCTGCCGGCGGACCGCTTCAGGGTGGTGCGCGACGAGCAGCCGTTTAATTTCTCGGCGCTGAACAATCTGGCGGCGCGCGCGGCGCGCGGCAGCATGCTGTGCCTGATGAATAACGACATCGAGATCCTGACGCCGGACTGGCTGGAGGACATGGTGGGCTTCGCGGCGCGGCCGGAGATCGGCTGCGTCGGCGCGCGCCTGTGGTATCCCGACGGGCGTCTGCAGCATGCCGGCGTGGTACTCGGCGTCGGCGGCATCGCCGGCCACGGCCACAAGCTGCTGCCGCGCGGTTACGGCGGCTATTTCGGGCGCGCCGTTTCGCATCAGTCGTACAGCGTGGTGACCGCCGCCTGTCTGCTGGTGCGACGCGACGTGTTTGAGCAGGTCGGCGGCCTCGACGAGCAGCTGGCGATCGCCTTCAACGATGTTGATTTCTGCCTGCGGGTGCGGGCCGCCGGCTACCGCAATGTGTGGACCCCGTACGCCGAAATGGTGCACCACGAGTCGGCCTCGCGCGGCGACGAGGATACGCCGGCCAAGCAGGCCCGCTTTGCGGCCGAAGTCAGTTTTGTCCGGCAGCGCTGGGGCGCCCAGCTCGACAGCGACCCCGCTTACAACGTCAACCTGAGCGCCTATTACGACGATTTCTCGTACGCGTGGCCGCCGCGGTCCGCCGCAGAGGTGCCGCAAGGCGCAGTCATGGCAACGAAGGAGTTGCCTTGATGCCCGTATCGGCGCGCTGGCCGCGCTGGGTCGATGGCGTGTTGTGGTGCCTGGCCTTGCTGGTTTGCCTGGTGCAGATCGTGCCGTTCACGCCGGACATGCCACAAGGCGGGCTGGATGGTTCGTGGCGCTACGCGCTGGAGCAGGGCATGGCGAACGGTCTGGTGCTGGGGCGCGACCTGGTGTTTACATTCGGCCCTTACTCATCGGTGTATACGCGCAACTACCACCCTGCGACCAACACACTGGTGATGCTGTCCAGCCTGTACCTCGCGCTGTCGTATGCGTGGACACTGGGGCTGTTTGTCGGCGCGCGCCGCAGCGCCTGGTTGCTGGCCCTGCTGGTGGTGATGGCGGGCATGGTGTATTTCAACGACACGGTCCTGTTTATGCTGCCGTTGCTGGTCGGCTTGCACGTGCGCCGGCGCTGGGCGGGCGACAGCGGCGACGCCGGTGCGCCGTGGATGCTGCCGGTTTTGTTTGCGCCGCTCGGGCTACTGCCGCTGATCAAGGGGACGCTGCTGGTGTTGTGTGTCATGGTGGCCGTGCTCAGCGCCGGTTTTCTGTGGACGCAGCGGCGTCGCACGCTGGCCGCTTTATGCCTGCTGACGCCGGCGCTGACGCTGGTGCTGCTGTGGTGCGCATCCGGCCAGCCGTTGATGGCCTTGCCGGAATTTTTCACCAGCATGATGGCGATCGTCTCCGGTTACAACGACGCCATGTCGTATTACGGCGTGTTGCGCGAGTCCTTGCTGTTTGTGATCGCCATGCTGACCGTGCTGTGGGCCATCGCCCGTACGCCGGGGCAGGAATGGAACGCCAAAGTATTTTTGTTGCTGCTGTATGGTGGTGTGCTGTTCATCACGTTCAAGGCCGGTTTTGTGCGGCAGGACATGCATACGGTGATCGCCAGCACGACACTCTTGATGGCCGTCATCGCCCTGAACATGGTGCTGGCTGGCCGGCGTATGCTGGTGGCCACCGCCGTAGTGCTGTTGCCGTGGCTGGTCATCGACCACAATTACGAGCAGACCACGCCGGTCAAGGTGGTCCGCACGGTGACCAAGCTAACGGCGGCGGCGTGGGACGGCGCGCTACAGCGGGCGCGCCAGCCGGAATGGCCACGGTCGCAGTTCGACGCAACTGTAGCTGGCTTGCGGGCGCAGGCCGCTTTGCCGGTTCTGCCGGGGCGCAGCGACATCTATTCGTACAACCAGACGGCGCTGCTCGCCTCCGGCAACCAGTGGGCGCCGCGGCCGGTGCCGCAAAGTTATTCGGCTTATACGCCGGAGCTGGCTGAGCGCAACCGCCGCTATCTGATCGGTGCGCAAGCGCCGCAAAACATTTTCTTCAGTGTGGAAACCATCGACAGCCGCGTGCCTGCGCTCGACGACGGGCCGAGCTGGCCGGTGCTGCTGGCCGACTACCGGCCGACATCCATGCAAAACGGTACGTTGATCCTGCAGCGCAATGGCGCTAGCCGGTACATGGCGGCGGACGCGCAGCCCGCCAGCGTGCACCGCTTTGGCGAGGCGGTGTCGGTGCCGTCCGGCGCGCCGGTGTGGTTTGTTCGCTTCGATATCAAGCCCAGTTTGTCCGGGCGGGTGCTGGCGCTGTTGTTTCGTACCAGCCAGATCGTATTACGCGTCGAGACGGTGGATGGCCAGCGACATGATTACCGGCTCATCGCCGGCATGGCCAGAGCCGGCTTCGTGTTATCGCCGCTCGTTCAGAGCACCGCCGATTTCGCCGCCCTGTACGGCGACGCGACACTGCTGCGCGAGCGGCGGGTGCGCAGCATCAGCCTGAGTACGGCGCGCGGTTTTCAATGGTTGTGGCAGGACGCCTACAGTATTGCGTTCACGCCGGTGGTGGTGAGTCAACCGGACGACAGCAGTAACGCGCGGGAATAACGTCAGGCGGTCTTTTTGCCGTAGCAATGCGGGCACGACACCTCGTACACGTATTCCGGCGCCAGCTGCTGGCGCGGCGTAACCACGGCGCGGCAGACAAAACACTGTACCGTTTCGGTCGGCTGCAGTTGCGGATTGAGTGCGGTGCGGTAGTCGAACACAAAGCAGTCGCCGTTGTAATGGGCGCCGCCGACTTCTTCGAAGTATTTCAGGATGCCGCCGTCGAGCTGGTACACGCTGTCGTAGCCGATTTCCTTCATGTGGATGGCAGCTTTTTCGCAGCGGATGCCGCCGGTGCAGAAGGTGACCACGGTCTTGTCGGCGAAGTCTTCCTTGTGCGCGGCGATCACGTCCGGGAACTCGGTGAACTTGGTGATGCGGTAGTCGACCGTGTTGGTGAAGGTGCCGACGTCGACCTCGAAATCATTGCGGGTCTCGACCATCACGACCGGCTTGCCGGCGTCGTCATGGCCCTGGTCGAGCCAGCGCTTGAGCGTGCGCGGGTCCACCGACGGCGCGCGGCCGAGCTCGGGTTTGATCAGGGGCATGCGCATGGTGATGATCTCGTTCTTGATCTTGACCAGCATGCGCTTGTGCGACTGTTCTTCGGAATAGCTGTACTTGACCTCGATGTCGGCAAAGCGCGGGTCGGCGCGCAGCCAGGCCAGGTAGACGTCGATGTCGGCCGGAAGGCCCGACAGGAACATGTTGATGCCTTCCGGCGTGAGCAGGATGGTGCCGCGCAGCTTGCGCTCCTGGCAGACGGCCTGAAAACGCGGACGCATGGCCTCGGTATCATCGAAGGTGATGAATTTGTAGGCGGCGATATTGACGTAGCGGCCGGCGCCGGCCTGGACTTCAACGGCGTCCGTCGGGACGGGCGCCTGGTGGGGTGTGGTTTGCATGATTGCCAAGAAAATCGATGTCGTTCAGCCGGTATTATAAGCGTTCGGACGTGAGGCCAATCGCCGTGCCGGTCGGCGGCGCTGCAAGTGCCTGTGCGAGCGCGGCCGAGCCGTACAGCAGGCGGTCGACGGCCATGCCAGTACGGCAGCGGTTGCCGGCGCGACAGGCGACAGTACGACAATGGCGCAGCCGTTGGCTGTGCGCGCCGCGTTGGCCTGCGGCGTCGTGGCCAGCAGGTCAATCGGGGTGGCGCCGTCCCACGTCATCGGGAACGGCACGGTGGCAGGCTTGCCGGGCGCGGGATAAAGCTGGGGGAATTCATCGTGGCGGAAAAATGCCAGCCTGGAAATCGGCGGCAAGGGTAGGGGAACAGGGCATGATGATAAGTCAGCATCACCGTCTGCTGCCATGTCGCCTTGTGGGTTGCGCTAAGGCATCAAAACAGATTAATTAACAGGAACAATGTTTATTTAAAGAATGAATTCGTGTCGATAATTTTTACACGAGCAATTTTGTTTTCTAAAATATTAACTTCAAGTCATTGATTAGTAAGAATAGTTTGCATGTGGCATAACAATTGCTTAAGTGTTATTCATTCCTTCCACCTAGAATGAGACACTTGATGATCCGCCCTATCGCTTTCCTTACCCTGGCTCTTGCCGCTGGTTTCGCTGCTGCAGCACCTGTTTCCACCGACGGTACCCTGATCAGCAACAAAAACGGAACGTTCACCACCAATTCGAATACGGCAGCTGTCTACACGCTGGCCGAAAGCCAGTCCGGCGCTATCGTGATCGATTTCAAGTTCTCGTTCACGGGCACGGTCGACAACAACGATTATCTGGGCGTGTGGTTCGGCAACACCGGCAATGCCAAGGCCTACGAAGGCCCGAGCATCGGCTTCAAGGCCAATTGCGGCTCGCTAGACAGCGCCGTCAGCAGCTGCACCAATGACCTGTACATCCGTACCAGCGGCGTCGGCGGCGAGTTCCTTGCCGGCAGCGCTCTGGAAGCAGGCATGTCGTATCACGTGTTCGGCCATCTGTACAAGAGCGGCAAGAACGGCGATGCGTATGACAGCTTCGACGCATGGCTGAACCCGACCGAAAACGAAATGAGCAAATTCCTCAACCCTGATGCGACGACCTATGGCAAGTCATCCCTGACGTCGTTCAACACGGTCGGCATTCGCACCAACACCATCGACAAGGGCCTGGCGGTCAGTGTCAACGAACTGAATGTGAACGAAGTTCCGGAGCCTGGCACCCTGGCGCTGATGGGTCTGGCACTGGCAGGCATGGGCAGCATCGTGCGCCGCAAGCGCGCCTGATTCTGCCTCGCCCGGTCGCACTTGCGGCCAGGGCAGGCATGGCCTGAACAACCCCGCACGCATGCGCCTGCGGGGTTGTTTCTTTTTCGGTCAGCCATTTCCACGCGCTGATCGATGACCGGGGCAACGCCAGCAGCGCACCGGTCCGGCAAGGTAAAATACGGGGATGACTTCCCCGACCTTCACCCATCTGCGCATCCACTCCGAATACTCCATCGTCGACGGCCTGGTCCGTATTGACGAGCTGGTCAAGGCGGCGGTCAAGGATGGGCAGCCGGCGCTGGCCGTGACCGACCTGGCCAACACGTTTTGCCTGGTGCGCTTCTATAAAGAGGCGCGCGGCAAGGGCGTCAAGCCGATCGTCGGGGTCGATGCCTGGATCACCAACGACGACAACCGCGAGAAGCCGCATCGCCTGCTGATCCTGGCCAAGAACCACACCGGCTACCTGCAGCTGTGCGACCTGCTGGCGCGCGCCTGGCTCACCAACCAGCACAAGGGCCGCGCCGAACTGCGCGCCGAATGGCTCGAAGCGCTGGCCACGTCCACATCCACGCTCAATCCCGGGCAGTCGCAGGCCAATGGCCTGATCGTGCTGTCGGGCGCGCACTTTGGCGACATCGGCCAGGCCATCGAGAACGGCGACATCGCCCGCGCCGAAGCCAATGCCGCGCGCTGGGCGCGCGTGTTCCCGGGCCACTTCTATATCGAGATCCAGCGCGCCGGCCAGCTCAATCAAGAGCAGCAGGTGCGCCATTCGGTGGCGCTGGCCGGCCGCCTCGGCTTGCCGGTCGTGGCCACGCACCCGGTGCAGTTCCTCGACAAGGACGAATACATCGCCCACGAAGCGCGTGTCTGCATCGCCGAGGGCGAGATGCTGGCCAACGCCAAGCGCGTGCGCCGCTTCAACGAGAACATGTGCTTCAAGTCGCAGGCCGAGATGGCCGAGCTGTTCAAGGATCTGCCGGGCGCACTGGCCAATTCCGTCGAGATTGCCAAGCGCTGCAACGTGACGCTCACGCTGGGCAAGCCGCAGCTGCCGAACTTCCCGACCCCGGGCATGACGATCGATGAATTTTTGATCGCCGAGACCAAAAAAGGCCTGGAAGACCGCCTGCTCCAGCTGTACCCGAACGAGGCGGAACGCGAACGCGAGCGCCCGCGCTACGAGGCGCGCCTGGACTTCGAGAACCAGACGATCATCAACATGAAGTTCCCCGGCTACTTCCTGATCGTGGCCGAGTTCATCCAGTGGGGCAAGAACAACGACGTGCCGATCGGCCCGGGCCGCGGTTCGGGTGCGGGTTCGCTGGTGGCGTATGCGCTCAAGATCACCGACCTCGATCCGCTCAAGTACAACCTGCTGTTCGAGCGTTTCCTGAATCCCGAACGCGTCTCGATGCCCGACTTCGACATCGACTTTTGCCAGGAAAAGCGCGAACTGGTGATCCAGCACGTGAAAGACCTGTACGGGCGCGATGCGGTCTCGCAGATCGCCACCTTCGGCACGATGGCGGCCAAGGGCGCGATCCGCGACGTCGGTCGTGTGCTCGATTTCGGCTACAACTTCTGCGACGGTATCTCCAAGCTGATTCCGTTCAAGCCGGGCAAGCAGGTGTCGATTGCCGAGGCGATCGAAGAAGAACCGATGCTCAAGGAGCGCCTCGAGAACGAAGAAGAGGTCAAGACGCTGCTCGAACTGGCGCAGAAGG
>Ga0308160_10005684_pt1 | contig 12931 bp, 18 predicted proteins | sample PhyFR1_FD_201036 | JGI IMG/M metagenome (GOLD analysis project Ga0308160, IMG submission 201036) | Phyllosphere microbial communities from UC Gill Tract Community Farm, Albany, California, United States - DLSLF.R1 | ecosystem: Host-associated > Plants > Phyllosphere > Unclassified | place: USA... | reverse complement strand
AAGGGGCTCGAATTCGAGTTCTTGATCGTTTGGAGAGGCCGAGTCAAACATGTGAGCTTCTGGCTCTCGTCGGTGTCGATCTGGCTCTCGTCGGTGTCGATAGGCTGGCGAGGACTGACCTTCGCCTTCTTGTACCGGGCCAGCTCTTGATTTCGCGTGTCTTCCTGCGCCGCCTGCAGGGCCTCTCTGTCCTTAGCAGCCCTGGTGTCGGCAGCATCGGCAGCTCTCGTCGAGACGGGGTTGGCCGGCGCGTAGCCGCTCGCGCCCTTGACGCCCTTGAGCGGCTGGGGCTTTGGCTGAGAGGGCCGATAGCTCTGCGAAGGATACGAATCGCTCTGCGTGCTGAAGCCCTTCTGGGCGGAAATTCCTCCGTGCGGGCCGCCGCTCGGGACGGCAATTGGCTGCGGAGTGCCGTCCCAGACAGACTGCGGCCGGATCGAGGAGCGGCCAATCGTCGCGTATGCCTGCCGGCTGGACGAGGCCTGGGGCGCAGGATGTGACCGGCTGGACGAGCCAATACACAAGACCTCGGATACGTCGTCGTCGTCGCCGCCGCCGCCGTGAGCGCTACGGGGTGGGCCGCTATGGCATGGCACACACACAGGGCAAAAGGAAGGTTAGGCTTGGCTCGTCCGGCTGACACAGGGCTCGCTTGACGTTTGCGCACCTTCGATCGAGGTCGTCAATCATGTGCTGCGCCCGATCTGAGATGGCTTTGGCAGAGGCCATGTCGACGTCGTAGACGCTCGAGACTCGCTCGTAAGGGCCGGACGCCTGGTGAGTCGCGCGGTCACCGGTCGATCCGTGGAAGCCACCGGCGTTCGGCTCCCAGCCGTCATCACGGCCGTGGTCTCGGCCCTTGCCCCTGACCGAGCTGGTCGAAGGCCGGTCGTGCCCGTTGTGCCGGTGCGGGCCCGACCCTGATTGCGAGCCCATCGTCGGCGGCGGCAGCTGCGACGCGCCGTGGCGTTGCGGGGCGGGGGTCGGCGTGTACAAGGGCCGCCTGTTGCTGTCGTATGCTGGCGCCATGGAAGGGATTGGCGCGAGGAGATCCGACGTGTAGCCCGGGACAGACGAGGCTGGGCGGTCGCCGGGTCCGTAGGTAGGCCGGCTGAGGTGACCAGCGACCGAGCTGGCGACCGAGCTGACAGCGGCGCCGAGGCGATTGAGATAGCCCTGTTGAATTCCAGATTGCTCGTCTTGCGGCATGAAACGTTCAGCCTGCGAATTTGCGGCAGAGCAGAGGACGGGAGAGAGGGGAAGGGGGTCGTGCAGGTGCTAGCGGAGGAGTGACGAGAGAGCTGACGGACGGGGCACGGAACGCGTAGGCGGTCGAGCGGTCAGCTGCCTTTCGAGCAGCGCGTACCGCCCTTTGGTCGAGACGTCAAGATGTCGAGACTCACCGGACGTAGCAAGCAAGGAGAACGCGCGCCCAAGCAGCCGGCGAGCTCGGCGCAGGGGTCAGCCGAGAGCCCGATGCGACGACGGCAAGGTCCGTGAGCGAGGCGGCCAGCTGGTGGCGAGCTCGTTCAAGTCGGCAGGTCCGCCGGCGAACAGGGCGCGGCCTGCGTCGATCTGGTCCTGAGCAGCTGGCGGGTCGAAGACCTCTCAGAGACGGCGTCTGCTCGCTGCCAGGCCGACGGGAGAGATGATGGCGATGATGGCAGGGCAGGGGGTGGCGATGAGGCACGCAAGGGTAGGGTAGGTCCGCTGGGCGCCCGTCGCCGCCGCTGCCGCCGCCGCCCGTTCGTCTCGCGCAGAGGCACACCGCGGCACTGCGGCTCACACCGAATTGGTTGCTAGGCGCAAGGCATCCTGTCTGAACGCCTCTCTCGAGACGGACTGCACTCAAGGGACCCTGCCTGCGAGATGCGCTGATGTAGTCTCGCCGCCCCCATCCTTCGCGTGGCCGCAGGCGAAGCAGGGACGCCCTACTAGGGTCGTCGTCGCATTGCCCGACAAGGTCTGAGCAGACGTTTCGGGCAGCCATCGATCCCCAGTCCAAAGTGAGCGGCTCGTCGCGAGCCAAAGTCTCAGGGCACCATGATCTGCTCCTTCCACTCGTCGTCCTGAAGGCGCCAAGCCGTGTGCCTGTTCGGGACGACGGCGAGCTCGACGTAGTCGACAAAGACGGGGTCGATGACGAGCTGCAGGCGAAAGCCGAGGCGCACAGCATCAGCCTCCAACGAAAATGGTGAGCGTGCGGGGGAAACGCGACGGACCAGCGCAAAGTTGGACCTGGCCAGCCTGATGGCCTCCTTCTGGCCGTCGGTCTTGGCGTCCTGGAGGGAGGAGCCAGGGAGCAGGGGAGCCGCACGCAGCCGTCAGCTCGACCGATGGCTGGCTGGATCGCAACGCGAGCGAGACTCGCCTCTTCGGAGGCCGGTATTGTCTCCTCCCATTCCTCCCCCTGCTCGTAGCGGTCCATCGGCGAGCCCGGTGCGTTCGGCCGGGCAAACGTCGCGCGCAGGTGGCCGCTCATCTTGTCCCACGTCTCCTTGCGCTTGTCGTCCCAGCCAGCCTCCTCAGGGCCGATGACGCGGACGGCGCCTTTGATGCGGAACTGGGTGTTGGGCGTCGGGTGCCACCAGCAGATCGAGGCCTGGTCCGAGACCTCGCGCAGCTCGCGGACCTTGGGCGAGCGGATGTCGGTCGTCGCGACGAGCGAGGCCGTTCCGTCGACGAACGACCGGAAGATGAGCGACCGATTCGACACTGCCGGCGGCGTCAGCGAGGAGAGCGTGGCGAGCGAGAAGGCTGGCAGGACAGCGGCGGCAATGGCGACAGGCAACGAGCAAGACGCGAGCTCGTCAGCTCTCTTTAAACCGGGAGCCTGGACTTGCGGCGTGGATCCGAGCGTGCGTGCGAGGTGACACACTCGTCTCCTTCTTGTGCTTGGCGACGATGTCCTGAAGGATCGAGAGCCATGGTGCGTTGGACATGTTGGCCGGTGTGCTGAGGGGACGGGCGATGGCCGCAACACCCAGCAGTCAGCCTTCGCGCAAGTCTCTTCATCAACGACACCCCTGATGCAGGCACAGAGGAGAAGGAGAAAGACCTACACTTCAGTCTACGTTTGAGATGGGAGGTGGGAAGGAGGAGGTCGATGTCGGGGGGGGGGGGGGGCGACTGGACGAGGAAGGCTCGCCAGCGCCGACCTCCTTCGATCTCGAGCCAGGCGGCCCGGCTGCGCGGTCAGGCGTCAGGCGCCGGTGGTGACGCGCCCGTTGAGGCTGGTAGCGACGACGAGCTGCGGCCGACTCGACGCCGGGCTAGACGAGAATCGTTGAGAGCCGCGGCCTCCGACTTCGACTCAGGCCCCGTTCAGCATCAGACTCGTCGCCGTCGCTGTCGGCGGGCGCGAACAGGATGGTCGTTCGGGTGGTCAGCCAGCAGCCTAGCTTACCCTAAGCCGCTCTCGCTAGGCGACGTCGCTGTGGGGCTCGGCCGACCTTTCTGCCCTCCGACGACGACGACGACCTCGACGCACCGCCGCCTCATTCGGTCCGTCCCTGCTTCGTCTTTTTTTCTCTGCTTGTGGTAGGTCCGCAAGCTGACCCGGCGCATTCCAGCAGCTCTCGTTCTCCAGGCCTTCGACCATGAGCGCGACCCAGGTCGAGGCGCAACTGCTGCGGCTCGTGCGCGACTACCAGGGTGCGTGAACCCCGTTCGAGGCTGGCCGACAAGTGTCACCTCGCCCGGGGCGCCTGCTGACGGAAGAGGGACCTCGGCAGACATGAATGGCACCCAGATCACCGCCCTCGACCGGCCGCCGACGGCGCTCGAGTTTAGCCAGATGGTCGCCCTCTCGCGGCCGGTCGTGTTCCGGACGGGCGCCGGGGTGCCCGACGCGAGCACATGGACGACCGAGTACCTCGCCCAGACGATGGGCGACCGGCCGATCAGCGTCTCGGTCACACCCGATGGGTACGTAAGACTCTGTCCGAATCAGAGGTTGCCCCGTCCAAGGCTCGCTGATGGGTGGGCTTTCGCTCCTGGTAGGAACGCAGACGCGCTTCGTGAGCTCGCCGCCGAGGGCGGGGGCCACGGGACATATTTCGTCGAGCCGCTCAACGAGAGCATGCCCCTCCGCGAATTCCTTCGTCGGCTTGAAGGTCCGTCCTGGTTGTGCTTGGTGCGGTCCGCAACCGTTGACGTTCTGCCGCCGGGCCCGCTGTCGCTCAGAATCAACAGAACCGGAACGCGCCTCGGATCCGACGCAGGAGGTGCTCTACCTGCAGTCGCAGAACGGCAACATCTACTCGCCGTACGAGCAAGATCCAGAGTATGCCGCCCTCCAGGCCGATGTGCCTTCGACGCTGCCGTGGGCGACCGAGGCTCTGGGTGCGTGCGCGTGCGTGCCGTCTGCGGCCTGGATCTCGCTCGCTGACGGACGGTTGTCCCTTCCCAACCGGCAGGACAAGAGCCGGACGCCGTCAATCTCTGGATCGGCAGCTCTCGATCCCGGACGAGCCTGCACAAGGACCCGTACGAGAACGTGTATGCCGTCGTCGCCGGCACAAAGACCTTCACCGTCCTCCCGCCGGTCGAGGGCGTCCTGCTCGGCACAAGGCTCTGGCCGCACGCAACTTGGACCCGGGCACGTGCTGCCGGCAGCACAGAGCCGACTCTGGTGATCACTCCCTCGCCTCCGTCAACCGCTCGGGTGCCCTGGACCGGCTTCGACCCGACCGCGTCCCCGACGTCGACCGCTTCCAAGGACGATCGGACGCATCTCACCCGGCCGCTGACCATTACCGTCCCGGAGGGCTTCTCGCTCTATCTCCCGGCCATGTGGTACCACCACGTCACCCAGTCGCCCCCGTCGGGTCCTGGTCGGCGGCACGAGCCTTGCGTCGCCCTCAACTGGTGGTTCGATCAGTCGTACGTCGGCGAGCGCGCTGTCATCCGCCAGTTTGTCGAGGGCATGGCACGCGCCGCCGGCTGGATCGAGGACGGCTGGGAGGCCGATGACGAAGAGGAGGACGATGACGGCAAGCCTCAAGAGGATATTGAGTCTGCGGACCAGGCGGAGGCGGATCGAGCCAGAGTCGGGGCAGCGACACCCACGGACCCGCGCACCGGAGCGGCGCAGACCCAAACTCCCGAGCACTGGCAGCAGGTCCTGCGGCAAGCAGCGATTGCCCTCGAAGGTACGGACGGCCAGAGACGCGCACTTGAGGCGGCAGCCGCGCTCGCCCAGGTGGGCGGCAGCGAGCGGCCGACAGCGGGCGGTGCGGCCGGCGACGAGTCGGCGGAGGAGAGGGATGCGCGCCGCGGTCGGGAGCTCGTCGCCAGCCTGATGTCTGACGAGCCGCCGAGCGAGGACGAGGGCGATGCATGACCCCCTAGTTTGGCTGTGGCATCCGCTCTGGCCAGCTGATGACCGAGGCTCGGCCTCGTCTGCCGCGCGGCGCGAGTCCTGGCGGTGGGAACGGTGCCCACGCCATGGCGTCCCTCCCTTCGAAGCAGACCATGACAGGCTCGTCTGCCGTGCTTTTGCACACACCTTTGCTGACGAGATCGGTGGCCTCAAGCTTTGCTCTTCCGACAACACCCTAAGAGCTCGCGGCCGACCTCTCGACCTTCCACCATCGTCCATGCCCCTGCGCCCCTCCGACGCTCATCCCGCCCCATCTGCACCTCCTGTCCGAGCTCGCACCTTCCCCACCCTCCACCTGCTTCTCTCGGTCGCTGCCATCCTCGCAGCATACGTCTTTGCCTCTGCCCTGCAGCCTTCAAGAATCTCTCGCCTACACTCTGAACTTCGCTCGATCCTCCCGCGCACGCTGCCAACCAGCTTCCGATCCCGGCTGCCGACGATGACGAGCTCGACCTTGACTAAGACGCCGGTCCTCTTCATCTCGCACGGGGTGCGTCTTGCAAGCCGATCTCGCATCGGCCGAGCTCTATGCTGACGCTGCACTGCACTCTTCCCCAGGGCCCTCCGACCCTCTTTGACACGGAGAGTGTCGCTCACAAGCAGTGGGCTGCGACTCGGCAGACGATCCAGCGCTCGCACACAAAGCTCCAGGAGCAGGGTTTGGGCGGCCTCAAAGGCATCCTCATCATCAGCGCCCATTGGGAGTCCGAGAGCGACATCATCAAGAGTGAGCCTGGCATGCTCTTACCTCTCGTTCGAGTGCGGCCGTTGACGAACTCGTATACCCCACCCGTCCTCGGCCGCCTCAGTTAACACGACGCCGTCGCCGCTCATCTACGACTTCTACGGCTTCCCGCCGGACTACTACACCCAGGCCTTTCCGCACGAGACGCTCGGCCAGGACGGCATCGCCGAGGTTGGCCGGGCGCTTGATACTGCTGGCATGAGGTGGAAGGGCGTCCAGGGCCGCGGGCTCGACCATGGTGCATGGGTCCCGCTCAAGGTGGCCTTCCCGTCGTCGACCCCTCCTCCGGCGCCGCTGCTCCAGATCTCGCTCCCTCGCCCGTCGTCGGCTGATCAGCTCGAGCGCTCGATCGCGCTCGGTCGCGCTCTGGCGCCGCTCCGCGAGCAGGGCTTCCTGATCCTCGCGTCCGGTCAGCCGGTACACAACCTGCGTGACCTCGGCAAGGCGTTCAACAGCGAAGGAAAGCTCGACCGGACCAAGTGCCCGTACGGAGGCCCCTTTCTGAAACGCGTCGGCCAGTGGGTCCGCGAGAGCGCCGGCGACCCCACCGAGTTGGACCAGCTCCGGTGCTGGCCCGACTACAAGCGGGCCGTCCCGGAGGACGACCATTTCGCACCGATTGCCGTCGCCCTCGGCGCTGGCTCTGCGTTCGGCGGCAAGGCCGTCGTCGAGCTCGAACACGACGAGGGTCCGATCGGCTGGGGCTTCTACAGCTGGAACGCTTAGCGATCGGTCGCCATCTCGTCCCGATAAGCATGCCCTCTCTGATCCGTGTTGCTGCCATGTGATTAGGGAGACGTGAGAGTTGTATCGTACGAGTAGAGGGGGAGGAGCAGTCGAAGGCTCAAGCGTCCGGACGGAGCCGAGCCATGGCCACTCTGTGACCAGACCTGGAGCCGTGCGATGGGAGGGCTGAGCGGACGAGCGCCAGGTCGGCGGCATCAAACACTAGGCGTCGTTCGACGAGGCCGGGCAGGTTGCCCGTCTTGGGTCTCGTCGACGGAGCGAGAAAGTGCCAGGCGAGGAGACCACCGACGAGACAGCAGACGACAGCGAGGCCTGTCCAGCCCATGATCCGGACCTTGCCGACGGCCCCATCGTGCCGCCGAAGCCAGGACGACGGCTCTGGCTGGCGTTCGGCTTAGTGGACGACCAACGAGAAGCGCCGCCAGAAGACCGACCTGCGCTCCTCGCCCGTGTCGCGGCCAGCCATCGTCGGGCGAGCTCGGGGCCGGGCGACGAGCGTCTCCATGTCGTCCTCGTTACCGCCCGTCCGTCTCTGGATTGGGTTCCAAGCGATGACGGGCGACGGAGGCGGGGCCTGGACGAAGGGCGACGCGAGCGCCGGCAAGGACGGGTCGAACGTCTGGACCTTCAAGGGCGCCGGGCTCGGCCGGCCCTCGAGCTGGTACGACCGAGCCGGGATTTGGGGCGAGGAGTGGGCCGCCTCTTTGGCCGTCGGTCGCTGCCCAAAGTAGTCTCGACCGGCGCCGGAGGCTGCTTGCGGCGTCAGAGGGCCGCCCGACGAGGCTTCGGAGGAGAACGAGTAAGCCGAAGCGCTGTCGGCCGGGGGATGAGACGGGTGCGTGCATCGCTCCTCGTCCTCGAGGACAAATTGCGGCGAGAGAATCGATTGGACACCGAAGCCGGCCTGGCGCGGGGGGGTTGACGGGTAGGCGGCCTGAGGTCGGAAAGGGCTGCGAGCGAGAGGCTGGCCGGTCAGCTCTGAGTTTTTTCATGTCGACTGTCGCAACGCCGCGTAGCGCAGACAGACCAATACATCCTGGTCGAGTAGGGTCGATCGCGAGGAGGCGGGGGAGAATGCTCTGCGGCATGCGGCGGCTCTTGAGTCAGCCGTCGGCGCGCCTCTAAGAGCGACACGAGCGCGTCGAGCGGCCGGACATACAGGTAGCCGACCACTCGATCCGGTCGTACGCGCTAATCGGAAGAGGTGAAAGATCACTGAGTAGAGAGAGCCAGCCGCATCAAATGTAAGCTCGCGCGCACTTCATCTCGTACAGGAAGAGCACTCACGGCGGGGAGATGGAGATGGTCCGACGAGGGTGTGGGGTGGAGAAGAGGAAGACGCGGCCGCCTCACGACGTCGGCTTCCTTTCGAGGACTCAGCAAGACCCGAGCTAGCGAAGCAGGGCTCTCGGAAGCTGGCCGCCCTGCCTCTCAGGGGAAGGGGAGGGGGGGGGGGTCCACGGACGGGCTTGAGCGGCGACGTGAAGGCGTGTCGTGATGTGGACGGCGGTCGGTTTCGGCCGCCGTCCCCCAAAGGGGCTGGCCGGAGCGACCCGCCACTCAGGGGGGGGGGTAGGGGTGAAGCCGAAGATCGGTGGCTTGTTGTTGAAGCGAGTCAGACGGGAGCTACCAGTAGCTGAAGAGCTCAACAGGTGGTCAGCATGTCCTGCGGCTTGCGTGGACGGGTCGAGGTCGGTCGGGAAGGAAGACGGCCAGGGAAAGAGGCGAAGCTCGACGCAGCGCCAGCCGGCCGCTCACCAACGACAACACCCCTCGTGCCCTTTAGTCCAGCTCTCGCCGGCACCTCTCCGAGCTCGTGCGACATCGCCAGCACCTAGCGGCTCTCACCTGCTCGCTCCGGGCGACACCCCTGCTACCGATCCTTCGCGTGCTCGGCTCAGCCGGCGACTCCCACCGCCGCTTTCCTCCGGCTCCCCGACCCCCGTTCAGCCGGCCGTCACCTCGAACCGCCGGCCCTGCACGATGTCCAACTCATTCCAGGCGCTCAATTCGACCGCCGGGCGGACCAACAAGCTTGCCTTCTTAACCCAGGTCGCCCCTCCAAACTGGGTTGGAGGTCTCGGCCGAGGGTGCGTCGACCACGTTCCATCCTTCGGCTGCCGCCGTGGGCCGAGCGCGTCCCGAACGTCTGGCCGTCGCCACCTGAGGTCTAACCCGTCCTGCCTTGCCTGTTGCGCCCCACAGAGCATCCGGCTTCACCACCCGGTCTGATATCGGTCCGGCTCGAGTTCAGGCCGAGGCGGGCGCCGAGGGCGAGGCCGCCAACGGCGGGCGCGGCGAGGAGATCATCAAGGACCCGGACCAGTTCCAGGACCCGGAGGACGAGTCCAACATCTTTGCGGGTACGGTTTACGAGCAGGACGACGAGGAGGCGGACCGGGTTTGGGAAAGCGTCGACGAACGGCTCGACGAGCGCCGCAAGCGCCGACGCGAGGAGACCGAGGCCGAGCAGCTCAAGGCGTTCCGGGCGGCCCAGCCCAAGATCCAGACGCAGTACGTCTGGGCTGTCGCCTCTCAGCCGTATCCGCCGCTCAGGAAGCTGACGTGCTCACGGTCACCAGGTTTGCCGACCTAAAACGCGGCCTTGGAGCCGTGACCGATGCCGAGTGGGAGAACCTGCCGGACGTGTCGAACATGACGGGCAAGAAGACGAAGCGCAACCCGCGCATGGAGCGCGAGTATGCCATGCCCGATTCGGTCGCGCTCGGCAACCTCGCCCAGTCGCAGACCGAGGGCGTCCTCTCGGAGGAGCAGATGGTGCGCTTGCTCGGTCTCACAATCGGCGCCAGGCCACCGTGCTGACCTCGCCTGCTCTCCACCTCGCACAGAGCGTGGCGAACCCTGGCAGCGGCGCAATGACGGATCTCGTCGAGATTGGAAATGCGCGTGACAAGGTCCTCTCGCTCAAGCTCGACCAGGTGCGTGCCTGAGCTCCTAGACGACCGCCCACTCGGGCACTGCTGATCCATCGTACCTGGCCGTTCGACTGCGCAGAGTGCCTCGGACGCGACTGCGAGCGGTCTGTCAACGACGGTCGACCCCAAGGGCTACCTTACTGGCCTCAACAGCATGATCGTCCAGTCGGATGCACAGATTGGGTACGGCCAGGGCGACTCGTTCTCTCATCGCTGCCGACGATCTGCCCGCTGACCCCTCGCCGCGCCATGCCCCTCAGTGACATCAAGCGTGCGCGTGCACTGCTCGACTCGGTCATTAAGACCAACCCGAAGCACGCACCCGGCTGGATCGCCGCTGCCGCGCTTGAGGTTCACGCGAAGAAGATGGTCGCCGCGCGCAAGATCATCGCCAAGGGCTGCGAGATGTGTCCCAAGAGCGAGGACGTCTGGCTTCAGGCCGCCGAGCTCAACGTTCGTCGCTCGTTGCCTAGTCGGCGCACCGAAACGGCTCAGTAGACTAACCGTTCGTGCCCATCCTCTGCGCAGATCCCGGAGAACAGCAAGCGCATCCTTGCCAACGCCGTGCGCGAGATCCCGCAGAGCGTCAAGATCTGGCTCAAGGCCGCCTCGCTCGAGACCGACATCAACCGCAAAAAGAACGTCCTGCGAAAAGGTGCGTGCATCCCCGTCGCTTTTTGCCGCCCTTGCATCATTGGGCTCATCCTCCCTGGCCGCTCCTTGTCGCAGCCGTCGAGACGATTCCGAACTCGGTGACGCTCTGGAAAGAGACGGTCAACCTCGAGACGGACCCGGCGGACGCCCGCGTGCTGCTCGCGCGTGCGGTCGAGTTTGTGCCGACCTCGGTCGACCTATGGCTCACGCTCGCCCGGCTCGAGACGCCCGAGAACGCCCAGAAGGTCATCAACAAGGCCCGCAAGACGATTCCGACCTCGCACGAGATCTGGATCGCCGCCGGTCGGCTGACCGAGCAAACGGGCGAGGTCTCCAAGGTCGAGAAGATCATGGCGCTCGGTGTCCAGAAGCTCGAGTCGCTCCAGGTCGGGCTCGGCCGCGAGGTCTGGATCAGCGAGGCCGAGCGGTGCGAAGCCGAGGGTAGCCCCGTCACCGCCCAGGGCATCATCAAGGCCGCGCTCCACATCGACGTCGAGGAGGACTCGCGGCTCAGCACCTGGATGGAGGACGCCGACGGCGCGTCGTCACGCGGTCACTTCGAGACGAGTCGCGCGATCAGGGCTTACATGATCAGCATCTTCCCCGACCGGCGCCAGGTCTGGTGGACGGCCGCTCAATTCGAAAAGGCCCACGGCACCTAGTGCGTGCCTGCTTCTTACTGTTATGAGCACGTCTGCTGGCCAGCTGACTCTCGATTTCCGTCTACAGCGACGACCTGCAAGCGCTACTCGCCAAGGCTGTCGTCCACTGCCCGCGGGCAGAGATCCTTTGGCTCATGGCCGCCAAGGAGAAGTGGCTCCACGGTGACGTCTCCGGCGCACGCTCGACGCTTGAGAGCGCCTTCCGGGCCAACCCGCAAGCCGAGTCGGTCTGGCTGGCGGCGGCCAAGCTTGAGGCTGAAAATGGCGCGATGGACCGGGCGCTCGAGCTTCTCGCCAACGCTCGCGCACAGGCTGGTACTGAAAAGGCGAGTCGCCCGACCCCCTCCGAACGAAACGATCAATCGCTGACGCGCTCTCCGTACGCGCTTTTGCAGATCTGGATGAAATCGGCCGTGCTCGAGCGGCAGCAGGGCAACCTCGACGTCGCGCTCAAGACGCTCGACGAGGGCATCGCCAAGTTCCCGACCTTTGACAAGCTCTACATGATCAAGGGCCAGATCTTCCAGGACCGAGGTGAGGTTGCCCAGGCGCGCGAGACGTACGCCAAGGCGGTCAAGGTCTGCTCCAAGTCGGTCCCGCTCTGGATCCTCGCCTCGCGGCTCGAGGAGAAGGCTGGCGTCGTCATCAAGGCGCGCAGTCTGCTCGAGAAGGCCCGACTCGTCAACCCAAAGGAGGCCGAGCTCTGGGAGGAGAGCGTCCGTGTCGAGGAGCGGTCCGGGAGTGCGGCCCAGGCCCGGGCGGTTCTTGCAAGAGGTGCGTCGAGCAGCGTCTGCCTCAACTGTCGCCCGCCTCTGGCTCATCACTCTGACCTCTGCTTCCTCCTCCAGGTCTGCAAGAGTGCCCGACGTCGGGCCGGCTTTGGGTCATCTCAATCTGGAACGAGCCGCGGCCGCAGCGCAAGACGAAGGCGGCCGACGCGCTCAAGCGGACGAACGACGACCCGGCCGTCATCGTCGTCGTCGCCCGCCTCTTCTGGGCCGACCGCAAGGTCGAGCGCGCCCGGCACTGGTTTGGCCGGGCGACCGACGCCAACAAGGACCTCGGCGACTCTTGGGCCTGGTGGCTCAAGTTTGAGATGGAGCACGGCGAGGAAGTGCGTTGCGGCGCCGTCGACTGCTCAGTTGGCAGCTGCTGACTGCCCCGTCTAAACCCTCACAGGAGCGCCGGCAGGCCGTCATCGACAAGTGCACGGCGGCGGACCCGCGACACGGCCCGGTCTGGCAGACGGTGGCCAAGGACCTCGCCAATCTCGGCAAGCCGATCAGCGAGATCCTCCGCCTCGTCGCGGCCAAGCTCCAGTGAGCTCTGGTTCCGGCGCCGTAGACATGACATTGTGCTGCGAGCGGCGAGCGGTCACGTGTTATTGCGAAGCGAGTATCAGACTAGATCGGCAAAGGGGAGGGGAGAGGGGCATGGGCCGGCCGAAGTCGGGCTGGAGGAGACGGTCCTTCTAGGCCAACGGCGCGCTCTTGTCGATGTAGGTCGCGAGGCCGCCGTTCCACGTCTACAAAGGGCGAGCCGACCGACCGGGTCAGCGAAAGGCGAGCAACAACGTGCGCCTCGCTCAAGACGTCCAGACGTACCTCGACCCGCCGGCCGTTCAGAAGCGACACTGTAGGCGCGAAGAAGCTTCGTCAGTCGTGGGCCCTGCGCCTCGGCTTGGACTAGCGAAGGTCGACGCAACTGGTCGAATCGGCTGTGCCGACGAGTCCTTTGCCCATGGAGAGCTGGCGTGGGTCGAGCGGAGGTCAGCTGGGACGTCTCGAAGACCGACGAGACGTTT
>Ga0308160_10005683_pt1 | contig 12931 bp, 13 predicted proteins | sample PhyFR1_FD_201036 | JGI IMG/M metagenome (GOLD analysis project Ga0308160, IMG submission 201036) | Phyllosphere microbial communities from UC Gill Tract Community Farm, Albany, California, United States - DLSLF.R1 | ecosystem: Host-associated > Plants > Phyllosphere > Unclassified | place: USA... | reverse complement strand
ACCGCGCTTCGATGGGGACTTCTTATTCTGCTGAACTGCCATGATGACTCCTAATACTAAAGTTCTAAAATTCTAACACAATCGATTTGCAAAAACATGCACATCGAGTATCCCACCGGCAACCTCGCGATGGCCGGAATATTTAATAACGCTGCCCTGACATACTCGACTGTGCGCGCGTTTGACTACAACTGCTTTACTACTAACTTATTCGGATTTCAGGTTCTTCAAGCCGGCGAACGGCGATACCTTTTCAGACTTCAGGCCATCCAGCAGCGTGGTGTCTGGACAAACCTCGTGCTTCGGCGCCTGCGGCAGGGCCAGCAGGGCTTCGTCCTCGAGCAGCTGGCGGATGTCGGCAGTGTGGCTGCCGACGATCACGTCGATGCTTTCGTCGTCGAGGATTTCCTCGATCTGGTCCGCTTCCTCGTCGTCGCGCCCCAGTACCAGCTGGGTCGACGAATCGATGCGGTAATCAAACGGGGTCAGGCAACGCTGGCAGACCAGCTGAACCGGACCGGCCACCGACAAGGTCATGGTCGGATAGCCTTGCGGCGTCGTGCCGCCCTGGATCGACCAGGCGATCTCGCCGCTGGCGTTGGCGCAGTCGGCGGCAAGACGGGTCATTTCCGTGACCGGGGTCACCCCTTCGCGATAGCCATTATTACGGCAGAACTCAAAGGCGTCGATGACAAAAGCGCTCATTGCAGAAAACGTCCCCGGAAAACCTGCGATAATAACAGGGTTATCCTCGTGCAGTCAAAGACTTGCGCGTTTTTTTGGCTCCTGGCGCCGCGATCTGTTGTGCCATAGGACGGCCGTGCATTCTACGATGGCCGATCCATCAGCTTTACTTGCCGGGATGACTTATCTATCTGCTTTTCTAATAAATACACGCTGAAGCGCGCCCATGATACCAAGTTCTTCCACGCCGCGCCTGATCCTGGCATCGAGTTCCAGCTACCGCCGCGAACTGCTGGCACGCCTGCACCTGCCCTTCGAGGCGATTGCCCCGCACATCATTGAAACGCCCCTGCCCGGCGAAGCACCGCAAGCCACCGCCTTGCGCCTGGCCCGGGCCAAGGCCGAGGCGATCGCCCTGCGGCATCCGGGCGCACTCGTGATCGGCTCCGACCAGGTCGCCACGCTGGACGGCGCCCAGATCGGCAAGCCGGGCGACCACGCACGAGCGCTGGCGCAGCTGCAAACGATGCGCGGACGCGAGGTGGTGTTCCACACGGCACTGTGCCTGTGGGACGGCCGCGACGGCACGGCCCAGATGGAAAACGTCCAGGTCTTCGTGCGTTTCCGCGACCTGCCGGATGCCGAGCTCGACGCCTACCTGCGCATCGAGCAGCCCTACGATTGCGCCGGCAGCGCCAAGAACGAAGGCCTGGGCATCGCCCTGCTCGAACGCATCGATTCTTCCGACCCGACCGCCCTCACCGGCCTGCCCCTGATCGCCCTGACCGGCATGCTGCGCCGCGCCGGCGTGTCTTTCTTCGGTATTTAACTGTTTACTTATGCCCGGCACTCTCTACCTGATTCCGAACACCCTCGGCCCTACCGACGCCGCACCCGGCGCCCTCAACCACGTCCTGCCCGGCCAGGTGCAGGCGATCACCTCGCAGCTGAGTTACTTCGTCGCCGAGAACGCGAAGACCGCGCGCGCCTTCCTGAAGCTGGTCGCGATCGACCAGCCGCTGGCGAAACCGCTGCAGGAGATCCGCATCGCCGAACTGAACGTGAATACGCCGGCCGCGGCGCTTGCGCAATTGCTGGAACCGCTACTGGCGGGCGAAGATGCCGGCCTGGTGTCGGAAGCCGGCGTGCCGGCCGTGGCCGATCCGGGCGCCGACCTGGTCCGCCTGGCGCATCAGCATGGCGTGACGGTGCGGCCGCTGGTCGGCCCCTCCTCCCTGCTGCTGGCCGTGATGGCAAGCGGCCTGAACGGCCAGAGCTTCGCCTTCAACGGCTACCTGCCGACCGATGCGGCGGCGCGTACCAAGCGCATCCGCGAGCTGGAAGCACGCTCGCGCTCCGAAAAGCAGACGCAGTTGCTGATCGAGACGCCGTATCGCAATGGGCAGATGCTGGAAGCGCTGGTGGCAGCGTGCCAGCCCGGCACGCTGATTTGCGTGGCGACGGACTTGTCGCTGGCGACCGAATCGGTGCGCACGCTGACGGCGGCAAAGTGGAAGGCGCAACTGGCCGGCGGCAAGATGCCCGACTTCCACAAGAAGCCGACCGTATTCCTGTTCCTGGGCCAATGACGTAGGGTGGGCACCCGAGCCCACCAAACCGCCTTACGCCGCGTCGTGCACGAGCTCGCTCACCCAGTCAAACGCCGCCAGCTCGATCTCGCGCACCTGCTTCGAGGTGAGCCCCAGCTTGCGCAGGGCAGCCGTGAACTGGCGCCCCGTATCCGCCTTTTCCAGGCGTTCGACCACGTCCAGCATGGCACCCAGATCCCCGCTGCGTTCGAGCAGCGCGGCGCGCACGTCGTCGGCCAGTTCGACGTTGTCGAGGATGTCGGCCATCGGCATCGAGAACAGCGCATCGGCCAGCGACATGATGCCGACCGTAAAGGCGCGCTCGGCGCCGCTTACATCCAGCGGATAGACCTCCAGCGACATCAGCTCGAGCAGCTTGCCGCGCGTGGTGGCCAGCTGCAGCAGCGGCGAATTCAGTTCGACCTTGCTGCCGGGCGCCGCGAACATCAGGATCTGCAGCCAGCGCCGTAACTGCTTGCGGCCCAGTTGCACCAGGGCTTCGGAGATCGATTCGATGCGATGCTCCGGCCCGGCGGCGCGGCTGTTTACCAGGCGCAGCAGGTTCAGGCTGATCAGCGGGTCGCGCTTGACCGCGGTTTCGATGGCGGCATCGTCGGCGTCGGAATTGATCAGTTCGAGCAGGTGCAGGATCACCATTTCGGACGGCGTGATCTTGCGGCCGCTGAGGATCACGGGACGGGCAAAATAATAGCCCTGGAAGTATTCGAAACCCAGCTCCAGGCACAGCCGGAATTCCTGCTGGGTCTCCACCTTTTCCGCCAACAGCTTCTTGTTGGCCTTGCGCAGCGAGGCGGCCAGGTGCGCCAGCGCTTCGGGCGCCACGCCCTGCAGGTCGATTTTCACCACGTCGACCAGGCCGAGCAGTTGATCGACCTCCTCGCTGTGGTGGATGACGTCGTCCAGCGCAAACTTGAAGCCCAGCTCCTTCAGCTCGGCAATCCGGGCCAGCAAAGGCTCAGTCGGCTTGACGGTTTCGAGGATTTCGAGGATAACCTTATTCGGCGGCAGGAAACGCACGTAGTCGCTCATCAGCACCACGTCGTCGACGTTGACGAATGCCAGCTTGTTGCCTACCACCTGCTCCAGCCCCAGCTGCGACGCATGGGCGATGACGGCCGCGGTGGCCGAGGCGCCGTCGGTCAGGCGTGCGTCGTCGTGCTCGGCGGCTGCGCGAAACAGCAGCTCGTAAGCAACCAGATGCTCGCCACGGCCCAGGATGGGCTGGCGTGCAAGGAAAAATTCATCGGCCGGTATCGTCGATACCGGCCTTGCTGCGGCATGCATGTCAACTCCTGAAAAGCCTTGCGCGCAGCGGGCGCGGCAAGGCATGCGCATCGGTGCGCACCCTGGGATGACTATACACCATCGCAGGAATCTTTACATTTTTACATCGAAACGGACGCGCTCCAGCGTTGCGTAAATGACCTGCATTACATGAAAGCAGCGCTTCGATAGAGAGGAAAGCGGGACCAGCGATCCCGCAGGGGATCAACCGCGTTTGCGCGGCGGCCGTGCCGGACCGGCGCCGGCGACGGGACGTCCCGAGCCAGGCCGTCCGCCCGCCGCCCGCTCCGGACGCGCGCCCGGCACACGCGGGCGCTCGTCCGCATAGCGCGCACGCGGCGCCTTGGCCGGATCACGTGCCGGATCGAAGCGCTCGTCCGGACGCTCGGCTTCCGGGCGCGAAAAGCGCTTGGCGCGCGCTGCGGCGTTCACCTTCGCGGCGGCGCCATCCGGAGGGGCCGCATCCTTGGCGCCGGCATCGCGCGTCGGCATTGCCTGGCCCGGCAGGCGCAGGCTGCCCGTGCCCGACAGCGGGCTGGCGCGGCGCGCGTTGCCGACCGGCTGGCGCGCCGCCCCGCCGGCACCGACGCGGCCGGCCGCCGCACCGGTCACCTGGGTGCCGCGCTCGATCAGGAAGCTGGCGCCGGCATCCTTGCCCAGCACTTTCACCAGATACGGCATGACCTCGCGCAGCAGCGGCTCCAGCGTATAGGGCGGATTCAGGATGAACATGCCGCTGCTGTGCAGGCCGAAGCCGTCCGGACCGGGCGTGGAGACGGTCAGCGTGACGTTCAGCCATTCCTTGGCCGGCAGGCGCTTCAGGCGGTCCGCGAACTGGCGCGACTCCATACGCTGCAGCACCGGATACCAGACGGCGAACATGCCGCTCGGGAAGCGGCCGAGCGCCTCCTCCAGCGCATCCTTGACTTTGCGGTAGTCGTCCTTGACTTCATACGGCGGGTCGATCAGCACCAGCGCGCGGCGCGATGGCGGCGGCAGCAGCGCCTTCAGGCTCATGAAGCCGTCGCCGCGCTCGATCATCACGCGCCGGCCGCGCGCGCGCTCGCCCTGCTCCGCCTTGTGCGCTTCCGCCTTGCGGAAATTGTCCGCCAAGATCTTGCTGTCGGCCGGATGCAGCTCGAACAGGCGCAGGCGGTCGTCAGGCCGCGTCATCTGGTCGGCCACCCAGGGCGAGCCCGGGTAGTAGCGCATCTTGCCGCTCGGGTTCATGCCGCGCACCAGGTCGACGTATTCGGCCAGCGCCGGCGGCAGGTCGGTGCGGCCCCAGAGCGGGCCGATGCCGGTATCGAACTCGGCATTTTTGGTGGCGAAATTGCTGTCGAGCGCATACACGCCGGCCCCCGAATGGGTGTCGATATAGGTATAGGCCGTGTCCTTCTGATTCATGTACTGGTGCAGTTGCACCTGGACGAAATGCTTGAGGACGTCGGCATGGTTACCCGCGTGAAAGGCGTGGCGGTAGCTCAACATAATCTGGGAATCCTAAATAGAAAGCGCCGGCAGGAACCGGCGCGAAAGACGCGGTTCCGGGCAAAACGGCCGGCAAGATGCCGCCATTATCGCCCAGAACCGCCGGGCCGCCCAAATCGGCGGCCGCAGGGGTGTGCTTACCCGACCTGCGATTGCAGCAGGCGTGCCACCAGCGAGCGGCTGGCGCGGTCCATGTCGGCGCGCGCAGCGATGCCGTCGATTGGCAGGTTGACGCTGGAAACCAGGGCGCCGCTGTGGATGTCCTTCAGCGTGCCGACCAGTTCCCACTTGCCGTTCAGGCTCAGCAGCTCGACTTCGAACACGAAGCGGGCCGCGCCCTTGAAGGACTTGTACTCGATGTCGCCTTGCGCACCCGTGCTGGAGAGCTTGCGCTGCAGGACCGCGCTGTCGAGCACGGTCATCTGCTGGCGCTTCATCTCCTGCTGCAGCGACTGCTGGAACAGGGAAACGAACTGCGAGCTTGGGGCTTCGTTGGCGACGTTGCGCTCGACGCCGACGGTCACGTTACGGCTCGATTCCTTGCCGTCGACCAGGCGCTTGTCCTCGATGTGCAGGCGGGTGGCGCCACGCCAGCCCGGCGGCAGCTGCTCGAGCTTGCGCTCGAAGTACAGCACCACGCCCGGACGGCGCTGGGCGGCGTACCACTTGCGCAGGCTGCCGGCATCGCTAGGCGCGGCCATCACGCCGGTGTCCGAGGGATCCGAGACGCCAGGCTGGGCGGCTGGTGCGGCACCGATCTGGCGCGGGGCTTCCAGGTGCTGGCTCGAGGCCACGGCGGAGACCGCCATCAGGGCGGCGAACAGGCAGCGCTTGATCACCGCGCCTCCCGCACTTCGACGTAGTAGTGGGCGACGTTGCCGGTGCCCATCGAGCTTTCCTGGTAGTGGCCGACGCCGTTCGGATCCAGGTGCAGGCGGGTCCAGCCGGACGGCTTCTCGGTCGGGCCGAAGCCGCTGTCGAAGTAGCTGGTGCGCAGTTCCAGGGTCTGGTTGAAGTCGGTGCGGTTGCGCACGGCGACGGTCACCTTCAGGGTGCCGGTCGGGGTGCGGCTGGCGCCCTGGCCTTCGATGGCGATCTTGCCGGTCTTGGCGTTCTGCAGGACCTTGTCGAGGATGACGACCTGGTCGTACATGATGCGCGCGGTCGGCGAATTCGCATCTTCCACGCGCACGCCCATTTGCGCGCCTTCCTGCGACACAGTCTGGCAGGCACCCAGCAGCGTCACGCAGCCGAGGGCGATGAGGGTTTTCGTAAAGTTCATATCAATTCCTGGTTTTGATCCAGACGAGCACGTTGCCGCGCTTGTCGATCCATTTGTGTACCTGTACGTTGTCGACCGCCACCGGCTGGCCGGCTTCGTCGAACAGCGCCACGTTGACCGCCGAGGGCAAGCCCTTGTGCGGCAGCGCGGCGACATGCACGGTCTCGGGCAGGTTGGCCCAGTAGCGCACGTCGGCGCGCGGCTTGACGTTGACCGCCACCAGCGAGGAAATCGCACCGACCGCGGCCAGGGCGCCGAGCGCGCGTCCGCCGCCGCCACCGCTGGCCGCGGCCCAGACGCTGCCTTCCGAGGCGAGCGCGCCGGCCACTTCGCCGATGCCGCCGGCCACGTTCTGGAACGCGACCTTGCCTTCGATCAAGCGGTCGACCGGGCGGCCGCCGCGGGTCGAGGCCTGGAAGAAGATGTCTTCGGCCTGGGCGAGCGCCACCGGCTTGCCGTCGATCTCGAGCTTGAGCGTGCGTTCCGGCATGCGCTTGGCCTTGCGGTAGACGATCTCGTGGTTGCCGATGCCGTCGCCGACCTTGCGCGGGCTGCCGCCCAGTTCCGCGATGACGAGCATGTTGGCGTCCTTGCCCGGCGCCTTGAAGCCCGGGCGCAGCTTGGCCACTTCCTTGTAGGCGTCCTCGGCCTGCCCCTTGTCGCCGTTGAGCTGGTTGCTCCAGCCCTCGAGCAGCATCAGGGAAGCGAAATCGCTGCGGTATTGCTGTTCCTCGGCGAAGGCGTCCTGCAGGATGCCGCCGCGGAAGGACGCACGCGCGTTCTCGTAGTCGCCGCCGGCCAGGTAGAGCAAGCCGCGGTACCAGAAGGCCATCGCCCGCTCGTAGGGTTCGCCCTTGTAGTCCTTGGCGCCCTCCTCGTACCACAGCGAACGCGCCTTGGCCGCGCCTTCGGTGTTGGCGAACATGCCTTCGATGCTGGACAGCGCCGTGTCGAACAGTTCGCTCGATTCGGCCGTGCGGTTCTCCGCCAGCGCCGCCACGCCGGCCTGCAGCGTATAGAGCGTGGCGTCCTTGGCCGGCGCGCTGCGCAGCTTCGCGGTCTCGGCCGCGAAATCGGCATGCGCCGGCGCTGCAACAGCCAGCGCCAGCAGCGCCGGCGCGGCGAATCGCTTAGCGATACAGGACGTCATCCTGCGCTTCCTTCTTGAATTCGAACAGGCCGCTCCAGGCGATCGTTTCGTATTCGAGGTCGATCAGCTCGAAGCTGATCTGGTGGTAGCGCGACAGCGTGCCGCTCTGGGCCGAGTTGGCGTCGAGCGAGGTGATGCGGCCGCCCAGGCGGAAGTCGGCGCCGGCTTTCGCCTTGGTGGCGCGGATCGTGCCCTTGTCGGTTTCGCCGTTGCGCTTGGCATCGCGTTCCTTCGACACCATGTCGCCGTAGTGGCGGGCGACGAAGATCAGGCGGCCCTGCGCTGCGCGGTTCAGCTCGATGCGCAGGCGGTCGGTGATCAGGTTCTTGTTGATGCGCGAGGAGCTGTCGTTGGCGAAGTACTCGGAATCGATGATGATGCGCGGCGGCGTGGCGCGGCCGGCGATCTGCGGCGTGGCCAGGATGTCGCGGATCATGCGGTCGGTCATCGAGACGACGTCCTGCGATTCGACGCCGACGCCGGCGACGCGTTGCGAGGTGGTCGAGACGTCCTGGTAGACGACGCGGCGGCCGGCCGAGTTGTCCAGGTTGGGCGTGGCGCAACCGGCCAGCACCAGCGCAGCCAGTGCGCCTGCAAACAGTTTGATCGTCATGAGTTCCGCCTTAGTTCTTGACTGCCGCCGAGGCGTTGATGATCGCCGGGTAGTAGGCGGTCTTCAGTTCCGGGTAGATTTCCTGGGCCAGCTTCAGGGCTTCGGCGAAGTCCTTGTGGGTCGAGTTCTTGGCGTACATGTAAACGGCCATGTCGTTGACCGAGTTGAACGACAGGTCCGAGTTGGCGCGGATGAATTCCTCGCCGCCGGCCATCTTCACGGCGATCGCGCGGCCTGCGGTTTCACCGATGTGCTGGCCGAGGATGCCGCCGACGAAAGGAATGTTCTCCGCCAGTTTCTGGCCGGCCTGTGCACCGACGAAGCCGCCGAGGTTGGCGCCAACGCTGGCGTTGCGGCCCTTCTCGACCCAGGCGGCAACGGTGCCGTCTTCGGTGTACGGCGACATGAACTTGCCGCTGTTGCCGACGATCGGCTTCGGTGCGGCGATCAGGTTCGGGGCGGCGATGCGCGGTGCGCTCACGCAAGCGGTCAGCATGAGGGCGAACAGGATGGCGGAGATTTTTTTCATGGGAGATCCAAAGTAGTAGATAGGCAGTCCCGTCATTGCGGGGTGCTCGTTTATTCCGGAGCCTGGGCGACTTCGGCACTATGCAAACGAACAACTAAGTTTGCAGGTCGGCAATTTACAGAAAGGCACATCAGAAGGCAAATTGATATTTTCTTTGATGTTGCGTATTGACAACCGGTAAATACTATGTCCCCTCATAAACATGGTCAAACGACAAGAACAAAAAAAAATGCACCCGCTAACGGGTGCATTGTTCAGCGGCCACCCGCCTCAGCGGGTAGCAATGTCCGCCTCCGCTCAGGCCACTTTCTTTTCGTCGAAAAACTGCTCGTCTTCGGTCGAGCCGTGTAGCGCCGTGGTCGAGCTCTGGTTCTGCTGGATGGCCTGGGTCACCGCGTCGAAGTAGCCGGTACCGACTTCGCGCTGGTGCTTCACGGCCGTGAAGCCCTTCTCGGCCGCGGCGAATTCGGCTTCCTGCAACTCCACGAAAGCCGACATCTGGCGCCGCGCATAGCCGTGGGCCAGGTTGAACATGCCGTAGTTCAGGGCGTGGAAACCGGCCAGCGTGATGAACTGGAATTTATAACCCATGGCGCCGAGTTCTTTCTGGAACCTGGCGATGGTGGCGTCGTCCAGGTTCTTCTTCCAGTTGAACGAAGGCGAGCAGTTATAGGCCAGCAGCTTGCCCGGGAACCTGGCATGGATGGCTTCGGCGAACTTGCGCGCGAATTCCAGGTCCGGCTTGCCGGTCTCGCACCAGACCAGGTCGGCAAAGGGCGCATAGGCCAGGCCGCGCGAAATGGCCTGCTCGATGCCGGGGCGGGTGCGATAGAAACCCTCGACCGTGCGCTCGCCGGTGCAGAAGGACTGGTCATTGTCGTCCACGTCCGAGGTCAGGAGGTCGGCCGCCTCGGCATCGGTACGGGCGATGACCAGGGTCGAGGTGCCCATCACGTCGGCCGCCAGGCGCGCCGCGGTCAGCTTCTCGACGGCTTCGCGGGTCGGCACCAGCACCTTGCCGCCCATGTGGCCGCATTTCTTGACCGAGGCCAGCTGGTCTTCGAAGTGCACGCCGGCGGCGCCCGCCTCGATCATCGCCTTCATCAGCTCGAAGGCGTTCAGCACGCCGCCGAAGCCCGCTTCGGCATCGGCCACGATGGGCGCGAAGTAATCGATGTCGTCCTTGCCTTCCGACCACTGGATCTGGTCGGCGCGCTGGAAGGTGTTGTTAATGCGGCGCACGACCAGCGGCACCGAATTGGCCGGGTACAGTGACTGGTCCGGATACATCTCGCCGGCCACGTTGGCGTCGCCGGCCACCTGCCAGCCCGACAGGTAGATCGCCTTCAGCCCGGCTTTCACCTGCTGCATTGCCTGGTTGCCGGTCATGGCACCCAGGGCGTTGACGAAGGGTTCATTGTTGACCAGGTCCCACAGCTTCTCGGCGCCGCGCTTGGCCAGCGTGTGCTCGATCTGGAGCGAACCGCGCAGGCGCACCACATCCTCGGCACTGTAGTTGCGCACGACGCCTTTCCAGCGGGGATTGTTGTCCCAGTCGTTTTGCAAAGCTGCGATCTGCTGTTCACGAGTTGCCATTTTGTTTCTCCTGATAGTGATAGAGCTGTTTGCGAAATGGATCCGTTGCTTGAATCATAGCCCAGGTTGCGCAGCGCACAATTAGTCTTATATAAGACATCTGATTAATTTTTTATCTTTTAAAATCATAAGCTTGGAAAATAGATTCCATGATACGGGACGAAATTTCTCAGCATGGAAGCGAGTTTTCCGACAGTTCTGCTGCAGCTTTTCATGCCGTGATACGCGTGTTTCACATCGTGAAAAACAGCGGCGCGCGGGCAAACCCTGATTGTTTCGTCGCTACAAAAGAGAATGTTGCGAAATGTTGCTTATTGGCCAGTTATATTGCTTTTACGATTATTTGATTGACTGAAATCAGCAAAACCCGCAAGCTGCGCCCTGACTAATCAGCAAAAGGACAAGCAGTGAAACCTCTTATTCGCAAGACGGCCCTGGCGCTCGCCGCGGCTGCAGGGCTGAGCTCGGCGCAGGCCGGCGTGCTCACCTACCAGGACGTGGTCTTCACTACCACCTGGGCCAATAATGTACTGACGCTCGAGATCGATGCCGCCCAACACAGCGGCGACTGGAGCCGCGCGATCACCATCGGCGCACTCAGCATCAAGGAAATCGGCAGCTTCCAGAGCGTGCAAGTGACGGCGGCGCCCAAAGGCGTCGAACTGTGGAAGATGTCGGCGCGCGAACTGACGGCCAACGGCTGCAGCGGCGGTGGCGGCAAGAACCGCGAGAAGACCTCGCTGTGCCTGACGGGGACGCCGGTTGCGTTGATGGACAACATGGTGTTCAGCTTCGCCTTCACCGGCGCGCCGGACCTGGATGAGCCTCACCTGAAGGTCAATTTCCTCGACGCGTCGAACAACAAGATCGGCGACCTGCTGTCGAAAACCATCGCCTCGACGCCGGTCGTCGTGGCCCAGCCGGTGACGCCGCCGCCTGTGGTAACTCCGCCCGTGGTAACTCCGCCTGTGGTAACTCCGCCCGTGGTGACTCCACCCGCGGTAACGCCGCCGGTAACTGAGCCAGTGGTGACGCAGCCGGTCGTGAACGAATCCGTAATACCGCCTGCGACGACGCCGGTCAGCAGCAACACGTCGGAAAACACGGGCCTCCCCGCCGGCAGCGGCGTCGTGGACTCGCCGGTGCCGCCGCCGTCGATGGGCACCACTGCGCCGGTCGTGGTGCTGGAGCCGGTATCGCAGACGCACGAAACCAGCGAAGTGCCCGAACCGGGCGCGATCGCCCTGCTGTTGGGCGGACTGGCGCTGATGGGCCTGGCCCTGCGCAAGCGCGGCTGAATTAGCGCTGCAAACGACAAGCGGGCCGATGGCCCGCTTTTTTCATGGCGCTTCGGCCCAGTCAGGCCTTGTGCGGTACCGCCGCCCGCTCCTTGCCGCCCGCGCCCACCGCGGTGGCGATCGCCAGCGTCTGGAACAGCGCCACGCCGATGAACAGGCCGGCCGGATGGCCGCCATCCATCAGCATTCCGAACAGCACCGGGCCCACGGCCATGCCGCTGTCCAGGCCCGAGTACACGACGCCGAACACGCGGCCGGTGGCGTTCGGCGGCGCCGCGGCGCGGATCAGCAGGTCGCGCGAGGGGCCGGCAATCCCGGTCGAGAGGCCGATCGCGCCCATCACCAGCACCACCAGCGCTCCGGGCACGATCGAAGCAGCCAGCAGCAGGGCCAGCGCCGCCGCGAACAGGAAGCAGATCGCGATCGTACGGTCGTGATTGCGCGCGCGCGCCGCCAGGAAGCCGCCCGCCACCATCCCCGCGGCCGAGGACAGCATGAAGGTGGTGTAGGCGGTCGCTGCGGTCGGCAGCGAGATGTCGTACAGCGCGGTCAGGCTGGTCGACGAGAAAGCCTGGATCCCGCCCAGCGCGACCGAGGTAAGGAAAAAGAAGCCGAAGCACATCCAGACCGCCGGCAGACGCAGGAAGTCGAAGGAGCCGCCCGCCTTCTGCGCGGCCGCCGCTGCCGGCTGGCTGGTGCCCAGCACCTTGCGGTTCAGGAACAGGGTCAGCAGCATCAGGGCGGGAATCGCGGAGGCGCACAGCAGCGCCGTGCGCCAGCTCGACAGCGTGGCGACGGCCGCCAGGAACAGGGGCGCGGCGGCCCAGCCGATGTTGCCGGAAATGCCGTGCACCGAGAAGGCATACGGCAGGCGTTCCTTCGACACGTTGTGGTTCAGCAGTGTGTAGCCGGCCGGGTGGAACACGGCATTGCCGCAGCCGGCGATCAGCGAGCCGAGCACCAGCATCGCGTAGTTCGGCGCACTCGCCAGCACCAGCGCACCGCCACCCAGCAGCGCATGGCCGGCAAACAGCACCCGCCGCGCGCCGACCTTGTCCACCAGGAAGCCGGACAGGGCCTGGCCGACGCCCGAGACGACGAAAAACACACTCATCAGGAAACCCAGCTCGGCATACGAGAGGGTAAATGCCGTCTTCAGCCAGGGAAACAGGCCGGCCAGGATCAGGTGGTAGAAATGGGAGACGCCGTGCGAGACGCCGACCAGGCCGATCACGCGCGCGTCCTGGCGCAGGCTTGTTGGGTTCATTGTGGTGTTCGTCGAGATGCGAAAAGGACCAGTGTAGTCAAAAGCCGGGAGGTTTGCTGGATGGGCTTTTAAGCGTAGGGCGGGCATGCCCGCGTGCGTGCTCGTGCACACCCCACCGACTCCGGCA
>Ga0308160_10005682_pt1 | contig 12932 bp, 12 predicted proteins | sample PhyFR1_FD_201036 | JGI IMG/M metagenome (GOLD analysis project Ga0308160, IMG submission 201036) | Phyllosphere microbial communities from UC Gill Tract Community Farm, Albany, California, United States - DLSLF.R1 | ecosystem: Host-associated > Plants > Phyllosphere > Unclassified | place: USA... | reverse complement strand
CGCCATCGAGACGAGTCCGATGGCCAAGGCCAAGGTGACACCGCTAAAATCCAGGAGAAAGCATGTTCGCCAAAAGAGCAGTCTCAGTCGAGGTTTCTCTTTTGGTGGGAAAGGATGGTCAGCAATGACACCGGTCGGACTTGGCTTTGAAGACATCTCGACCAGCCCTGTGGCGTCTCAACCTGCGGGACTTGGATTCGGCATGTCAGAGTATGCCGACGACCAGGAGCTTTGTGACGGCGAGGAGGCTTCCTCTTCAACTCCTAGCGTCTGGGAGAGCGCTTCTAGCAAAAGAACAACGTCGAGTCTGGGATCCGCGACCAAGCGATTCTGGGGCCTGGACGTACAGAACGAGGCTGACGAGGACGAGATGGATGATCAGCGTCTGGCAGAAGGGTTCCTGACCGGCTCGCCTGTAGCCAAACGCCGTATCAATTCACGCGCTTCGCTGGAACTATCGCCATCCGTGAGTTCGCGTGGCATGCTCGTTCACGAAGCTGCGAGACTGATACTACCCCCTATTACGCTTGCAGAGTCATGGATGGGTCCAAACTAAACCCGGCGAGTTCCAAGCGCCTCCACCTCCCACAAGACCTAGGGGAAAGGGAAAAGGAAAGGCGTTCTTGTTCTGAAACGTCTTCTATCACGACGAGATTCTTTGGCCCAGACTTTGCAACCTCGCGAGAGCATCATCATACCTTACCTTGCCGTAATCCTGCTTAGCGGTTTCTCGGCTCTCTTTGTCTCCGTTGATGTATACTGCCTCTATACCTACATGATACGAGCTAATAATTTGATTAGAAGTCGTCTGAAATCTGGTACAACGGGTGACATGTGGAGGTTGTGCAATTGTGGAGTTGATGAGTGCATGCGCCTACATGCGACAAGCAGCCTTGACTAGTACAGTACGTATTGTTGATTCAATCCCTCGCCAGACGGCTGTAGCAGCGAAAAGGAAGCGAGATGACAACGGTTGTAGCGACTACGAAAACATCAGAAGTTGTGTTTCGTGGGATTTGCAGTCGAATCTGATCGATGCTAAAAATAAGCGATGTGGCGGTAGTATCCAGCAGGGCGATTTCCTGTGCAATTCTCAAAAATCGCCTCTATGGCGGAAGCGAGGCCGTTCTTGAGCTCGCTCCAGACGAATCTTCGTCTAACTTCCATTCGGACATCGCAGAAGGATTCCCGTTGCGGCTCATTCCTGTATTGATCAGTTAGGGACACATTTCACAATCCACCTAAATTCTCTTATCACCGAAATTCAATAAATTTTGCGATTCGTTGAGCGGTTATATCCGGATATGCATTATATGTTGTTCATTGATCGTCACAAGCAGAGGTGAAGGCCGCCAGTTACAGCCCCGCTATGTTCTAGGTGTATATTGCCGCGGCGAATATGATTGGTCGATGATCACTGTTGACAAGGGCAGATGAAGACTCGGTTAGGGGGACTTCAGGATATACAGAAGCAATGGCTACCGCAACTCACGATCGCCCTTCAAGTCTTCGCATCCCGGCGTCATCTATAGTATTGTACTCTAGACAATCAACTTGGCCTTTACGCCTTCGTATTGGGGAAGCAACATCTTGGAGTGGTTCGGCTGGCACTGCCACGGCTGGAGGGATATCAATAGCTCCACCAAGAGGATGCAGCAGCATGCCAGGCAAGTGACTGATCCAGCGACGAGCGGAAGCTAAAGATTTCTCTCCCGAGAACTCCACATGCGACGAGTCCAAGCCCGAGCCAGGTAGACCCGATATGGTTCGACATCGGGGAAGACCTTCGTTTGAACGCTCCTGTCGACGTGGATAAAGGGTATCTAGACCTGAGGAGTGATGGCGTCGAGGTGAATCTGGCTTTTCCGGTAGCGCTGTTACAGAAGCCAATTGAGGACCGGAAGGGATTGGCTGACCCAAGGTAATCCCCACGGCTGGATCCAATGTCGTCTGAGAATTCGAATCTTTGAGCCTTGAGTCGAGCCCCGAGACGGAAAGCCGCCGCAGACGTCTTTCCTTGCCATCGGGGTGAGCCAATGTGCTCTGCGGTTCGAATGACGATGCCGCCGCAGCTTGTGGGTCATCAGGAACTATTGTGACATCGCTGAAAACGGAGGCTCGGGGAGTATCCAAATCGCCTTCCACTTGGCCCTTGTCCGTTGTCCGAGGTCCGGGTTCTCTAGTCATAAATGGTTGGCTAACAGCGATCATTCCTGGACTGGGCGCGCCGGTCTCACTCAGCAGCCGCGTAAATCGGGCGTGAAGGTTATCGCCTCCTCTTTCCACAGGGTCACGCACGTTGCGATGGAACTTCTGAGCAATAGCATGTCCAAACAACTTGAAACGAGCCTGCCCACTGAGGACTTCGAATTGCCGTGGCTGTGGACCGATGTCTTCTTCGACGTGCGTTTTCCAAAGCACGCGATCGCACTAGGGTAGGGAGATTTGAGACACAGTCAGAGAAAAATCAGCTTTCTGTAGAGGACATTGGAGGCAGGTGCGCACGAAACGAGAAGGAAGAAAAGCTCACCCAGCTCGGTACTCTTTGCTTCGAGGAAGTGTCGTAGACTCCTTCCCGAGTATCTTCATCTGAGTCACTGGCGGAGTCCTCCGCGTTTGGTCCACGTACGCTCAGTCTACGCTTCAAGGTTTTTGAAATCTGTCTCGTGAGTCCGGGTCGAGCCTCACCGTCGACTGATTGCCTCGAACTGTCGATAGAGCGACGACTGCTCTGCTGACTCATTCCACCGTTCGGCTGCGAGCCCACCGCAGTATCCTCGCTTCTTGTCGGAGATTGGGACCGGGGCGTTGCAGATGGAGAGCTTGAAGCAGGTGAATGACCAGCGCTTTTCATAATTTTAAGGAACCGGTGTTTAACCTTGATAGCCCCCGTCTTTGCGATGGCCGCGATTGGCCTGATAGGCTGAGGAACGGTTCGAATTCGATCGTCGAGTGACTCCTCGTCTTCTTCGTCGATTTGTCCGGTGAGCCAGAGGTTAGAATCGATTGATGCCCGCCTGTCGACTGTGGTAGTCGTTGTTGAGACAAAACTCGCTTGGTCGTCAGTTGGCGAGTCATCGTCGTCTTCCAGTTCCTCATTTTCGGGTTCCTCGACATCTGGCAATCCTAAGATGCCCTCCTTCCGCTCCCTCGATTGCAGTTCTCCCCGTCGACGCATCTTTTTCGCTGAATGCCAAACATCGTATTTGAAGGTTGGGGCAAAGTCGATATCCCCTTCAACAAATCCGTCAAACACCTTGCCCTCCCGCATTGCATTCCTTAACTGGTCAAACTCCAGCGCCTTCTCATACTCTTTGTGTTTCACCAGCCAGTCAGCATGTAACCTCGAGACCTCCAGGCGGAAATTAAGATCGCCGAACCAGAAGGTAGTGTCGAATTTGTCGGTCACATCTAAATCTGCGACGTCGGCTACTCCATGGGGGAGCTTTAGCTGAAGCTCTTCATGAGACAAGAAGCAGTCCAGGTTCTTTCCGAGCTCTGTCTTGATCTTGTCGACGTTGGCAATCCTTGCTTGCATCTGGCTGGCGTGGGCTGCTAGATGAGCACATACGAACAAGAATCGGTGGCCGGCCATCTTAAGAGAGATCCCGATGGCACCTTTGTTGCCCATTCGTCCTCCCATTAAACCGGTAGGAACAAAGTCGTGGTCATATCCTTCGACCCACGATGCACAATCCTTGTGAACGAAGACTGCGAGATAGAGACCCAGAAGGCGTTCTTTGACAAGGAATTGATAAGGTCCGGCGCCGCGTCGGACATTGTTTCCTCCTTCGGTCGCGGCGTTATTGACATTGACAGTTGCACCAGGGGTAGAAGCCGACAGCATCCCCCCGGACATCTGCATCGCTTGGACCGATGGCACTGCCGGGATAGCGATTGGTGATAAGCGCTTTATACTATCCCTTCGCTTCGATAGTGGTGTCGTCAGCAAGGAAGATAGTCGCTTCTTCTCTTTGTCCCCGTTCTTGTCCTTCTCATCAGCCGATGTGGCTGCGGGACCAGAGCGAGATGCAATTAACCCCGAGTCCATCATCACGTTGGGTTCAGCTAGACCCTGCATCGCAGACGAAGAAGAATTCGACTCCGAGAGCATCGAGCCAATGCTCAGCGGAGACGCATTGGATCTTCTGTCTATAGGTGGAAGCATCATCGTTCCCGTTCTCTCTGACATGGGAGACCCAATCAAATCCGGCGAAGCGGGAGTGATAATCGACTTCATTCCCCTTGGCCGACCTCCTCCGTCTAAATAATCGTTCTCGTCATTATCTGAGTCTGTTCTGGGGAGGACCAACCCAGGCTGATGAGGTGGAGCCGAGGATGTCCTGTGAATTGTAGGTGGCGGGACCAGACCATGCGTGAACCGAGCATGTGGCGTATCAGCTCCTTGCGTCGAGTTCCGAATCGGATCAGGTCGAATCAGTTCAATGTTCGGAATCGACGGGGAGACAGGTCCGTCCGATCCTTCCGAAAAGACGGTCGAGGCTTGTGATTTCGCAAACACCTTGTCTTTGTCCCGATTACGGGCGTCACGTCGGATAGAGATGGAGCGGGATCGACTGGATGATCTACCGTGTCCATTTGGTTTCTCTGCTGGAGCTGAGGATGAACCAGAAGGTCCGGCTTGTGCTTGTGATTGGTGTTGAATGCCATGGCATAGGTAGTCTACCGATCGCACAGATCAGCGTTGATCCGTTTCAAAGGTCATGTCCGCCGCCCGAGACAGCACGAGCCGGAGGATCCAGTCTGAAACTCACCTTCCAGAATCTCACTCCACCCTTTTCCGCCTCCGACATTCACGTTCACATGGCCCGTATGATGACCATGATGCGGTGTGGTCGGGGGTAACACACCCATCCCGGCAGGGACCACATTCGTCCCCGTCGTACCCAAACTAGACGGTCCTGCAGCCCCTTCAGCCGCTTGAGATGAGTTTGACCCCGATCTCGGTGAAGGGAATGGGAATTGAGGTGTCGGAATCTGGGTGGGCGAGAATGCCGAGGTTTCGAGATCTGATTGATCTTTAGCGGATGTCATCCCTAGTACCGAAGTAGATCCCAGGGAACCCGATTTTGACCCGGGGGTCGCGGGACCCATCCCCAGCCCTATGCCCAACGAGCCTGCTACAGAACCGTTTCCTACTAGTTTCTCGACTTCCCTCATTCCTCTTTCTTTCCCTCGTTCTTTGAGCTTCTCCTTTTCTTTCTGCCCAGCGAGACCCTTGGTGATTCCTCCTCCCAAGCCTCGGGGTACACCAGATTGTGTAGGAGTCTCTTGGGAAGCGACAATGATGATATGGTAAGGATGCGAAGGGGAAGAGCTCCCATCTCGGCTTCGGGGAACACGTTCACCAGGGTCGTTCATGCCAACCGAGTCGATCCCACCTTCCCCGAAATCCGGAAAGACGCCATTTGGGTAGATTCCAGGGACGTATGGGTCAAACTTTCCAAATAACTCGCATAGGTCTCCCTTAGGTAAAGAGTCGCCCATGTTCCAGCTAACGATCTTGACTTTGATGGGTGGCCGAGATGGAGGAGGTGGTGATGGTGTTGATGTTGATGGTGGAAGAGCCGGAGAGGCTATCGGGGCAGAAGAGAGATGGCCGTGGCCAAAGGCGGAGTAAGAATCCATAGCGAACATGGTGCTGAGTACGGAGCGACCCGTTCTCCTGCGGTCCGATTGCGTATGAAAGATGAGTCCCGGTGATCGTCACTCTTGATGCTTTACCGTGAATGCGAGAACCGCTGGCCGTTGATCTTCATCTCGCCTGACATATCGCGAAAGACAGGCAAAGACCACTCGTATCGAGCGAAGAAGCAGGTAACGTAGGGGGTAGCTAAGTATGAATCTTGACTGATAAGACTAGCTGAATACGAGTAGTCAAGCTGGGCAATGATCGTCGTCTTGCATACATGAACCTTAAGCAGACTTGTCAAGCGGATCAATCTCAACCAAAACGAGGTCGAGTCGAATATGCTTTTAGACGCGAACGGGATCAAATGAGATTACATGTACCGGTGCTGATCTCGAGACCTGATTGGCGAATCCATTTGGGCTCGACAGGAGGGACATGCTCCCGATATCTCACCCTAGGTGTTCGATGTCTCCCATGAAGTACATCATCAGACTAATAGACACTTGCGTTTCCCAGTCTCACGGCGAACGCTCAAAATCGAGCTCGAGCCAAGAGTCCCATACATTCCGTCGTCTAATCTTGTCAGTAGATCTTTTGATGACTAATCAACGAGAAACCGCGATCGTAACCTTTTGCCTTACTCGCTTTGAAATTGCTACCATTGAGAAACCAGGGCCCTTGACATCTCTTGCTCGGTCAATTGCCTGGCACTACGTCGAATCACTCGAGTAGACATAGATAATGTCCAAGCCCGTCGATCCGACGATCGATTCCCAGAATGTGATCACTCCCAACCCATCCACAACAAGTTCCACTCGACATTCCTCCCGCAAAGCCGTCCTCTGTCCTACGCTACTCCTCATCGTCTCTCTCGGACTCTTCGCCCTCTATGCTCGATCTTATACCTACTTGAATCAGGACCTTGGGACATGGGGTTGTCGGATGAGCTGGATGGCGCCTAATTATGTGAAGATGGACGGGCCGGAGGTGGAAGGAGGTCTGGGAAGAAAGTATGGGGTCTTTCTTTATCGGGAAGGTGGTTTACAGGGAGACATCAGAGTAAGTTCTGAACTGAATTTGGGCCTTTCATCTTCTCGGCCAATGTCTCCGTCATATGGACGTGCTGACGATGGTGCTTTGTCATTTATAGCCACGAGGGAAACCCATCCTCTTTATACCCGGGAACGCCGGTTCCTCAAAACAAGTCAGATCGATGGCTTCCTCTGCCGCACATCTTTATCGCCACGAGGTTCAGCAGCGTCATCAGGGAAACGTTCAGGATGGAAATAGTGATATTGGGCTACCAGAACGGGAGTGGGAGGAGATCAAGAGGGTCGAGCAAGAGGGTTGGGACGAGTTGGATTTCTTCACAGGTTAGTCTTTGTTCATTTTGTTTGTGCGTTGATTCCATCATATCGGTCCGTCAGCGTGACTCATCGAGTGATCCTCGTTCTTCTTGCTCATCGCCTGTTCGTTCTCATTGGCTTCATCCTCTTTGACTTACATCCCCGCAGTCGACTTCAACGAAGAATTTTCCGCTCTTCATCCTGGCTCTATCCGTGATCAAGCGGAATACGTCTCTCACGTCATCCCATGGATCTTGTCTCTATATTCATCGACCGGTGGCTCTTCGTCAGAGGTGAACGAGGATGATCAGGAGCTCATCCTTGTGGGACATAGCATGGGCGGAGTCGTAGCGAGATTATCAGTCAAGCTTATCTCGGACCGACTCAGCAGCTCCGTGGCTGAAAGTCTAGACCACCCAGACGAGCGGACACACGAAAGAACCATCAAGACGGGCGTCAAGGGAATTATCACAATGTCCACTCCACACGCTTTACCTCCTGTCTCCATCGACCGAGGGATGGAGAAGGTTTATGACGAGATCGAGGAGTTTTGGGCGAGAGGGTTTGGGATCGGACGAGGAGAACGACCGGTACTGATCTCGATTTGTGGAGGAACGGCGGATACTCAGATCGCTTCCGATGGATGCGCGTTGCCGAGGTATCCTTCGGTCTATCCTCAAGAAGACGAAGATGATGTCAGTCGAGAGATTGTGGAAGATAAAGGGACCTTCTCGGTCTTCACCACTGGTATCCATGGAGTTTGGACGGGGGTGGATCATCAAGCCATGGTATGGTGTGATCAAGTGAGGACCCGGGTAGCCAAGGTACTTTTGGGGATGCAAGCTCGACCAAGGAGAGGCGGTCCGAGCGAAGAGAGGAAGAGAATGACAGGGATAGCACGGAGAGAACTTCTGGGGGACGTCACTGATCGACTCAAAGGTGGTCGAGGTGGCCGGATCAAGCCCGAAAACGACGTTGTATTGATCGACAAGGATCGCCCGATCATCCAAGGAAAAGGGAGGAGGAAGATCAGCTGTCCTTTGGCCGATTCAAAGGGATGCGTTGTGGAGCTCATGGGAGAATTTCGGGTTCGTGGGGTGGGGCCGGAGGAAAAGGCATTGATGGAGGTGTATGCCCCTGACCAGGGAGCACGCACATGGATTCCGACGGACTTGCGGGGGATCGAGATCTTACCTCCATCTGCACCGTTCGAAAGCAACGCACAACCAACAGCTTTCCCGTTACCGAGCGAAGGAGTCAGATCCGATGAGGGTCTAACTTATGTGAATTTGGAGGTCGTCGGGGATATCATCGTCGACATGGATGAGAGCGGCTGGGCTGTCGTGGGAATGTATGTCGTAGGCAAAGGTAAGCATTCGTAGAGGGGGTGCTCTGCTGGTAGTCCAGTCAAAGCTGAGCAAACGAAGCTCGACTTAGATATTGGATGGAGACCGATCTGGAGGAGTTGGTGGTTCAATCGCCTGGATCATGCGTTGCTAGCCCAGCGGGTGACCTTGGAACGGCGAGAAGCATCCGGGTGTGAGTTTTCTGATCGTCCGAGTGTGAATTGTGTTGGCGTAATTGAAATTCACGATCACTTGTGCAGGCTCAGGCAATTTCGCGCCGATCATTCGACACCGCACACATCCCAACAATCGCTTTGGGGAGACTCATGAAGCTCGGTATTATCCTCGCGCTACCGGAACCATCTTGCTACACTCGCACACTGCCACATCTCCCTTCATCTCTTCTGCGAACGACGAGGGAATCACTATCGAGCTGTTTCAAGATCCCAGGGATATGTGTCGGATAGAGACTGCTTCGTTGCAGGTCGATTGGTCGGCAACACCAGGCTTATCGGTTTTGCGATATCGAACGACGTTGATCGCATGGGGGATGGGTTGGTTGGCGCTGGTCTGGGCAAAGCAGATGCGGACATTCCGTAGAACCGGTATGTTTCCCTTGTTGATTACCCCCAAAAGATTCCTGCCGAAATTGACCGCATCGTTCTCAGGCATCTATCCTGCATTCCAGTTCGCGGTCAAGGATGTCTTGGTTGATGACGCCTTGTTTTGGGTTGTCGGCATACTGGGGGCGAGTTGCTTGCAGGCCAGTCAGCTCAAGAACCTTGTCGATCATCCCGAGCAATATCTACTGGGGAACACTTCCTGGGCTCTTGTGCTTAACTTGCTACCGGGCGTGATTCTCTCGCTCGGCTTGGTTTGGGTCACACATCTTGGTGTCGGAATGGCGGTCTGGATATGGTCAAACACGATGGCGAGATTTACCGCGAACAGCAAGCCCGTGAGGGAAGACGGCAAACTTCTCTTGAAGCGAAGAATTGTAGCGATGGCCGGCCTCTTCCTGATACTCTGGACTCTGATGCCTTATCAGTTTGCGTTCGTCATAATCTTCGTCATCCATTTTGGTACCACAGCCGGTACCCGCTCCGAAGAGGTATGTCGAGCGTCTGCGCAGAAGGTACCACAACTAACAGAGCCCAATATAAACAACAGTACCACCAATACCATTCACTTTTCCTGGCCATGGTCTGGCTACTTCCTCTCAACGCGCCGACGGTACTAGTCTGGGCTAGAGGGATCGCATTAGATTGGAGGCATGCGTCACGATTTGGGTCTAAAAGGGGATTGATTCAGGTGGTCGGCTTCACGCTGCTTGGGGAAGGCTGTGCGGGCGGCAAGGCATATGCGCGACGCGGAGCCAGGTGAGCAAAATAGGAAATAATCACCAAGTCTCGAGTGGTCAACGCTGACACCGTTCTTAGCTTATCTTACCTCGGCGAGGGTGGCCTCATGGTCTTGGCCGCATACAGCTTCCTTTGTGGGCCCCGTTTCACTTATGGCATCGAGATTATCGCCAACGTGCTGGCTTGCTGCCTGGTGGCCCAAATGTATCAGCCTAACCAACGTGTATGAAAGGAATGGCGAACCTATATACTCCAATACAAGTCACCCCGGTCTACAAAGGGCTCGGCTTGAAACGATCCGACGGATTGCCGTTCGACAGATCCGCCGACATTCCTTTGCTCAAACGGTCATGTCCGAGCGAAACGAAAGGACCTCTATCCGCGTGAACTAGGCATCATCCCTTGGCTAAAGGGTCCTGGCCCTTTTTTGCTTCTGATGCCAGCAAATCGGCGCAATGCCCTTGTTCTTCACCCACGTTCAAGCAGACTTATAGTCCAATAAATCGTATCCCTGGCTCCACATTGAAAGGACAATGGCCAGCGGCCACAGCTCAACTCCACCCCGGAAGCGTCTCCTCGGAACCTGTATGACCTGATTCAACCGCAGTCATGTCTTGCCGACCTACCGTGACGAGTGAAATTGTAATGGCATTGTGAGCTCGCTTTCCAGCGATTCACTTCAGCAGAATACTTACCGCTCCATCATTATGCGTTCAAAGGACTGCTGTGACCCAGCTTTCCACTTCGTACAGCACAAGCGTCAATCCGGCGGCGACCTCTTCATGTATCGAGTTTGCTAGAACGTCGACACAATCTCCGGAAGGGGACGATGACGGACGATGGGGAGATTGGGAGGAATGGGGCGGTGACCGTGGCCGTAACGATGGCGACGTTGACGGCGACGACAGTGATGATCAAGGCTGGAGCGGGCGGCCAGCCTTCCGGAACGAAAGGCGCGAACACAAGGCTCGCCCGGAAAGGATTATTCGACAGATCAGAAGACAGAACACACCCTATTGCGTCGTATGGTCCACGTTGGCAGCTACCCGAACCGAACAGGTCATCATGACTCGGACGAGCTGGTCGACGATCTCAAGCACAGAGGTTTGGACTATATCACCAAATTGTGGGGCTGCATCCCGTACACAGGCGTCCATAGCCGCGGCAACTACGACTGAGCGTCCCGCGAGGACTACCTCTTCCGCGGCAACCTCGATATCGGCTTCACAAGCGGCTGCTCATGAGGATAATCGAGCCAGTGCAGAGTCGACTCAGCCCGCAGCGATGACGAGTGGGTCGTCCGTGGGCACTGACCTCGGTTCAGTGAGGACGGTGACTACGACCTCTGCATTGAATGGCATTCCGCAAAGTGCAGTGACCGATTTCCAAACGAACCCATCACCTAAAGAAGTGTCTGAACTGACTGGCACACTCGGCTTGTCTGCAGCCGAAGCTACTGTGATCGACACTGCAGCAGCGACGGCCACAAGATCGACAGCGAGTGACGACGGTAGATTGATTGACGGTGGTACCACGACGACACTTCAGACAGCACAAAGAGGTGAAGATCCAAATCGCATTGCAGGCATAGCCGCAGGTACCATGGGAGGAGTCGCGGCCGCGCTGCTTCTGCTCGCAGTCTTGGTCTGGTGGCGGCGACGAAAATCACGCGAATGTGAGACCACTCTGATTTTCGCCTCGGAGATCGCCACTCCGGTCCCCTTGGAGAAGGATGATTACCCCCGCTCCATCGCGAGTCACTCCACGGTAAGTGCTACGCGAGTGGGCGGTAAGTAGTCCAGACTTAGCTGATAGAGCTTCTCGTAGAGACCCCTTCTCCCCTCAAGATTTAGCCAAGGGTCTTCGCGGTACTCGCGCGGCAGCTCGACGCATCTATTCGGAAAACGATGGACCGGTGCTTGGTTTCGTCCTATGTCTGCATTTGCTAGTGGATCTGGACCGCTGTCACCTCCACCTCCTGTACCGCCCATTCCTCCTATCCTGCCATTCCCCCAGCCTTTACTGTTTAATCACGAGCATTCGAGTCCCTATCACTATGAGAGGACGTTGACGGATAGAGCTAGTCCCGACACGCCCGTCCCAGCCGTCTCCATGGGTTCGAGTACTCAAGCGCGCCCGCTTCAGCGTTCTGGTACTAGGGTCACCTTGACGCCGGCGGATGACGAGGAGAAGAGCACACGTACGCTCAGTCTATCGGGACTTTCTGCTACGTCGTTGGCCTATCACATGCCCGATGCAAGTAGCTCCAGGGATCGTATTTCGGAAAGCGATGTGGTCAGTGTCACTCGACCGCGGCACAGCAGACGGGAAGGTTCATGGGACCAGAGTCCCATCTGGAAAGAGATTCTGCACGACCACGGTCCAGTACCTGTTGTCAAATGATGGCGTAATCCTAGACTTTACTTCACCGCTGAGCGGTATTTGCATTTGCGATTGTTTTCTCGATGTATCATCACATGTATGTCACCTATCGATACATGTATATGTCGTCTATGTCTATGGAGGCGGATGAAAGCGATTCCTGTCCTGAGCCCTATTTACCAGCTGTCTTGAAGAGGACCAAGCCGGTGAGCGCGATGACATAGCCTGGGGAAGGGGAGCCATGTCAGAAAGGTCGACGGCCTGCAACGTGTTGAGCCTTGAGACTCACCAAAGATCTGCAGCGGCGAGATCTTGGACCCGAAGAATAGAGTGCTCGAGGTGATCAATAAAATGTCCTTGAAGACACCGGCTACGAGGACACATGGCCTCAGCATTCAACCCGCCGGAGCATTTACGACCTGCCAAACTCACCCAAAGTCAAGACGAGTCCACCGGCTGCACCGATCAAAAACACCGCTGCGACGTTCAATAAGAACGCGTTGAGTGCGTTCAAGCCCATGATGAAGAATCCAATCTTGGGGAAAGCGATAAAGGGCGCCCAACCCTCGGTGAAGGGGACGAAGCAAGCGTTGATGATGGCGCAGATGGGCGCGTAGTAGTGAAGGGAGCAGAGGGGGTCCATCTGGGAATTGTTGATCGGAGTTAGAGTCCGCGCGAGCAGATCAGCCGCTGTGATCCCGCCGATACTCACCTTGAGACCTTGTAGCAACAACTGAATCATGACCAGTCTGCTAGACTCGAACTGAGCGAAGCGGTGTATTTGAGCACGTTGGTTTCTACGCGCCGATCGCATCGTCCAACTCACGACAACAGCCGAAGCCTG
>Ga0308160_10005681_pt1 | contig 12934 bp, 14 predicted proteins | sample PhyFR1_FD_201036 | JGI IMG/M metagenome (GOLD analysis project Ga0308160, IMG submission 201036) | Phyllosphere microbial communities from UC Gill Tract Community Farm, Albany, California, United States - DLSLF.R1 | ecosystem: Host-associated > Plants > Phyllosphere > Unclassified | place: USA... | reverse complement strand
CGTGGCCGCCTACGCCCCCGACTACACGATGTTCATGGTAGGGCGCGCGCTGATCGGCATTGCCATCGGCGGCTTCTGGTCGCTATCGGCGGCCACCGCGATGCGCCTGGTGCCGTCGGCCCAGGTGCCGCGCGCGCTGGCGATCCTGAACGGCGGCAATGCGCTGGCGACGGTGGTCGCGGCACCGCTCGGCAGCTGGCTCGGCGGCGCGATCGGGTGGCGCGGCGCCTTCTTCTGCGTGGTGCCGGTGGCGGCGCTGGCGTTTGCCTGGAAGGCGCTCACCCTGCCGGCCATGCGGCGCGAGCAGGCCGCGGGCTCCGCCAACGTGCTCGAGCTCCTCAAGCGCCCCGCCGTGGCGCTGGGCATGGCGGCGAGCGGCCTGTTCTTCATGGGGCAGTTCGCGCTGTTCACCTACCTGCGCCCGTTCCTGGAAGCGGTGACGCATGCCGGCGTGCAGACGCTGTCGCTGCTCCTGCTGCTGGTCGGCGTGGCCGGCGTGATCGGCACCACCGTCATCGGCCGTTTCCTGGAAAGCGGCATGTACCGCACGCTGACCGTCATTCCGCTGCTGATGGCCGCGATCGGCGTCTTGCTGGCGGCGTTCGGCAGCTCGGTGGCGGTCGTGGCGGTCCTGCTGGCAGTGTGGGGCCTGGTGGCGACGGCGGCCCCGGTGGGCTGGTGGACCTGGCTTGCCAGGACCCTCCCGCGCGACGCCGAAGCCGGCGGCGGCCTGATGGTGGCCGTGGTGCAGCTGTCGATCATGGTCGGCGCCAGCGCCGGCGGGCTGCTGTTCGACGGCCTGGGCTATGTTGCCACCTTCGGCGCCAGCGCCCTGATGCTGCTGGCGGGCGCCGCGATGGCGCTGCTGGCGGCGCGGGCGGCGCGGCGCGAAGCGTGAGCCCGGGCGTGAACGTTGGTGGGACAGGCGGCCTAGGCGCGCGCACGCCGCTGGCCGAGCGCCTGCGTCCGCGCACGCTCGACGAGGTGGCCGGGCAGCGCCACCTGCTCGGGCCGGGCAAGCCGCTGCGCGTGGCGATCGAGGCGCGCCGGCCGCATTCGATGATCCTGTGGGGTCCGCCCGGCGTCGGCAAGACCACGCTGGCGCGGCTGGCGGCCGAGGCCTTCGATGCCGACTTCATCGCTTTGTCGGCGGTGCTGGCCGGCCTGCGCGAGATCGAGGCGGCGCTCGAGCGGGCGGGCGGTCGCCGCAGCGTCCTCTTCATCGACGAGATCCACCGCCTCGATGCGCCGCGCCAGGCGCTGCTGCTGCCGGCACTGCAGACCGGTCGCATCATCCTGATCGGCGCCACCACCGAGAACCCGTCGTTCGCGCTGAAGCACACGCTGCTGTCGCGCCTGCGCGTACACGTGCTGCATCCGCTCCGCGATGCCGAACTGCGGCGCCTGCTGGAGCGTGCGCGAACGCAGCTGCCGCCCGGCGTACAGTTGGACGACGACGCCCTCGAAGCGCTGATCGTCCACGCCGACGGCGACGCCCGCCGCAGCCTGAACCTCTTGGCGCAGGCCATCACCGCCGCCCAGGCCGCGCACGCGCTCGCGATCACGGCGGCCTTCCTCGAATACACGCTGACGCCGCAGGCACGCCGCTTCGACAAGGGCGGCGAACACTTCTACGACCAGATCTCGGCCCTGCACAAGTCGGTGCGCGGCTCGCACCCGGACGCCGCGCTGTACTGGCTCGGCCGAATGCTGGACGGCGGCGCCGACCCGCGCTACCTGTTGCGGCGCATGCGCAGCATGGCCTGGGACGACATCGGCCTGGCCGACCCGCGTGCGATCCGGATGGTGAACGCGGCCGCCGATGCATGGGAGCAGCTCGGCGCGCCCGAGGGCCACCTGGCGCTGGCCCAGGCCGTGGTCTACCTGGCGGTGGCGGCCAAGAGCAATGCCGGCGGCATGGCTTTCGGCCGGGCGATGCAGTTCGTGCGCAGTGGGGGACGTTTGCCGGAAGATGTCGAGGATACCGGCTGGTACGAGCCGGTGCCGCGGGGGCTGGAGGCGGGGATTGCAGAAAAGTTGGCCTGGCTGCGCAGCCGTTAGTCCAGGTGCGTCTATCAAAGGTCCAGGTTGCCAGTAGAGCAATTCGGGGCGTACACTGGGCTTTCTGAACGGCCGGGTTCGGCCAGGAGTTGCCATTAGCTCGTTAAGAAGGAGGAAAGATGCTCAAAGTTGCAGTTTTCAACGTGTTGAAAAAGAATTGGTTGCTCGTGGTGGCTATTCTCACAGTAAGCGCGGTCTTCCAGTACTGGCGTGAGAATTCGGTTTCTCCGTTGATGCTTTCCCTCGTTTTGCTTTCATCAATCGCAGCCGGACTTCTCGTCGCGCTCCCGGTTGAACTTCACAAGCTACGTAATGCCCGCTAGTAGGGCCGCCGATCAGCGCTGAATGCCGCGACCGTCCGGTATGGGTCTTGGATTCAACCGGTCAACGCAACAAGTTGGCTGAATCGTTCAGCGGGTGTTTGATATTCTAAAGTCTTTCTTGGCCGCTCATTCAGTTTGCGGGCAACTTCATTGAGTTGAGCCTGCGAGTATGCTGAGACATCGACGCCTTTGGGGAAGTACTGGCGCAATAGTCCATTGGTGTTTTCATTACTGCCGCGTTGCCACGGGCTGTGCGGATCACAGAAGTAGACATCGATGTCGGTAGCAAGCGTAAAGCGCTTATGGTCAGCCAGCTCTTTACCCCTGTCCCAAGTGAGCGATTGATAGAGTTCCTGGGGCAATTCGCGCGCGTTATCGATTAATGCATCGATGACTGTTTCGGTGTCTTTGCTAGCGACTTTTACCAACATGACATAACGGGTCTGACGCTCAACCAAAGTGGCGATCTGGCTGTTACGGTCCCCGAACAACAAGTCGCCCTCCCAATGGCCAGGTACCGCTCGATCTTCGACCATGGCGGGCCGTTCACTGATCGATACCGTATCTTTGATCCTGCCGTGGTTGTCGGTTTTTTGTGTGTGATGACGCGACCGGCGCATGATCCGAGGCCGCCGAAGATGCGCTAACAGCTCTTTTTTCAGCGCACCACGTGCCTGAATGAAGAGGCTACGATAAATCGTTTCATGCGACACCTGAAAGCCCTCGTCCCCTGGAAACGTATGCTTGAGCCACCCGGCAATTTGCTCTGGTGCCCACTGTAGTTGAAGTTTGGTGGCCACGATTTCTGCCAGCACAGGATTGTCCACCAGCTTACATGTCTTGGGACGTTGGGCGCGCTTCCAGGCAGCATCGTCGGCACAGTTTGCCCGATAGCTCGTCTGGCCGCCATTCCGACTGATCTCGCGGCTAATTGTAGAAGGTGCTCGTCCGAGATGTTGTGCGATTCTCCGGATCGGATGACCAGCAGCTAACGAACGCGATATCTCTTCCCGCTCTGCCAGCGACAAGGCCAACCTTGACCGCTGCCTTTGCGCAGGGCGAATGCCGCCAGACTCCGCAAGAATTCGCTGTATCGATGAGTGATTTCGATCGAACAGTGCGGCAATTTGATGCAGCGATTCGCCCTTCTTCCACCGCTCCCACATGAGCGCCTTCTGGGTTTCTGTATAGTAGATCCTAGGTCTCTGCTTCATCCGCAACACTCCTTCTGCTCATGCAGAGTTTAGTGTGTTGCATTGACCAGTTGAATCCAAGGTCGACACCGGCCTGTCGCGACCTCAAAATGTACCAGAGCTTTCAGCGATGGGCGGCTAGCGTATCAAATTGTTGACGGGCCTCATCGATACTATCCGATACTTATTTGGCGGCTCTGTGGCCATAGCTGAGCACCCGTGTAATCTTCCACGCACCGTCCGTATTTGCCCAGATCATGACAAACTCTGCGATGCCGTCGCACGTTTTCGTGTCTAACTGGCAGAACCGATGGGAGCCTTGCGCGATCGCGCCGTAGCCCTTTATGGGAAAGACTTGCAGCGTACCTGGCATGATTTCCCGCGAAAATTTTCCACAGGCGTTCTTTTTAGTATTGGCGATCATGCTGTCTCTGCTCCAGGTCACACCGCCGTTGTCGTGATAGAACTCGACATCGGAAACAAAATAGTCTGTGTGTTTTTGCAGCTGAGCAGGGTCGCTACACTTGTTGAATGCGTCGAATACGTCCGCATCGAGAGCGGCGATGGTGTCAAACAGGGGTGTGACAAACGTTTTGTTTTCGGCTGCAAAAACGCCGCCACAAAGCAAAAGAAGGGATGCCGCAATTATTTTAATGTACCCGATGGCAATTCGTTTTTTCATATGGTTTCCTGGTTGTGCTGAACTATTTCGAGTGAGTATGGCTAATGAACCTGCGCCTGTAGATACGCAAGAAAACGTGGGTTTGCCCCCAGCTTTTCAAGCACCGGAAGTACGGCTTTATGTCCGCTATCTCCGTTGGTCAGAATCACCACGCCATCTTGTGAGGATTTGCTAAGGTAAGCAAAAGTAAATACTCCGTCATCCTTGCCCGTGTGCATGAAGATGATATCGCCGGCGAAGTCGAGGATTTCCCAGCCAAGGCCAAAACCGATGCGCTCAGGACAGGTTGCCGCTTTGTCTCCCGCACAGCGAAGATTGCGCAAGTCGACTTGTATGCGCCGCCGCTCACGTGCGACTTCTGAACTCAAACCCTTATCCTGCATGACCTCGATCATGAAGCTCGCATAGTCGGCCACAGTTGAATACACCAGATCCGCAGCGTTGGGGCGCTCGGCTATATGCGGTGTCATATATTTCCCTAATGCATCGCTTGGCAAGGCAATCCGATCTCGTAGCCAGGGCTGGTCCGTGAAGGTAGTATGCGACATACTGCCGGGTTCGAAGAGCTGTGAGCGTGCTAGGATATCGAAACTTTTGCCCGTTTTTTTCTCGGAAAAACGCGATACATATTGGTAGCCTTCACCCGAATAACCCCATTGTGTTCCCGGATCGAAAATGAATTTCATCCCTGTCTTGCTGTCGCGCCAGTTAGGAAAACCTGTCTGATGAGAAAGAGCAAAACGTGCCGTCAGTGCCCGACTTCGCAAATCGGAACTCACGTCAGGATCAATCCAGTGGTAAAACATCGGCTCATCCAGTCCGAGCATTTTTTTCGAGACCAGTCGCAACACCACTTCGGCAGTCAGTGGCTTGGTCAGCGAGGCAATGTTATAGGTCGAGCTTTCAGTGGCGGTAATGCCGGGCGACTGCTCGCCAAACGTAGACATCTGCACGATGCGTCCACCTTTGATACTGGCTATCGCGACGCTGGGTATTTTCGCTTCAGCCATCACAGTGGCAATATGCGATTCAAGCGATGTGTTTTGGGAAAATGCTGTTTGGGGGGTTAGCAGCATCGTCGCTAGCGCAAGCCCGGCGATGTAACAAAGAACGGAGCAAGAGGTTGATCGCATACAAAACCCTATTAAATATATTCAAGACCTGAGGATATGTGCTGCGAAGGGGACGGGCTACTCCATTACGACCAATGGTCGTTTTTATAGGACGAATGGTAACGTGACAGCTCGAAGGTCACAGGTACGGCGGGATTACCCAGGAACCTGCCTGCCTCGGAGAATTGCAAGATGGCGAATTGACGTGCAGGGCCAGTTAAAATACGAACGTCCGGCGTTGATCAAACACGACACTGATGAGCACGTAGTATTCCGACGACTGGAAAAGTGACAGTAACGAAGGTCCGCTTAGGTCGGAAGCGGACAGTCACGACACCTGATGAGATTTCTACTTTAGCAACACTTCATGCCGAGCCGACGGCCTGCAGCGTGTCAACCCGGCCCTTCACTGCTCCAATACTGCAACAGAACGATTTTTCTGTTCTGCCGTTCCACATGTATGATCCACAAACTCGGCCTTGAGCCTTGCAGAGTTTGCCAACGGATATCGGGGCAAGTCACCCGAAATGTTGGCGAGTGGAGGGCGTCGAGCGTGATGAAAACGTGTGGAAATCAACGATGAGAAGCATTTTACCTATCTGTTCAAGCCCGGCGCTGGTAGCTGTGTTGGCGCTGTCTCTTGCAGCCTGCTCGACAACAAAAGTTCGGCCAACGAAAGCTGGGGGCTATTACCTCAACGATGGTCCACCAAAAGGCGTAACGCAGGCGCAGATTGATGCAGTCAAGGAGCCGGTACCCAGGGCAGAGCGGTTTGTCTCCGGTACGCTCAAGCCTTATGTTGCCATGGGAAATAGCTACCGGCCGATGAACAAGCTGACGCCCTACCATGCGCGTGGCGTGGCAAGCTGGTACGGAACCCGTTACCACGGATTGCCGACGGCAAGTGGTGAAGTCTACGACGTGATGAAGCTCACGGCTGCGCATCCGATCCTTCCCATCCCCTCTTATGTCAGGGTTACCAACGTCGAGAATGGTCGAACGGTGGTCGTTCGCGTGAACGACCGCGGCCCGTTCCGCTCCGACAGGATCATTGACCTATCGTACGTGGCCGCCGCCAAGCTCGGCTATGCGGCGAATGGCAGGGCGCTGGTCGAGATCGACGTCATCCTGCCATAAAGGCTCTGTACATTTGTAGACATGCGTTCAGACAGTCCGCAACCGGCCGGAGGCGGACCGTCAGCCACGAATTTTGAAAGCAGGAACCAGGATCAGTCGATCTCGCTCACGAACTGACCAAGGGGGCGGCGCACCTTCGGCAGGTCGACCAGCCAATCCTGCTCGGCCTTGCGGTAGCCCAGCGGCAGCATGACCGCGCTACGCAGGCCGCGCTCGCCCAGGTTGAGGATGCGGTCGACGGCGGCCGGATCGAAACCTTCCATCGGCGTGCAATCGACTTCCTCGAAGGCGGCCGCGATGATCGCCGCACCGAAGCCGATGTAGGCCTGGCGCGCGGCGTGCTCGAAGTTCACCTGTGCGCCGCGGCCCGGGTAGGTCGACAGCAGTTGCTGGCGGTAGGCTTCCCAGCCTTCGTTGCGGAAACCGCGCACCTCGTTGGTCAGGTCGAACATGTGGTTGATGCGCTCGGGCGTGTAGTCGTCCCAGGCGGCGAACACCAGCAGGTGCGAGGCGTCGACCACCTGCGCCTGGTTCCAGGCAACGTCGCGGATCTGGGCGCGCAGCGCCGGATTGTTCACGATCAGGATTTCATAGGGCTGCAGGCCGGACGACGTCGGCGCCAGGCGCGCGGCTTCGATGATGCGCTCTAACTTATCCTGCGGCACCTTTCGCGCCGGGTCCATTGCCTTGGTGGCATAGCGCCATTGCAGTTTGTCGAGCAATTCCATGTGATGTCCTTTCGAATTAAAGATGCGTTATTGTATTTGTTCACGGCAGATCGATAAACTACGATTCTGGCAAATGATTTGTTCTTGAGGAAGCAAGATGGGGCGGAAGTTCGATCACCTGGCCGATGTCGAGGTGTTTCTCAACGTCGTCGAGCACGGTTCGTTCAGCGCGGCGGCCATCGTGCTGTCGACCACGCCTTCGGTACTGAGCCGGGCCGTCTCGCGGCTGGAAGCGCGGCTCGGCGCACAATTATTGCGCCGGACCACGCGCAGCCTCAGCCTCACCGATGCCGGCCAGCGCTATGCCGACGAGGCGCGCGACGCCTTCGCCCGGCTCGGCCAGGCCGAGCAGGCCATGCGCAGCACGACGGCGCAACTGAGCGGCAAGGTACGCATGAGCGTGTCGACGGGGTATGGCCTGCAGCGCCTGCCGCCGGTGCTGGCCGCCTACGCGCGCGCCTATCCGCTGGTCGAACTGGACGTCGATATCACCAATCGCAACGTCGACCTGGTGGCCGAGGGCTTCGACCTGGCGATCCGCTCCGGCCCGCTGCCGAGCAGCACGATGGCGTCGCGCCACCTCGAAGCGTCGCCGCTGTGCCTGCTGGCTGCCCCTGCCTACCTGGAGACGGCCGGACCGCTCGCGACACTCGACGACCTGGCGCGCCAGCAATGCATCGCCTTTGTCCGGCCCAATACCGGGCGGGTGTTTCCCTGGCAGCTGCGCGATGGAGGGCGGGACATCGACTGGATCCCGCCGGCGTCGGTGACGGTGTCGACCGACGCGATGGGCGTCATCTGGCTGGCCGAACAGGGCATGGGGATCGCGCTGTGTCCGCGCCTGTTTGCGGAAGCCAGCCTGGCGGCAGGACGGCTGGTGGAGGTGTTGCCGCAGTTGGGTGGACGGACGCGCGCGTTCTCGGTCGTCTATCCGGCCCACCGTGGCCTGTCGGCAGCGTCGCGCGCGCTGATCGACATGCTGGTGGCGGCACGGGACAGTTGCCGCCTGTCGTGACTGTTCATGACTTTTCCGCTCAGGCAAGCTGCTATGCTGGACGATCAGGCATGTCATTTTTCAAGGTGCATTTTTGAAGAAACAACTTTTGTCAGCTGCCTTTATCGCGTGCACGGCATGTGCTTCGGTCTTGGCTTCTCAACAGCAAATTCCGGATACGGCTAACGGCAGCGCTCCATCTCCTGCTGCGCAGCCGCAATCGTCCATTAACGGCGATAACGCTGGAGCTTCGCGCGAAAAGCTGGCGCATGCGCGATCGCTAATCGACGAAAAACAATACGAGGCGGCACACCAGGAACTCGACGCATTGTTGAAGGAACGCCCGGATGATCCCAGCGTCGCATTCTGGATGGCCAAGGCATCGATGTACCTGGACCGCCGGGCTGAGGGCGAAGTGTATTTCGAGCGGTATCACTACCTGACGCTCGGCAAGGAAGGCTACAAGCCCGGTGACATGTTGCTGGTGCTTGCCCGCTTGTGCCGCGAAAGAGGCGATATCGCGGCATCGCGTAAATGGCTCGACCAGGTCGGCCCGGACGAAACCGACGCGTATTTCGCGGCGCAGATTCAACGGTCCATGCTTCTTGCCAAAGAAAGGGATGTGGCCGGTGCGCTCGCGCTGGTCGATTCGCTGGAGCCGCGCACGCCCGATGATCTGCTACAAGTGATTCTGTCCAAGGCAAGTTACCTGCGCCAACTAGGCCGGCTTGAAGAGGCATACGACGTGCTCGTCGCCGGCACGCCACGTGTCGCACCCGAAGCTGAACTGTTCAATTTATATGCGTCGGTAGCGAACGAGACCGGACGCTTCGATGTGGCGGAAAGCGCTGCACGTCTTGCCATGACGGCTGCCCCCGGCGACTACAAGGCCTATAACAACCTGGCCTCATGGTACGCCGAACGCAACGTGAAACCGGAGTATGCATTGCAGCTGGCGTCCAGGGCATTGGAGATCGCACCCGACAATCCGTATGCGATGGACACCGTGGGTTATGCGCAGTATCGCCTCGGGAATTTGAATGCGGCAGAAACACAGTTGCGGCGCGCGTATTCGCGGCTTCCGCATCCGGAGATCGCATTGCATCTCGTTGAGGTCTTGCTGCAAAAAGGAGAGCGGGACGAAGCGCGGAAACTGCTGCGCGAAGCAAAAGCCAAGCTGGAAAACCCGCCGGGCGAACAGCTGCGCAATAAAATCGAAGGCTTGCAGTTGCGCTTGTAGGGTCCAGTATCGAATCGCTACGAGGCGTTCTATTTCAGCTTTTCCTGCCTGTTCTGCTTGTAGAAAAACAGCGCCATCGCCGTAGAAGCCAGCAGCAAAACGACGCCCGCCATGTCGACGCCTACATTCACACGCACATCCACTTTTACGTCTTTCATATTCCTGGTACCTTTTTCGTTTCGTAGCCAAACGCCTTGGCGCCCTTGCAAGTCAAGCATAGCATGGGACCTTTTGCGGTGACGCACAGCCATACCCGGCCCGGCCTTCGCCGGGGCAACGGGTCCAGTACGCGCAAGGATCAAAGCCTGCCTTCCGCCAGCAGCTCGCGCGTCCGCTTCAGGGTCGACAACAAGGCGCTCTTATAGCCCTTGTCGCTGTCCATCCACGCCTGCTCGGCCTGCTCTTCCAGCCCGCCCGGTGCCTTGCCGCGCAAGCCGGTATAGCAGTAGAACCGCAGCTGCAAGGCCCCCTCCCCGTCCTCGAACAGCTCGTTGACGATCACGCCTTCGCGCGGTCCGCTGGCCTGGAAGAAGGACACCTTGGTCTGCGGCTCGAAGGCGATGATCTCGCGCAGGTCCTGGCCGCCGATGGTGGCCTCTCGCACGATATGCGTCGCGCTCTCTTCCACGACTTCGCAGCGGGTGCACAGGCCGGGCGGCAGGAACTCACGGGCGTCGCGGGCTTTCAGCACCAGGCCGGCCCAGGCCTGGGCGCGGGTCAGCGGGGTCTCGCCTTGCGGATTGACCGGGACGGTGGCAGTCGAATAGATCATGATGATTCTCCTTGTCGTTGAATGCACTCAAACCGAAGCGGCGACGCCGGCGGCGAAATCGCGGTACGAACGCAACGGCCGCCCCAGCATCGCAGTCAGGCGCGCGACGTCGCCGGCTTCGGGCACCATGCCGTCGGAAAGGAAACGCTCGCTCATCAGGCGCATGTCGTAGGCCATCCAGCCGGGCATGAAGTTGCGCGAGTTCTGCTCGAAAGCGGCGGTATCGTCGCCACCGTAGGCGATCGGGCGTTTCAATATGTCCGACCAGATCGCTGCAACGTCCGTGCCGGTCAGGGTGTCGGGGCCGACCAGGTTGATGCGTTCGAGCGGCAGCGGGCGGGTCGCATTCTTGCGGTGGATCAGCTCGATGGCGGCGATCTCGCCGATATCGCGCACGTCGACCATGGCCAATCCTTTCGAACCGATCGGCATCGGATACACGCCGTAGCCAAGCACGACATCCTTGACCGTCATGTCGTTGCTGATGAAGTAGGCTGGGCGCAGGATGGTCGCACTGAAGCCCATCGTCTCGATCATGCGTTCGACGCCGAACTTGCCGGCGAAGTGCGGCACGTTCACGTACACGTCGCTGTGGATCACCGACAGGTAGACCAGGCGATCGACGCCGGCTTCGCGGGCGACGTTGAGGGCGACCAGCGCCTGGGTGAATTCGTCGGGCACCACGGCGTTCAGCAGGAACAGCGTCGACACGCCCGAGAACGCGCTGCGCAGCGAATCGACGTCGAGCAGGTCGCCCTTAACGACATCGACACCGCCTGGGAAGTCGGCCTTGGCCGGATCGCGCACCAGGGCGCGTACGCTGGCGCCGCGCTTGACGAGTTGTTCGACGACGTTGCGGCCGATGGTGCCGGTGGCACCGGTAACGAGGATGGTCATGATGTGCTCCGTTGGGTTGTGGTTGACGACGAGTTCATGGTAGCCATCCCACACCTGGACCGATAGCCGCTATAGTTGGACATACCGTCTCACTAATGGAACACATAGGAACAGATGGACCTTCTCGCCCTCACCGACTTCAACCTGGTCGCCCGCCATGGCGGTTTCGGCCGCGCCGCCCGTGCCACCGGCCGTCCCAAGGCGACGCTGTCGCGCAGGGTCGCCGAACTTGAAGCCGATCTCGGCCTGCGCCTGCTCGAGCGCGGCGCCCGCACCCTGAAGCTGACCCAGGAAGGTCGCGCGCTGTACGAACGCACCGCCGCCCTGCTCGCCGAAGTCGAGCAGACCGCGGCGGAGATCGCGTCGGGCGGTGCCCGGCCGCGCGGCCGCCTGCGCATCAGCGCGCCGATGCTGTTTTCGCAGATCGCGATGGGGAAACTGGCCGCCGGCTTCGCGCTGGCCTATCCGGAAGTGCGGCTGGAAGTGACGACCGAGGACCGGCCGGTCGACATGGTCGAGGAAGGGGTCGACCTGGTGATCCGGGTCAATCCGGACCCGGACGAGAGCCTGGTCGGGCGCATCTTCCTGCGCGACCGGCTGGTGGTGGTGGCCAGCCCCGGCCTGGCGCGGCCTGCGGAGGGCGCGCTCGTACCCGCGGTGGTGCGCGGCGCCGCCGACCGCAGCGCCACCTGGGCCATGCGCACGCCGGCGGGCCAGGCGCACGTCGTGGTCGATCCGGTGCTGGGCCTGTCGTCGCTGATGATGGTGCGCGATGCGGTGCGCGCGGGCGTCGGCGCCGGGCGCCTGCCGATCTCGCTGGTCAGCCACGACCTGGCGGATGGCACGCTGGTGCACTGGGGCGACGCCGAGGGGCCGGAAATCGCGCTGTGGGCGCTGTATCCGTCGCGGCGGCTGCTGAGTGCGCGCGTGTCCGCCTTCCTCGAGTTCCTGAAGGCGGCCTTCCCGCTGGGGACGCCGGACGAGCTGGCGGCCTACATCAAAGCATGATCGCTTCCAGCTCGCGCGCGACCTGCTGCGCGAACTGGTGGATGTGGTAGCCGTCGACGAAACCGTGGTGGGCCTGCACCGAGAACGGCAGTTGCAGGCCGTCCGGGCCGTCGCGGAACTTGCCCCAGGCCAGCGACGGGATGTCGGGCGTGGCCAGCGAGGCCATCGGATGCTGGATCGAGGTGAAATCCAGCCATGGCATGCAGGTGATGAAGACCTGCTCCTTGGCCGCGCGCGGCGGCAGGGCGCTGTATTTCTGGTTCATCTCGAGCATGTTGCTCGCTTCCTCGCGCGCCGCCTGGCCGCGGGCGACGAATTCGCGCACGTCGTCGGACCAGTCGAACTGGGCGAAATTCAGGTCGAAGTGCTGGTTCACGACCGTGAAGGATGGGTGCAGGCGGTCGATCCGGATCACTTCGCCGTCGAGGACACGGTAGCGGAAATTCTCGACCTTCAGCACCGACCGCAGCACGGCGCACAGCAGCACGTGGAAAGGCGCGAGTCCCTGCGCCTTGCACCAGGGCCGGAAATCCGGCAGGTCCATGCGGAAGCACAGGTTGACGGCCGGGCTTTCCATGCGGTCGAAAAGGTCGAAGCGGTCGCGCCGCCGTTCAAAATTCTGCATATACATCGCTCCTGATTCTGGCCGGTATTGTCGCATAACCAGATTTCATGCGAGCATGTCTCATTATCTTTTGCGCATGCATCCATGATCATTCGACCGACCACTGAAGACGACTGGCACACCCTCAAATCGGTCCGCCTCGCCGCCCTGCTCGACGCCCCA
>Ga0308160_10005679_pt1 | contig 12936 bp, 18 predicted proteins | sample PhyFR1_FD_201036 | JGI IMG/M metagenome (GOLD analysis project Ga0308160, IMG submission 201036) | Phyllosphere microbial communities from UC Gill Tract Community Farm, Albany, California, United States - DLSLF.R1 | ecosystem: Host-associated > Plants > Phyllosphere > Unclassified | place: USA... | reverse complement strand
GAATTCCGACCTGTAAGTCTAGATCTTCTCTGGAATCGAGAGTATCTGCTGACAATGTCAGAAGTTCGGTGGTGTCGGCCGAGGTGCCGGTGCTCCCCCTTCTTAGGAGGATCATTTCGAGTTGGAGTTGGGCAATCTGGCCTTTGGAAAAATTGGTGTAGAATGGAATGCCATGCCTCTGGTATAGGAGAACATGCATACATTCGCGCTTGACTATGTGTTTTGGATGCTGAATTGCTCACCTGTCTGGTCTGCTCTCAAAAGCCTAGCTGACCACTGGACCTGTCTACCGACTGACGCTGATGGGATCCCGTTCAGTGTCAATCATCTTTGTCCGTCCGCCGGAGCGCGGATTATGATTTGTATCTCATCTACTAGCGAACGCAGTGCAACTCTTAACCGCCTGTCTTCTCGTGGACCTCCTAATAAATTGTCGTGTTGTCGCTTCTTGTAGCGAGAATTCAGTAGTGATCTGACCGCGAGACCGGAATTCTCAGGGGAAATGCAAGCCATAAAAACGTGACACCTCTACAACCTGTCGTTCAGAATTAGCACAAACCAACTACACGTCGTAATTCTCTACACACCCTCATTCTCTCTACATCACCTCCCCATTCTCCGCTCAGCAGTGTATTGAGACCCTCCGACATCACCTTGATAGACCAAGTGCGAAATACACTCGATGTCAAAAGCATCAGGATACTCCTCCCCTAAAGCCATGTCTCGACCTGGATCACCTGGCCCATCTCTGGGCGCGGGGTATGATAAGAATGAAGATAGGGAAGCATTAATGATGGGCCCAGTGGGCGAGAGGAGGGGTATCGATAAGATTGACAAGGGGATGGATCAAGCTGCTCCTGCTGCCAAAGATCAGAGTGAGTCAATCACCGTGTTCTGGGCTGATGATAGTTCCCCCTATTCTTAGTTACTGCCTCGCATCTATTATGATGACTGTCGTTAATAAAGTATGTCTACCCCATCGATTGAGCTGATGGACAGTACGTGGTATCAGGAGCCAACTTCACAATGACCTTCTTGTTGCTCGCTATTCAGAGTACCGTTTGTGTACTAGCTGTATGGTCCGTGAAACGTATGGGAGTTATTACTTGTACGTCCCCCTACTTCTTCTTGGTTAAAGACTGATTCTAGTCCGTGATTTCGACAAGAACGATGCAAAGGCCTGGTGGCCAGTTTCTGCTCTACTCGTAGCTGTCATCTACACTGGATCCAAGTCTCTTGTGAGCAACTCCTTAAATAATCGGACGATCGCTGATATATAGCAATTCCTCCGAATCCCAGTCTACACAATCTTCAAGAATCTCACCATTATCTTAATCGTACGTCCCCCACCTGTAGAGTGGAAGAGGAGCTAATATCAGGCATACGGAGAAGTAATCATGTTCAACGGTACCGTGACCGGCCTAACCATGTGCTCTTTCGCATTGATGGTTGGATCTTCCATTATTGCTGCCTGGGCCGATATTTCCGCTGCTTGGGCAGTTGCTCTTGATCCTACGACTGGGAGGGAGATTTTGAACCCCAGCACTGGGGGTTATCTGGGTTCTATCAATGTTGGCTACATCTGGATGGGCCTCAACTGTCTTGTTTCCGCCGCATACGTGAGCTATCCTCCTTGATATATTTATCTGAATGCTGACAACATAGGTCCTGTTCATGAGGAAACGAATCAAGGTTACCGGATTCAAAGATTGGGATTCAATGTACTACAACAATCTCCTCTCTATTCCTATCCTCGTCATCGCCTCGGTCCTAATCGAAGATTGGGGATCGGAATCATTATCCCTAAACTTCCCAGCATCCAACCGAGCCATCCTACTCTCCGCCATCGCATTCTCTGGCGCAGCAGCCGTATTCATCTCCTACTCTACAGCATGGTGTGTCCGAGTCTGTGGATCTACAACTTATTCCATGGTCGGTGCTTTGAACAAACTCCCAGTGGCAGCTAGTGGAATGTTGTTTTTCGGTGATCCAGCCTCTTTCGGAAACGTTACTGCTATTGCAGTCGGTGGGGTTGCCGGTGTCGTTTATGCCGTTGCCAAGCTTAACCAGAGTAGGATAGATGCTGCCAACAAGTTGCGTGCGGCTGGTGGACGTCCTGCTTAGGCGGGGTGGATGGCGCTGGAGTATAGGTAGACGGACATAGTTACATGACTAGACTAGACTATGCGATGAATGCGTTATACTAGACAGACTATAATGGGGTTACAGACGATGACTATATGCGAATGAGGTGTCAACAATGAGCTAGAGGTACAACATATAGAGGTGAAGAGACGAGCTTGGATTCTAATCACCCCTATTCCTCCTCCCTCGTCCAGTCGTGCCCTGCATCCTAGCCCAATCACTATCAATCTCCAACTGACTAGCACTGGTCATCTTGCTTAGATCCGCAAGACTCTTGCCCAATACCCACTGCCCCTGTGCTCCAGCTCCACGACTGGTTTTGGGCTGTACAGGCGCCTGTTGACCACTTGCAATCGCAAGCGCGGTAAGAGTTCCAGGAGCAGCTGAAACTTCTTTATCGCCATTTGCGTCAACTTGTTTCCCTCTTGGTCCCCTCTTTCCTGGGGCGGGCTGATAGATCTGAGTATTGGGTGCTGGGGTGATGATGAGGGAAGTGGAATTAGGGGCGAGGATATCGTCCACTCCAACCGTAGCTAGCGCAGGAGCGAGGAGGTTGTGGAGAAGTAAATCGTTGGTTTTGGGTCCGTTTGTATTTTCGTCGGGTGTTACCGAGGTGAGACCTCGAGAAGGTCCAGTCAAAGGTGTTCCCATTCGCGTTGAAGTTTGGGGTGTTCGGTAATTGAACAACTTCCTCTTCTTTGCTTTCGGTTTCATAGCAGCTTCAATGAGTCCTTCTGAAATATCAGCACGTGTCCTCAGTCACATAATCGAGTGAGGGTAGACAGGTGACTGACCAGAGATAATCTCGCCACCTTCCTTCTCCTCCCTCAATTTCCTCCTGCGTTCCTCCATGGAAGCGAGTAATCGCTGAACAACCTGTTCTTTGGCTTCATTATACTGAGCCTCGATAGCTGCTCTTTCGTCTTTATACTCGTCATATGCCCTATTGACCCTTCTATCAGCTCTGATCTGAAGAGAAAAGGCGTAAAAGTGACGCACTTGTAATCCCACATGGTCTCTTGTTCTTGAAGGAGGGCATCACGTTCGAGGGAGTTTGGGTACATTCGCAAGAGGTAATTTGCGGATGTAGGGGGTTGGGAATTTATAGCCTTGTTTTCGGCATGATACTCTTTCCATAACGCCTGGAATTTCCTGATCATTAGCATTGTCACTCTTTGAGACATGCGAGTCATGCTGAGCTATGAAAAGAGGGAGAGACGCGACTTACTCTTCCCTATTCCTCCAACTCTCATCATGCAGAACTTCAATCTTGTTGATTGTCTCTCGTCTCTTTCGATCGCGTTTAGACTCAGTGACTGATGGAGGAGGGATGATGGTGGGTATAGAAGATGATGATGGGCCTGGTAAGCGTGACATTGTTTGTGTAGCTCTTTGTTGTTGTTGTTATGAATGGTAGACTACAGTGAATCCCGTCCTAGCTGATCTGCTACTCTGTCTTCTGTCTGTTCCCCTTCCGCCGGGCAAGTCCGGATATAAGCGGGTGATTAATGAAGTACACCAACGTGGATTGCCACGTCATTCCCCACCCACTCATGGATCAACTCAATGGCTGTACTCTACTCTGTTAGTACTCTGCAATACATACCCTCCAACAATGTCCAACAATCAACAATCATTCAGATCACAGCTATCATCATTCAGATGGGCAAATTCAGTTCAAGACGATTCAACACCTCCACCACAATCAAACAACGTATTCAGTAGAACATGGACCGGTTTGTCCGGGTATATCCCATTAAGGAATGAGGGCAGGTCGCAAGAGGAGGAGGCTTATTTTGCTTTATCGGTATGTATCAGCTGGCGAGTCTGCGAAAGCTGTAGCTAATTGGATAGAGATGGGAGAGGTTCCTTGGGTTCTTGGCTTGTTGTGCCGGGGGAGTCGCTTGTTTTGGGGTAGCATTCCTCTTTCTGCCAATACGTGAGTCAGGTTTTGGATCTACGTATTCCATTCTTCGTCCCTTTCGATATCTGCCCGGAGGCTCGAATGGGAAGGGGGGAAAAGAGTGGGAAGAAGAGCAAAGAAACGATTAAGAAAGACACCTGACAGATAGTCGCTATAAAACCCCGTAAATTCGCACTGGCATTCACTCTAGGATCCTGCCTCTTCATGCTGGGTTTCGCAATCCTCCACGGTCCTCTGAATCGCATGTCCTCCCCCCTCTACTTCCTAAACATCTCTGACAAGCAGACTTGAAACATATTTGTTCAGCAGAGAGGATCCCATTCTCATTAGCATACTTCGGATCTCTAGGTCTAACATTATTCTTTGCCGTCGGAGTAAGCTTTCACCTCTCCTTTGAACAGAGCGAAGCTGATAAAAAGGTTCGATCGACGCTTGGAACATTGGTTGCTGCGATCGTACAGGTTGTGGCTCTACTGTCTTATTTGGCAGCGTACTTTCCCGGGGGTATTACCACACTGCGGTTTGGTGGGCAGATGCTCATGCGTGGAGCTGGAAATGTTTTGCCTATATAGTTTGCACCTCGTCGTGTATGTATGATCTTGTCATGAACCCGGTCCGCAGGCTGCGTTTCTGCAATAGAGGGTATATATATATTATTTTAGGCGATTGAGAGATCAGTACTGGCGATCATAGAACAAGGCATAATGTCCATAGGTGTCAAACTGCTACAGAACTACCGACATACATGATCTAGCAAGCAGGACGGATTAGATACAAACTCGAGAAACGCAAAGCAGCAAGAATCACGAAAAACGTTCCATCCAGCCACATCCACCGTCATGCCCGTTATCCTGTCGTCGGCTGCCGTCACCTTGTTCACTGTTTCATCTATAGCTAAGATCGCCTATGCGATAATAGCCATTCCACCGAGAACGGCACCGACTGCAACGAGTGCTGGAACAATGTTGAGACCGGAAGCGAGTTTTGAAGCCGAGTTTCCAGATGATGAAGGGGTAGAAGCACCGCTTGCTGCTGATCCAGAAGCACCGGATCCAGAAGCTACGTCTCGGGTAGTGCTGACTCCAGATGGAGCGACTGGGGAACCAGTGGCAGATCCAACAGCGGGTTGGAATACTGTCGACTGGGCAGAGGTGATGTGTGTAGCAGTGTTGTTGGATGAAGTCTCGACGTAGGCTTCAGAGTTGGGGAGACCAAGACAGTCGATAATGGACTTCAATTGGTATTTGCCGGAAGCGATAGCCATGGGTAGGATGTATCCGACAGCTAGATCGACAGTCTGCTGGTAAATGTCGTGTTGGAGAACGATGAATCCAGAGTTGAGCATGGGGACGTAATCGTTCAAAATGGTTTCGAACTTGGACAAGGCAGATGGACCGGTAGCTCGGTTTCCAGGGATGTTCCAATCGGTAGTATCAAAGTACTGGACAGTGTTGTTGGTGGGTACACCAGTCCACATGATGGGAGTCTGCTTCATCTGAGCTGCAATGTACCTGACTCGATCATCGATATCTCCGTAAGGAGGTCGGAAAGTGTTTGGGGTAACACCAATAACATCCCGGATAACTTTCGCGGTCCATCCTAGTTCGGCAACAATCTCCTCGTTGGAGAGAGTGGTAAGAGGGGCGTGGGACCAGGTGTGGATGGAAATTTGGTGACCAGACATGTACTCTGACAAGAGCATTTCAGGTCGAGAAAGGACTCGGGATCCGACGACAAAGAAGGTAGTCTTGAGGTCGTTCTTGTTTAGGTAATCGAGGAGGAGAGGGGTGTAAGGGGATGGTCCGTCATCGTAAGATGTTCCCCAAGTGAGCTCATCGGGGCAATCGACGATATCGGTTTCACGGGCTAAACGTCAGTGCGCAATTCTTGGCATTGGACAAAGGACTTACTACATCCACCACAAGTCCACCAACATCGACCGTCGGTAATAGCTCCAGGATCGGTGGAACACTATCATCAGTACAAACGAATCCCTCTGCACGGAAGACATGAACTTACGTCACCGGTGGAAGGGGAGTAGGTGGGAACACCACTTAGATCGATCTGGGACAACCATTGCTGGACCTCTGGCGAATCGACAGGTGGGGTCCGGTCAAGTGCGGGGTAGTTGGCAATGGTGAGCATACCAGTTGGGGTAGCTGGTGCGCCAGAGACATCGGTAGGTGTAGCACCTTGGGTGTAGGTGGAGTCGAGAGCGGCAGTGGCGCCCGATGGAGCACCGGAGGTGAGTTCCTGGAGTAGGCTATTTATCAGCGCGCTACCAAGATGATGCAGTTGCTATGAAGACTCACGGGATGGTAATACCTCCTGGTAGGTTGGAGGCAAGAGCAGCAGAAGGTAATCCAGCTGCAACACTGATACTGGAGGAAGCGACCTGTGCCGATCCACCAGCACCACTGACAACGGGAATCGAAGCACTAGCGGCGGAAGATGCAGCCTGGCTCTGGGCGTATGTACCAGACAGCGCAGCAAAGACTAGAGAGGCTTTGTAAAAAGACATGATGAAAGGGTCGTAGAAGGGACGTGCGAGAGACGCGTTATTTATTTGAGATATGGGGTATGTGGGACGAGATCGTGACTCGTAAGCGTGGGTGTTTATTTGTCGATAGATGGAAAGATCGTTAAGCTAGTTGTAGACTGGATTTGAATTGTACACAGTCGAGCGATGTAGAGAGAAAGAAGGAGTATGGGATATGGGATAGTATATGGTAATAGTGGATCGACAAAAGAAAGAGAATCCCAAGTGAGACCATCTAAAAACAACACAGCCCCCCTTGGTTCTCAGGGTTTAATATAATACAACAAAGTCAAAGCGCGAATCTAAAGGGAATCAGGAGAGGAATCAAAGGGTAATAATCATTGGTTATTCAGGAGTAAGAGGGGGTTAACAACCAAGGGTTTATCCGGGGGAATTGACTGCGACTGCTTGGCTTGGCATTTAGCGTGACTTTATCAAGGGGGAATCACCTCCACTTTGGTGCTGGCTCTGGTAGGTGCGTAGATTATATATGTATATGCATCGCTCAAATTCTCTCGGGACAAGCTGAGATGAGTGTGAATGAGTGTCTGAGTGGTCTACTACGAATCAAGTGGAGGCCTGGCAATCGAAAGCGTCAATTAGGTAAATTGGAAACAGCGGGGTTGCCCAGTGACGGTGCGCTGTGAGCTCGCGCTTGGACCAGGCGCGGGCATGCAGAAAAGCAGGGACCTATTGTATGTATGAGATGTATCGTATATATCGGGGATAAGAATCTGCCAAGTATGTCCGAGCAGCGAGTGCCACACTCGCTCACGCGTCCACCTAGTGGCGGCTTTCGCCGAATGTCCGATGCTTGCTGCCCCCGTCCCCTGACTGCTTGATTGAATTGGAGTGATAGTGAGCTTTAACCTTCAACTTTGAACGAGGTAGACACAATGGCCGCAACTAGGTAAGTAACGATGAGCAGAGGAACAGTAGTGACAATGGACATATAGCTGACCTAGTCTTTCTCTCTGCCGACACCTCTCGCTTTCTACCGTCATTCCAATATATCAAATTACAATCAATATAGACTATACTGCAAAGGTCGAATCCTAGGACACAAGCGAGGAAAGAGGAACTCTCGACCTAACCAGTCTTTGGTCCAGATTGAGGGTGTTGACTCAGCGGAGAACGCCAGGGCATACCTCGGAAAGGTGAGCTAGTTGTTGGATCGTGGTGGTCGTTTGGTCGGTCTGGTGTGTCCGTTGGAATTTGGAAATCGAACATGGAGGCGGATCTGCAGAAGAGCATTTTCATGGAAGGAATGAAGCAAGGATTACAGTGGGACGAGGATTCAAGCTGGAATGTAGGAGATGGAAGGAGGACAGACACAAACTAGACCAGACCAAACTACCACCCCCCCCATATTACCTGAACCACACTAACATCCAGCGAATCGCCTACGTCTACAAGGCCAAGCGAGAGATCAACGGAAGCCGAGTCCGAGTCATCTGGGGCCGAATCTCTCGACCTCACGGATCCAACGGTGCCGTCAAGTCAAAATTCACCTCCAACCTCCCAGCAAAGACCTTCGGTGCTTCGTGCCGAATCGTACGTCTACTTCTATTGATACAAGGCAATAACTAATCAACAGATGCTCTTCCCCTCCAACATCTAAATTCGACCACCCTGCATATCTCATGGATTTCCATAACACCCGATTTGATACGACTGTGATGTAACATTTCGGGATCTGCCTTTTGTTTGGGATGCGGCTGCAGCTGGAGTGTGGATGTGGGTACTGATGCTTGTGGAAATGACTACCGCCATACTGGAATACCTCGATATTATGATTATATTTGCTAATGGGGACATTCGAAGCGGGAAGCACTCGGATCATTGGTCGTGATGAGTTGTCAACGGGTCTGCACGTTGATGCGTGTTTGATCGATCGGAATGAGTCGACGCGGGGTCTCTAGTGCTGATCAGGAGAACTCAAGTGGGAAATCTTAGAATGATTAGTCTTCACGACGGGACGGAATGTAACGCGACTCATGCCTACTGACCCGCAAGAGCAGTACGAGAAGTCATTGGTGTTATCTAAGGCAAATTGCGTGTCGGCTGAAGCGGGGGTCGCTGCGTCTGACCTTCTACTTGTCTAGGGTCTGCAAGTATGAGGGACGCCTTGGTCGTCCTGGGGCTGTGATGGGAGGTACCAGCAGACTGCAGATATTGCTGCAAGGCTTAATGGGGCGGACCTCGTCTAGGGACCACGGACATAGCACTGCAGCTGGCTGCCGACTCATTGCAGCTAGCTAAACCTAATGGTACGTGATTGCGATACATGGATGACCTTGTAACTGAAGCTGTGAGTACGTGAATGTACATGTATGCATTCAGATGCAGACACAAATATGCATTTCCATAAAAGTCGTTATAATCGTTACTGAATCCCACTCTCTGCCTGGCCCTACTCGGCAGATTTCCTAGCCTTCTTCCTAGCATTCTTCTCCTTCTTCCTCTGAGCTTTAAGCGCGGCTTCCCTATCATCAATCGCTGTCGACTGTGATCCCTGCGTAACTTGGGTCGGATAATCATTTATCATGGTTGGACTACTTAATTTTGGTTTCTTGTCCGAAGTCGTTCCTGTGGTATTTATATTGAATTTGGATGTTGAAGGGGTTGATTGACTTGGTTTGCGTTTCTTGCTCTTCTGATCTCCATTTGATTTCGGTGTTGAAGCTGGTGGGGGTGGGGATGAGGGTTCTATTTTGACTCGTGACGGTTCCTCCGCTGTTCGATTTCTCGAGTGAGCCGATTTGGATGGCGTCCTGCCTTGTGTCTCCTCGTTTCGACTACCCCTCTCCTTGCCCCCATGCCTTGAAGTATTCGGTAGTAAAGATCCATTTCCACCTCCGTTCCTCTCAGGAGACCGACTCCGACTTCTAGGCCTCATAAACCCTTTCTCATTCATCATAGGTCTAGGTTTCTTATATTCCCTCTTCCCCTTCTCCCTCTCCTTTTCCTTCTTTACGTTAATCACCACATCTCCCTCCTCGTCCTCATCTTCTTCCCCTTCTTCCTTTTCAAGATCTTCCTGTTCAGGCTCTTTGTACCCAAATACCATCCTTCCTCCTCCGCCTTTACTGGGTCCAGCCTCTGGACTTTCATCCCGATTTTGATCGATAAAAGGTAAATATGACGTTTCGAACTTGACCCCAGAAGATGTTTGAGCAGGTTTGGTAGATCGTCCAAGTGACCATCGGTACGGTTCTTCCGAAGCTACAAGTAGAGGTTCTTCAATCGTAGGCGTATCAGGCGCAGAGACAGCAGGTCCGGAAGATTCGATTCGAGGTGTGGAACTACCTGATGGTTTGGGAATAGGGGTTGAAGGTGTTGAAGGTGTTCGAGCAGCTCCACGCTGCATGAACTTGAGATTCAAGGTCGAAGAGGATAGCCCTGGCATGGTGGCGACGAGGGGAAGTAAGTATGATATGAAGCAGATGGGACAGGATAAGATGGTAAGTTGGTGCAAGAATTCTAACTTTTGCTTCGGCGTGTGTGTGCTTACGTCATCCTTTAATGTATTCTTGAAATAGAGTTAACCCAGTTCCGACTTTGTACTGTTTACACCACCACTCGTATCCAGACAACACAAGGAGTAAGGTAGCTAGACTAGTATCGCCAGTCAGTCCATCTCGACAGCTACCTGAAAGAATGTGGTCAATCCGTTTGATACCACATACAACATGCTTGATCCTCTTGATTTCACTTGCGGATATAGCATTATTAGTAACCATGGTTATTTCGTTTGCTTCCGAGAAAATAGCATGGGGGATGGCATGTTGGATAGCGTGAGTCATATGCATAGTATACAAACAGATAACTAAGTGGACAGGGAGACGTTCTGGAATTACATGCAAAGACATTGGGAGAGGACACTACATGCTGAGGAATGTTTGATTATTTCCGGGGATGATATTCCGGTAGGAGAGTCGGCGGTGGTCATTTCCGTACGTCCCCTTGTCCTTCTAAGAAACAGGAAATTGAATGAATAGAACCACTTGGCGTATTCCGACTACTACCTCGTCCAGGCTCTAGCGACTCGAAAAGGAATGTTGGGTAGATGTCGGTATTTCGTAAAGAAGGAAATTGTCAAATTACCCTTTTTCGGATGGGCTTTCTGGGTATGTCCCTCTCCCTCGTTCCCTTGAGAAATTGGAAGAGAGAGGCTGACGAATAGGCAATTGGGATGATCCTAGTTTCGAGGGATTGGACGAATGATGCGACCAAGATTGAGTGAGTCGGTCCCAAATATGATGGGTGGATGTTGATGATAGGGATGCGTTCTCGAGGGTAAAGCAGAATAAACATGCCTGCTGGATAATCCTCTACCCAGAGGGAACACGCCGTTCGCCTGGGAAGGTCGCTAGGGTAAGCAGTACCACCTTGTTTCATTTCGAGTACTCACGATCAGGCACACGAGTTCGCCAAAGCCAATAACAAGAAACCTTTCCAGCATCTCCTCTACCCCCGCACAAAAGGGTTCATCAGTACCGTCAAATGTAGGTCATGTCAGTGATTCATAAGTCCTTCAAGGCTAACGGATAGCCCTCCAAAATTCCCACATTCAATACCTATACGACCTCACGTTCCTCTACTCCTCCCCCGGGTCCGAGACGTACAGGGCTCCATCGCTAGACGAACAGCTGTCATCCCGCAACCTCGCCAAGGCGGGGTACAAGTTCCGTATACATGTCAGGCGATTTGCTTTGGCCGACCTGCCCAGTGACGACGAGGCATTGAAGGGATGGTGTGAGCAGAGGTGGAGTGAGAAGGATGATTGGTTAGATAAGGAGATGAAGGTTGATGAAAAGGGGGAATTCTAGTTGCCAACCGGGAGTTGGTTTTGGGCGTATATGATGCATTATAATCTTGCAGTGACGATTGAGTGGACTGTCATTGAAGGCACTTCCCATGACATGGATATCCCGGCGTTTGGGCAGCCACTGTATCGATGACCTCGCGGTCGAGATGAGCGATGAACTGTCTACTTCATCATCCTCATGTAGGCGAGCTGTACATCAGCTAAGCCCTGGAAACACCACACAGTACTCACGATCAAAGCACCAGAACCCGTCAAGATACCAATCAGATTCGTCAGAATATTTCCTTTAGCCTAACACATTAGCTTCACCCAATATTCCTCACAAGACCAAAACTGACCTGCTCAATTTGAGTCCTCAACCCCGCAATCTCACTCTCAATCCTCGTATCAACCTCTTTGATCTTTAATTCCTGCTGACTACTCTCATCCCTTATCCTCCCTTTTTCTAAATTCAAATCCAATCTAACTCCCGCCAAGACCCTTGTTGATTCCTCTCTTAAGCGCTGTTTGAGCTTTTCGACATCCGATTGTAAGCGTTCATTCTCGGATTTCATTAGGGTTAGATCGTTCTTCTCGTGTAGTTGTAGCTCGGATTTAAGTTGGGCAAAATCGACTTTTTGAGTATATCGTTGCTTTTCATCAGCTCGCACTCATTGAAAAAGGGATCAGGAAAATACCTTCTCCTGCTCTGCCTTGCTGACCATGGTAGTTTCCATACCATTGATACTCTCTTCCACAACCTCCGCTAAGACAGTCATGATCCCCTCCGCCTGCTCCTTGTTAAGACCATTTGCCTTGAGGCGCTCAACAAAGAGATGAGTATCGAAATGACTAGCGCGTGTAGGTTGGGTGGTAGAGAATGGGCGTGGGCGATTAAAGGGGATGGTATGCTGTGTCGATAGAGCTGTGGTTTCAGCTGGTGGCACCTGCGACTTTAGGGTGTATAGGGTGTATAGAGCTTACCTCGAGAAAGAAGGAAGCCTGTTCGACTTGTACATGGTTGTGAGAGGGATGCTAATGACATTGTAGGATGTATGATATTTGATAGAGTAGTCAGTGAGAGGTGAAACGCAACAATGACGCGAAACGTTAAATGGGAGGACGACATATCTAAGCGAAGATCATCAGGTAACGCCACCGGCACTCTCGGAGCAGTCTGTACTTGTCAGACCTGGTCTGGACAGGTCCGGATCTTTCCTGCCGAGCTGCAGCAGCTCCTTGCCCTTGTTTAGCTCGATCAAATTCGGTGCGAAGAGTCGTGGTCAAGACTAACGCTCTGACAAGCCGAGCACCCGGCTGAGAAATAGACTGACCATTCCCGGCCCACCAGATCTGGGTTCATGGTATGAGTGGGGAGAGCTAATCCTGTCTAAACTTCTTCCCCTCTATTCAAATCTCTCTTCTCTATCTCTCACACACAAAATCCTTATTGATTTCGTAACCGATCACAACATCAAGTGAGCTCAATAATCTCCTCATGTTATCTGATACTGAATC
>Ga0308160_10005678_pt1 | contig 12936 bp, 15 predicted proteins | sample PhyFR1_FD_201036 | JGI IMG/M metagenome (GOLD analysis project Ga0308160, IMG submission 201036) | Phyllosphere microbial communities from UC Gill Tract Community Farm, Albany, California, United States - DLSLF.R1 | ecosystem: Host-associated > Plants > Phyllosphere > Unclassified | place: USA... | reverse complement strand
ACTCGTGAGTGACAAGTACGAGTAGTGGTGAGTAGTAGCATGATGGGCATGGGCTGATGGACCAAGTTGAAACATGAGAGAGGAGTGTGTGTAGAAGTTGATTCAACAAGGTACAGGACCACTCCGGTCCTTTCGGGATAGTCTCAGGCACAGAAGTATGCCCCTTGCGGTACTATCGGTGTTATGCTTCGATGATTTCTTAAATCCGACGCGGAAAAGAGTGCCACACTCGTTCCCTTCCCTTGCTCGTTCTGGGTGCTGCTGCTGGGTATCCCTTGATTGAATCCTCTCTGTCTGTCAACGTCAATATACATTAATCGGTGAGTAGCTGTATACAGCATATATACATAGGCAAAGCTGATCTAGTCTCTTTCCCCCAACCGATACTCGCTCTACTCTTCACGCTTTATATTACACCTCAACCCAAACAATCAGGCAAAAATGGGTATCGACATCCGCCGACATCACGTCAAGAAGGGAAACCGACAGGCTCCCAAGTCGGAGGACCCTTATCTCCTTCTCTTGGTCAAGGTGGGTTACCGTTCTGTCTGGATGTGGTCATGGGCATGGGCATGGTCATGGGCATTTGTTTGCGGATCAAGGAATAGACATCCGTGGAACGGGGAATACAGTCGGAGAAGTTTTTCTGGGAGCCAAGCAGGCGAGCACTGAGCATGCTGCACGCTACTCAGCTGCTGGACACGCTCGGATCAGTACGATTCAGTCGGGAAGAGGGATGAGGGATGAGGATGGCAGGGATCAAGAGACTGGATGTGGACACGTCAAACCGGGAACTCGTAACTGACTTTTAGCTTTACCGATTCCTCGCACGAAGGACCGAGTCCCGATTCAACCGAGTCATCCTCAGGCGACTCTTTATGAGCAAGGTAAGCGCTACGGCATCAACCATCAAGGACACCGCACTAATTTGCAGATCAACCGACCCCCTCTCTCCCTCTCCCGAATCGTCAAGGAGACCAAGAACTCCAACCCATCCGGTGACAAGACCATCGTTACCGTCGGTGCCGTCCTCGACGACGAGCGATTGCCCGAGTGCCCCAAGCTCTCTATCGCCGCTCTCCGATTCTCCAACTCTGCCCGAGAGCGAATCACCGCCGCCGGTGGTGAGGCTATTACTCTCGACACTCTCGCTCTCCGAGCTCCTACCGGTTCCAACACTGTTCTCCTCAGGGGTAAGAGGAACGTTAGGGAGGCCGTCAAGCACTTTGGTGGACCCCTCAAGGGAGGTAAGCCATACGTCGCTAGCAAGGGCAGGAAGTTTGAGCGAGCTCGTGGACGAAGAAAGTCCAGGGGTTTCAAGATCAAGGTATGTTGTGCTATCTGGGCTACTGGATTCATTGCTGATATTCTAGTCTACTCACAAGTAAGCTACAAGAGCTGGCTGCTGGGGTTTTCTGGATGGTTTCACGTCTATTCTATGTATCGAGATGCGACGTTTACACTCATTTGTCCACTCTGCGGTTTGGCGATCTGCTGGACGTGAACGAGAGTTTTGACGTGGTCAATTCAGTTTGAGGTGTTGCTCCTGTGCGTCATCACATCAAAGTCAGCCGCTATCTCTGCTTTCATTGGCAACCTCGGCGACAATCAGGATGAGCTGCGTGAGCTTCAATTGCTATAACCCCTGCCGAAGCAGTCACTGTACTCTTCCAGAATCTGCAGCGGGACTACGTTCTGACCAATCCTCGACAGGCAAAGTCAGAAGAAGCTTATCTTTCTCGACCCCGCTTACTGATCTAGGCCAAACCCCAGTCCCAAGTGTCCGACTTACTCACCCGCACCCACCTTACATCCATGACGACGATCTCACTATCCAATTGAACAGGGTATTGCTACGCATCAGTCCCAAACGGATCCGTCATCATATGGATTCAATACCGTCTAGCCGGTATCAGCATCAAAGAGCTCTGTAGACAACAAAGCGACAAATCCTGGGTATACCTCCATTCGGACCACTGCCCTTGAACAGCTTCCCAAGCAGCTGGACACGAAGCACTGTCCGTTCGATGAAGAAGGCTGAAGGTCAAAGAAGTGAAATCGGTCCTTTTCGAAAACAAGAACCCAAGCCCATGCCCATGCCTTCGGCCTAACGATCATGACCGAATGCCCGAACGTCATATAAAGCTTGAGATACCTTATCTGAATCATCCGCAACCGCCTATTTAACAACTGAGCGGCAAGTACGAGGATAGCATGACCCAACACGCAGTATTACTAGGAGCATCAAAAGGGATGTGCATATCACGCCCTCATTCGTCTTCTTGCCCCTTCACTCGACTGGAAAGCTACTATCCTACTCCGTAAACCTGAATCCATCCAGAACGATCCATTCTTGAAAACGTGTATGGACGAGGGGAGATTGAGGATTGTGAGAGGGGATGCTACGAACTACCAGGATGTTAAAGGGTTATTTGGGGAGAAGGTAGATGTTGTGATTAGTACTATCGGTACGTTTGTTCCATTACATGATCCGAGCTCGAGCTGATAGATAAGGAGCGGCACCTATTTTCGGATGGAGGGGGATCAGTATCGATCAACCTCGCCTCTGTATCGACGCCGCTATCGTCCTTATCAAAGTCCTTGAGACCCTACCTATCCAGCCGAGGGTGATAGTAACTAGTTCAATGGGGATTGGACGAGATCACTCTAACCTCCCTTATGTACTTGGTGTACGTCCCTCTTCCCTTTCATAGAAGCCACAATGACGCGCTAGGTTATGTACAAAATCCTCCTCGACACTCCGCATCAAGATAAAGCAGGCTTGGAGTACTTGATTCGTCGATCATCCTCCATAATCCCAACTCCTCCCCCGACCGAAATCCCCCCTCTCCTTAGATCAATCAACCTGAACGACCTCAAATCGGACTTCATCCCTGAAGTGATTATTGTCCGACCGGCTCTTCTGATGGGTGATGGGAAACCGGGAGAACAAGTTAGAGGAGCAGAAAAAACGGTAGTTGGGGAAGGAGCGACGGTGTGGACTGTGAATAGGGCTGAAGTAGGGAGGTTTATCGTTGATTCTTGTTTGCCTGGAGCGGGAGATGAGTGGGTCAACAAGGCTCCCACTGTCGGCTGGAAATAGCCCTGGTCAACATGCCCTTGCTGTTGAAAGTATTGCTAGTGTCCTTGTATGTACGCCTATAATAGAGCATCTAGTCCTTGGCAGCTGGTGCTCCATCTAACGTCATGACGCGTCGCACTCTCTGTTCATTTCCGCGTGGTACGATGACCCCTGTTCCTGTGCACTCTGGATCCTAGAGTAAGTTACAAAGGAGCATCTGATTCCTGCTATCGTACATCTATAATCAACCACAATGCAGCGTAAAGCACTCAAGCAGGTATGTCTTCCCCCTGTTCAGCCAACTTGGTTTGTGAGCTTATTAGTAGCTTGGAAAAGTAACGCAATGGACGAATGAAAAAGTCTTTTCGGGGGAAAAGACCCAGTTGTCTGCCGAGTTTACTCAGTTTGAGAAGGATGTAGAGATCAAGAAGAACGGGATCGAGAGGTATGTACATCTATTCAGCGTCAGCGAGGTACAGTGAGCGGGAGCGAGATAGCAAGCGATGTGATGGGAGAGGGAGATAGGAAGAAGAGCACAAGAGCTAATGGTAGATTGTTCGCTGTATCTGAACCATTCTTTGGACAAATCACTAGACGGAAACCTACCTCTGACCCTTTACCACCATCGGGGTCAGGGAAGGATAAGATCTTGTATACTGAAGCTGTGGGGTTGGTGATGATTGATTATGGAGATGCTGTCGTTGGTGGATTAGGTAAGTGCGACGAGGGAACGAGTCGAGCTAGTCCTCCTGGGGTGGACGGGAAGATGGCTGATAGATAGGTGATGGACTTGCTAAATACGGTCGAGCTAGATGTAGAATGGCCGGAGCCCAGGAAGAATTTGGAAATAGACTAGGAGAAGGTTACATGGCCAATCTAGGTCAGTCCCCTTTCCGATCATTTGATGCAATCCTGATAAGGTAGAACAAGCACAATCGACAGTATCGGAGTACAAGTCCTTACGGAAGAAGCTTGAATCAAGGCGTCTAGCACTCGATGCTGCTATTTCAAAACTCAATTCGAACAAGAAGGGGGATCCACAGATGCTGGAAGAAGAAGTTGAATTGGCTCGTATGAGATTGTACGTGATATCATCATTTGGGTGTGGTAGGAGCTGATGAGTAGTGGAGAAGTCGAGGAGGAATGTGTAATGCGAGGAGAACAGATTTCGAACCTTGAGCAGGATCAGTATGCTGGATTGACGGATTTGTTGGAGGCGGAACTGGATTACTTTTCGAAATGTAAGGAGATCCTAGAGGAACTGAAAAGCGGTTGGCCAGATGCGTGAGATTCTCTGAATCAGACGAGATATCCCTACTGACATCCAAGCCCGAGCGCTTCTACCGAGAACCGACCCCGAGCGAAATCCAATGCATCCGCCAAATCATTCGCTCGGGGCAACTCTAAAGGCTATTCGCGTCAATCCGCCCCTGCACCCGTATCAGACGACGATGACCAAGTAACGCCTAACCGAAATCGATCGCAATCCAATGCGTCTTCTACGGGCAAAAGCAAGCGATCGTCAATGCTCCCTTCATTCGGTTCGTTTGGCAAGAAATCAGGCTCAGCTTCTAAACCGCGTAAATCGGCCGGATCGAGAATGGCGTTACATTCCGAAGAAGAAGAGGAAGAAAGGGATCAACTTTATTCAGAACGGAATAGGAATAGATCCGGATCGACTTTATCAGCTTCAGTCTCTAGAATGTCTTTGGCCAGTTCTCAGCCGCCGATGGAAGCACCGAAATTTAGGAGGACCAATACCGCGCCTGCTCTATCGCGTCGATATGTGAGAGCGAAACATGATTATCAAGGTGGAGCACATGATGAATTACCCCTGGTCGTAGGGCAGGTGGTTGAGATCAAACAGGTGGTCAACGAAGATTGGTACATTGGGGAATCAGAGGGGATTTCAGGTCTATTCCCATCGAGCTATTGTGAGGAATATACTCCTAATCCAGTGGTTCCACCACCGATGCCTAAACGGTCATTACCCCCTTCTACCTCTACATCCGGTCGAAACCTAGCTCCTCCATTATCGACTTCGGCGTCTTATCGAAATCAAACACCCTCCCCTGGATTGGGATATGATCATTCCGAATCGGAATTCGATTCTCACGGGTTCGACGATGGAGATCATTATGCCACGGCTGCATTTGCTTCTGCTCCCCAATCGAATCCGATTTCGAGAAATCATTCACCAGGCCCAGGTCTGATTAAAAAGAAAGCACCTCCGCCACCCCCTTCTCGTCGATCACAATCATCATCCAACATCCTCGCTGCCTCTCTACCTAGTCAATCATCATTCCTGACACCACCCCAACCCGCTTTCCGACAGAGGTCAAATACCACATTGGACTCATCACCTGATTTAGGCCCGGGAGCAAGCCCATTCGGAGGATCGGACGATGAAGAAGAGTTCTTTACGGCGGATATCGGTTCTCCTTCGGTTAGGCAAGGGAATGGGAATGGGAATGGGAATGGTCTGGGGGCTATACACCTCGATAGGGATACAGACATAGGGATGGCAGATTGTGGGGTTTGTGGGTGTGATGATTTCACCCAGAACTCGTTCAAGGCAAAAGGAACTTGTTCGACTTGTTTCCACTCTCACTAGGTTGGTGGGTGTCATAGTATATACACGTTCATTTGATGCATGTAACATATCTCATGCGCTTGGCGATTTGCTTGCTCGGTCTCGTGGAGTATCTCCATCCTTCATCGCTTCTTTGACTATAGCCTGTGGAATCCATCGTGATCATCGTCATCGTCGGGTCATACTAAGCCTGCAGGGGTTTGCATTACTAAGACCTAGTCGCACCTACAATCAGCTTCGACCGATGAATATCAATGAGCACTCGGACTTACTAATCCAACCTCCCCTCTTCTAGACCCATGATCTTATACCCCCCACATTCCCCCTCCAACGCTTTTACATAAACATCATCCAATTCACACTGAACGCTCTTCTCGAACTTTCTCATGAATCGGGCGACTTTCTTCTCGTCTAGGACCTTGAAAGGGATTCGTAGGATGGGAGGAGATGGTGATGATTGGTGTATATCCTGACTCGAACTGGGATGGTGAGACTGAGTGGGTGTGGAGGTAGGTTGAAATGGGATGAATTCGTCATTGGACCTTGAGTCGTCGACGAGGGGTGCGAGGTGTAATCGAGATGGACCGGCTTTGGCATTCCTCTTCAAACGCGGAGCGGGGGTGGCTTTGTTATCGGAAGAAGCGGGTCTCCGTGTTTGGAATTTGGATCTCGATGGAGAACCAGGGGTGTTGTCGAGCACGGAAGTGGGTCGATTAAGGACGGATTTGACCAATGCATCTTGGGATAAGAAGGCTGTACGCGCGACATAGACGGTAGGTAGGTTTATGAGTCGATCACTGGGTTTGTGCACGATGTCAATTTCGTCGCCGAGGTGAATTGATATTGTATCTGGAAGGGACAGAGGGCTTGATTCGTTTGAACGTCGATCAATCGGGATCGAAATTTGAGCTTGATTTTCTGTTTGGATCGCGATTATCTCATCCTCTCGGGTTTCCAGATCCCCTTCCACATCCACTTCTCCTTCCTCCCCTTCCTCCTCCGCATCAAGTTCTACCTGCTCCACAACCTTGAACCTTTCCGGGGCCAACACATACCTCTCCAACGGTACCATCTTACCCCTCTTGACCGATTCTTCCACCCATTCACAATCGTACAGAACCAAAGTCCTGCGTTGGAGCAAGGTCATCAACGGATCACTGGGGCCTGCGATGAAGAAGAGATCGACATTGTAAAAAGGGTGTTTGTTGTTGAATTCGCTAATGAAGGTATTTGGTGGAATTGGGTGCGGAAGAGAAGTACCGCCATTCGAAGTATAGAGGTGGATCACTTGGTACGGGACTGAGGTGGAAAAGAAAACAAGGGGGAGGGAAGGGAATATTCCTTGAGTTGTCGGCGGGGGATTGTACGCTGTCGTGGGTGGTCTTCTCATCTCGGGACGCTCTGGAGTGTGATCTTCAGGTCAGTCTCGAGGTCAATCATCAGAGATATATGAGTAGGTATCAGTACGGAAGGAAGGCTTACCTTCTCCTTCTTCGACTTGCTTCTCTTCCTTGACTTTTGCTTGCGGTCGATTCATTCTCACTCTTTTCTGGACTTGAACAGACTGAGACGCGAGGTCATCCTCATTCTTCTTCCGCTTGATCAAGGCTTGTGAGGGCTGTACAGGTGGATTGAGCTTGTCCCAGTCTGTCATTGTAGAAGATGAGAGATGATAGAGAGGAAAAGAAAGGACATCATGGTGCTCCTGTTAACGACTGTCTAATGTTACCCTGAAAACTCTAATGTTTACCCTGAAACCGATTAGATCTCCCTTTCTAATGAATCAACTTGCACCCACTCTCGCCAACACCGCACCCGCTCAAGGCGTCAAGTATGCGCCATCTAGCCCTATAGGCACCCACTACGCATCCAATACAACGTTCAACAATGATACTCCGCTTGCTCGTTCTCACGGCCCTCCTAACCTTGGCATCGGCTCAACAATGTTTACAATACGGTACACCTACCAGCACCGGCACGGGCGACGAATGTCTCTGTCCGCCCGGCTTCAATCCCGCTAGTGGTGGGAACGGAACGTGCTCTCTACCTGTCTGTGGCGGGAGCTTGTATCAACCTGGACAAGCTGCCCCGAGTGGGAGTAATGGACTAGGAGACGTTGGGGATTGTGGATGTACTTCCGGATGGACCGGTCCTGGGTGTACCGGTACGTTCCCGTTTACGTTCACTGGTATTCAAGATGGAGCTGATGAGCAGTATGCCAGACATCTGATGCATGTACGGTATCCCTCAGCCAATACCTAGATTCGTCAACCCAGCAACCCGGAATCGATACCTCCCTGACCTGCTCTTCATCCCCATACGTCTATTCGTCCTCCCACCTCTCATGCTCAGTCATCCAACCCACAGTCCAAGCGCTCTTTCCAGGCGATACGACCTTGACGATCACTCGAACGCTTAATTCCACTTTGACTCCCGGAGGAGCCGAGGCGTTGACTTCGGCCGGACTGGTTGGGGGCGAGGCAATTGCTTATGCTCAACTCTGGCTCGATGGGGTTGAACAATTCTATTGTCGTGCTTCTGAATGTGTTCAGACTGCTTCTGGGAGTGGTAATGGGAACGGATCGACTTGGGAATGTGGGGTCCTTGATTGTACTTGTCGACCTGGAGCTGCTTTCTGTGGTGGGGGACAAGTAAATTTCCTCTCAAGTATCCGGTCCAGTGCTGAGACCACAGGCAACTCAGAACCTTGCATCAGTCATCAACTCCCTAACCGGCCCTCTTACAGTCGATTGCTCAGGATCAACCTGTTTCTTCAAACAAAACCTCCTCGTCACCCTATTCGGCGCTGACGGGCTCTCGCTCCAATCATGTACACACGGTGAATGCGTTCAGCAATACGTGATTGACCAGGCGACTGGCACTGCTCCGACAACCTCGAACGAATCGACATTGAGTGGAGGAGTGATCGCTGGCCTGGCTGTTGTTGGAGCCATCATTCTCGCCATCATCGCTCTGATAATCTGGGGATTGGTCATGAGGAAAAAGGCAAGGAGGAATATGCGTACGGACGGTGTACTTCCCAAAAGCGGTGGAGTGGATGTAACATGGTCAAATGTGGGATACGAGGTAAAACCTACACATGGTGGATCGTGGGGATGGATCATCGCTTGGCTTCGGGGCTCGGGCGGGTCAAAGGACAAATCTAGCGAGACCGGCGAGAATATTGGCCCGAACGGAGGGAAAATAGTGTTGAGGGATGTGCATGGTGACTTGCCCGCTGGGGGATTCTGCGCGATTCTAGGACCTAGTGGAGCGGGTAAATCGACTCTGGTGGATATTCTAGCTGGGAAGCGGAAAGCTGGGAAAGTGGAGGGTAGAGTCAGTTTCGATCGAAAGGATGGTGAGCAGGGTAGGGTCAAGATAGGTTATGTCGATCAGGTCAGTTCTTCACTCGTAGCTCGAGATCGAAGCTGAAACTGATGGCCAGTCGGATGTTCTCTCTCCCACAGCGACCGTTTTAGAGACGCTGTACTTTGCAGCCCAGCTCCGCCTGCCTGAGAACGTGCCCAAGAAGATCAAGCAGGATCGAGCCATCACTGTCCTCGCCCAACTTGGTCTCAACGACGTAGCTCATACCCGAGTGGGATCGATCGAACGAAGAGGTATCTCTGGAGGAGAGATGCGCAGAGTCTCCATCGGAATCGAGCTCGTCGCTGCTCCGGATGTTCTTGTCCTCGACGAGCCTACCTCCGGCTTGGACTCCGTATCGGCTTCTCGACTTATCAAACTCTTAAAATCATTGACCGAAGATCCGGAGAACAAGACGACGATAATCGCTTCCATTCATCAACCCTCTTCGGCGCTGTACCATTCTTTTTCCCAGATCTGTTTACTGTCAACTGGTCGTCAACTCTACTTTGGCCCCGGTGGAGCTCGGCCCGCAGAGTATTTCGCGGGACAAGGAAGACCCTGTCCCGAGGGATACAATGTTGCGGATCATTTACTCGAAATCGCCTCTGGGTCCAGTGAGGGTCTAAGGACCGGCAAAGAGGCAACGCCCACTCCTCTATCTCATTCGCAGTCTAGGACGCCAGAAGATCAAGGGCGAAGTATGGCAAGTAAAGATAATTCCGAGTCTCGGTTCGTAGAGGAAGATATGTCCCCTTCCCAGGAAAAGAATGTTCAATACCCACCCGCGCTACTTATGGATGATCGGCATGGGAAAGACCTAGATCTGGCAGAACTGAGTGAAGAGAAAGGGAAGAAGGAGTGGTGGCCCAAGAGTCATTGTGCTACGACTTTCTTGACTCAGATGGAAGTCCTGAGCGGGAGGGAATGGCGTAATCTCAAGCGGTCAGTGGATTATTCAATCGTCGTGGAACGTGCTGATTTACAGAGACAAGACTCTTTTGATCGCCCATGTTGTCTTGGCTTGTATATTGGGTGTATTCGCCGGTGGACTTTATTACCAGGTCGGAGTGACTATTGCCGGATTCCAAAATCGGGTTGGATCGCTCTTTTTCCTTGGATCTTTGATTGCATTCTCCTCTCTCAGGTACGCTACTCATCTGTGTGGGGTAAGTGACTCATGCGTAGTGCACTATATAACCTCGTCGAGGTGCGGTCATTATTCCTACGTGAACGAGCTGGATCATTTTATTCGTCAGTCGTGTTCTTAACCGTCTGAGTAGCGGGCTGACAGACAGGTCTCAATCGTGGTTGTTGTCCAGAATCCTATTTGATGTGATTCCATTAAGGTTGATACCTACGATCCTAGTTGGGTCAGTCATCTCTCTTACATCACGACAAGATGATCAAGCTTATGAAATAGGGTGATTGTCTACTTTAGTAAGTCTCAGCTGGGTTCCATCAGACTGAGCTCAGCTGACAGGACAGTGGTCGGCCTAGCTCCTGATGCGGCCCGATTCTTCAAGTTCCTACTCATCATCGTCGAATTTTCAATCGCAATGGTCCTCTTCGTGCGTCCCTCCATCCTCTCCCTTTCATCTGTTTACTGACGGACAGAACTTCCTACTAGCCTGTATATTCCGTCATGGTGGAATTGCAATTCTCCTCAGCTCTTTATGTAACCTATTCCTAATGACTTATGCTGGGTATGCCTTCCCATTCGTCAAGCAGCAACAAGCTGATAAAGTAGGTTCTTTGTGAATATCGCTCAAATCCCACCTGTTTTGAGATGGTTACGGTATTTCTCAACTCTGGGATATACACTCGAGGCATTGGCTATCAACGAGGTCGGGTCGGGTCTGCAGATTGTCGTGAGTCTATTCTCATCCTCCGCTTGTCGCTTGTAAAGGCCGAGCTTTCGGAGTCAGCCCTTGTGATGCTGATAAAGTAGGATAACTTAGCGGGGGTCAATGTGGAGATTAACGCCGTTTTGATTATGCAGACCCTATTCGGGTTTGAGTTGGGTAATTACTACAGGTCAGTTCCCGACCCTCTTTCCTTCTTCTCCTCCGATTTCACCTCTTCCAATGCCCAACAACCATGTGCTGGACGGGGCTGATACGATAGGGATGTTCTAGTGTTGTTTGCGTTCATTGCTGGACATGGGATCTTGTTGGTTCTGGTAGTCGTGTATTTCTTGAGGGAGAGGCGGTGATCTTGTCTGTACATGTACATCTATTTAATTTAGGCTTGGATGGTTTTGGTTGTTTGTAATTCGTCATTTGCATCTCTGTTATTTCTTGATCATATGTTCGATCTTGGTTCGTCAACCCGATTGTGCTTAGTGAACGTACGAGGTACGAAAAAGAATATCCAGTTGGTCTGTACGGATTGCTCCCGGGTACTTTCAAGTCCTGCGGAAGGCTTCTGGAGCGTCTAGGTGCATCAAAGGCAGTCAGACATGTAGATAAGCTGGGACCAGATCAACTTGTCAATGTCAAAGACCAGGACTACGCTATTCACAAGGATGCAACGTTAACGTTTTTATGAATCTTGGGAATGCCAGTACCTACACACCAAAGCAGATTTGAACCCGAACCCACAAATCACAATCAATGCTTACATTCCCAACAACATGCTATGCTATATCAATATGCCTACAACCAAGATCTAAACCCAAAGTCAAAACCCACTTCTTCCCTCGTTCGGATCCACCTCTTGACGCTCACGCCACCGCCTGTCGGAACTAATGAGATATGTACTGGAATACCATTGATACTTCCGGTAAACCCAACTCAGCTCGGAGGAGATCGTCATGCATCTTGCCCAATTCCGAGTTCGGATAATGGTTCCATCTACTGATCAGCAGTCCTCCATTATACCAACAGCATTTGGAGAGTAACAAGAAGAAGAAGAAGAAGAAGATAAGACTCACGTTCCAGGATCACCATACAACAAAGCAGGTGCCTTCACAAATTGTTTCCCATCCCTACATCGTTTACATTTAAATGTATCATGCGTATCACAGATCGTCTCGGTATTGAACTTGAACAACTGTCGGAGATCATCTTGGGTGAAATGACGTGCGGTATCTTCTGCTTCATCTACCACGCATGCTGATAGGTTTTGTTTCTGGCATCTGGACATCAGCTTTGTCGCCAGGATGGGAAAGGCGTACTGTCGCTGGAAAATCTTTTCTTCAATTGTACCGGTCGTTTGGAAACGGTATACGAAACCTGATCATCAGTATCCTTTGTAGCAAGATGTAGTGACCAGAGCACGTACATTCCTTCTTCTGGCCATCCCGCCATACACGAGCTAGAGCCTGTTGATCACTAGCCGGATTCCAATCCTGGTCATTAGCAGTGATCCTGAAGAACCACGCAGGGACGTACAGGATCAAAGAGGATCAATCGATTCGCTCCAATCAGATTGATACCACATCCACCAGCTTTTGAACTGAGGAGGAAAACGAATTCTTTCCCTTCGGGATCATTGAACTTGGAAACGATCTTTGATCGTTTATTGACATTCATCGTTCCGTCTAGTCGGACACAGCCGTACCTGGTCGTCAGCTCGTGATCTGACCAGAGGTGGATTCATAGCTGACTTCTTGGACCGACATAGCTTCTCCATGAGGTCTAGAGTTTGGGTGGCATTACTAATCAAAACAATCTTGTCGGTCGTAAACCGTTTGATATGGTCCAACATCCTACCCATCAGCTTAAAGTCTACAAGGAGACGCCAGCGACAGCTTACCTCTCGAGAACGACAAATTTCCCAGAATAAGAACAATTCACAGACCTATCCCGTCCTTTACCCTGATAATCATCCGGCAAGACATTCTCACTCCCAGGTAAATCTTCTGGTAGTTGAAGTAAATCAGGGTGAT